>ERZ772879.15-NODE-15-length-151264-cov-7.029939_pt1 | contig 151264 bp, 148 predicted proteins | sample MGYA00580582_ERZ772879 | MGnify/ENA primary metagenome ERZ772879 (study PRJEB29015, sample SAMEA2737682) | human gut metagenome | biome: human gut; feature: human-associated habitat; material: faeces | place: China | collected 2012 ... | reverse complement strand
TCAGTATTTTGATACTTTTTATTTTCATTTCTCCTTTAATGAAATTACAGAAAAAAGAGTTTACGACATTTCCCCCGATCATATGTCGTAAGCTCTTTTTTCATTCTACCCAACTCTTTTTCCATATATATTTTGCAGGATAAAAATCCCACTTTATTCCATCTGCTAACTAAATTATCCAAAACTTCTTTCTTATAAACTTTTACCACGTTCCCAGGCGTCCGCATTCATTTTTCCACCTCTCTTCTGTAGATCGCTACATGTTCTGTCAAAAGAAAATGGAAATGTCAACACGGCATTTCCATTTTCTTTCAAAGCTATTTTTCTATCTTTATACATTTTCTTGCAAGAATACAGATCACGATGGTAATGACCATATCCGGGAGTGTATTTCCAAGCGGAATATCCACATTCATCAGAATACGGTAAAGTATAAAACCGATCACCCAGATTACACCATTCATGACATCCAGAGATACTTCCAGGCTGTCCTTTCTCTTCAGAATAAAGAAATCCGCAATCTGGATTGCGATCATCGGCGCGAATACAGAACCGATCAGGTACAGGAAATCGGTAATGTTGTCCATCGGATAAATGATTGCTCCGATCATTCCGATCACAGTTACAACAATTGCTGCATATTTCCCATTGATTTTTGAAAATACTGACTCTGACGAAATTCCTGCTGAGTAAGCATCCAGGAAGGTTGTCGTAACGGTAGAAAATACAATGATCAGAAGTCCTGCTATTCCAAGTCCAGCTTTTACCATGATACTTGCAATATCAGACTCTCCTGTGTAAATTGCAGCGTTCATACCGATCACGTACATCCAACAACTGACAACTCCATAAACAACGGTGCTGACTGCGGTTGCTTTTACCGGTTCTTTTGCTTCTCTTGTATAGTCACTGATCAGTGGCAACCAGGAAAGTGGCATGGCAACAGAAAGCTCTACTGCTGCACCAAACGTCATGGCATCTCCGCCTGCGCCTGCTACCGATCCGTCACCAAAGATCACTCTGCTGAGTACCAGTGTCAGGATAAATAAAGCAGCCATTGCAACCGTATTGATCTTGCCAAGATTTGTGATTCCGATCACAATCCATAAGATGATCAGTACACCGATCACCAGACACCATACCCATCTGCCGGTATGAAGAACACCATTTGCTGCAAGTGCTCCATCATAAATCATAATCGCTGTCCAGCCAACCAGCTGCAGCACATTCAGGAAGGAGAAGAAGATTCCTCCCTTCTCGCCAAAACTCATTTTTACTGTTTCCATTGCACTTCGTCTGGTCTTTCCACCAATTACTCCGGCAAGGAAAAGCATCATGCATCCTATGATATGACCAATAATAATCGCCAGAACTCCTTTTCCGAATCCAAGCGGCGCAAAGTAAGTACCGGTCAGGATCTCTGCAAGGGACACGCCTGCCCCAAACCAGATCAGTCCATTTTCAAAGATAGAGGTTCTCTTTTCATTCATACTTCTATTCCTCCACTTTGCTTTCTGTATATTCATTTTTAATTGCAAATCCGTGATTCATCGGACCACTGCCTTTGCCAAGATCCAGCATTGCTGCAAGTGCTCCGGAAATATATTTCTTCGCACGTTCTACTGACTCATCCAAATCATATTCTTTTGCAAGATTTGATGCGATCGCACTGGATAAAGTACATCCTGTTCCGTGCGTGTTCGGATTGTCGATCCGCTCTCCGTAGAACCACTTATATCCACCATCTCTCCACAGCAGATCATTGGCATCGTTCAGTTGATGCCCGCCCTTACAAAGAACTGCACAGTGATATTTGGTGCCGATCTCTTCTGCTGCTCTTATCATATCCGCCTGCGACTGGATTTTCATACCTGCAAGCACTTCTGCTTCCGGGATATTCGGAGTCAGAACGGTTGCCATCGGAAGCAGGCAGCTCTTCAGCGCATCAATCGCTTCCTCGCTGATCAGTCTTGCTCCACTTGTCGCTACCATAACCGGATCAACTACAATATTTTTCGCATCATATTCTTTTAATTTGTCTGCGATCTTTGTGATCAGACCACTTGAAGATACCATTCCAATCTTCACTGCATCCGGGTAAATATCCGTGAAAATATTATCCAGCTGTTCTCCTAGGAATTCCGGCGTTACCTCCATAATTCCGGTAACTCCGGTTGTATTCTGTGCAGTAAGAGCCGTAATTGCGCTCATAGCATAGACTCCGTTACTGATCATTGTTTTGATATCTGCCTGGATACCTGCTCCTCCGCTTGAATCGCTTCCTGCAATTGTAAGTGCTGTTCTCATTTGACTCTCTTCCTCTCTTTTTCCATAATTGTCCTAAATATTTTGTATAAAAAGAATGTGCCTTGGCACATTCTCGCGCCGAGCACGGTCGCTTGCGACATTCTTCATCTTCGTGCGAGTGCGCATCTCCGGCACGCAGTGCCTTTTATTTCATAGGAAATTCCTTTGGAATTTCCTATGAAACAAAAAAGAATTATCCCCATCACGTTAAGGATAATTCTTTCTTGTTTTACATTATGCTTTTGACATCTATTTTACTTTCAGTGTCCTCATGGAGTTCAGGATTGCGATTACGGATACTCCTACATCGGCAAAGACGGCTTCCCACATATTGGCCATGCCGAGGGCTCCCAGGATGAGGACCAGAACTTTGACACCGAGGGCAAAGACGATATTCTGATGTACGATCTGGAGAGTTTTTCCTGCAATTCTCATAATGGAGGATATCTTAAGGATATTATCATCCATCAGAACAACATCTGCGGCTTCGATTGCTGCATCGGATCCCATGCTTCCCATTGCGATTCCGATATCAGCTCTGGAGAGTACCGGTGCATCATTGATACCATCACCAACAAAACCGAGCTTTTCTTTCTCACCGAGTTCTCCGAGAAGTGCTTCAACCTTATCTACCTTATCCCCCGGAAGGAGATCTGTGTAGACTTCATCGATTCCAAGGCTTTCTGCTACTGCTTCACCGACATCTTTTCTGTCACCGGTAAGCATAACTGTCTTTTTGACACCGCTTTGTTTGAGCTGCGCGATCGCACGTTTGGCTTCCGGTTTGACCGTATCAGAAATTACAATGGTCCCGAGGAATTCTTTTTCAGCCGCCAGATATACGACCGTACCAGGGACTGTGCATGGCTCATATTCCACGCCTTTTTCTTCCATCAGCTTTGCATTTCCGGCATAGACAACTCTTCCGTCGATCTTTGCCTTGATTCCGTGTCCGGCGATTTCTTCAGCCTGTTCCACCCTGTCCATGGACAACTCACCAAGCTCCGCTTCTTCGTACGCTTTCTTGAGTGCTGCTGAGATTGGATGATCGGAATAGCCTTCCGCAAGGGCTGCCACTTCAAGAAGTCCTTCTTTTTCCCATCCGTTCGGAATAACTTCTGATACAACGAATTCACCTTTTGTCAGTGTACCAGTCTTATCAAATACAATCGTTTTCATCTCAGAGAGTGCTTCCAGATAATTGCTTCCCTTTACCAGAACGCCCTGTTTGGATGCTGCTCCGATTCCTCCAAAAAAACCAAGTGGAACAGAGATCACCAGTGCACATGGGCAGGAGATTACAAGGAAAATACATGCTCTCTGAATCCATTCTGCAAATCCACCGCCAAGAATGATTGGTGGAAGGAATGCAAGTACAACTGCCGCACAAACCACGATCGGCGTATAGTATTTTGCAAACTTTGTAATGAAGTTCTCTACATGTGCCTTTTTGCTGCTGGCATTTTCAACCAGTTCCAGAATCTTCGCAACTGTAGAATCATCAAACTCTTTCGTTGTGCGCACCTTAAGAAGTCCGCTTCCATTTACACAACCGCTGATAATCTCGGAACCTTCTGTTACTTCTCGCGGAACCGACTCTCCGGTCAGTGCAGAAGTATCTACAAAGGATGTTCCCGATACAACCACACCATCGAGAGGAACTCTCTCTCCTGCTTTGATGACGATCTCTGTACCAATCTCTACATCATCCGGATCAACCTGTTTGATCTTTCCGTCTTCTTCAATATTCGCATATTCCGGACAGATATCCATCATTGCACTGATTGACTGGCGGGAACGGTTGACTGCATAACTCTGGAATAACTCCCCGATCTGATAGAACAACATAACCGCTACCGCTTCCGAATATTCCTTTACTCCAAGTGCACCAAACGTTGCTATACACATCAGAAAGTTCTCATCAAATACCTGACCATGACTGATATTGCGCACAGCCCGGTAAATGATGTCCCATCCCACGATCAGATAAGGTATCATAAATAACAAAAACTGCACCGGAATTTCGGACTGAAATTCCAGTTTTCCCATATGTTCCAGTACAAAAAGAGGAACATAAATAACTGCCGCTGCGATAATACGGTACAGCATTATTTTCTGTTTTTTCATCATAGAAGCCTCTCCCCTTTCATACCTTTTCCGGTTTTACAGCTGAATCTGGCAATCCGGCTCTACCTTCTTGCATACAGCAACGACTTCCTGCATGATCTCATCAAATCTTGCATCATCTGCATCAATCGTAAGCTTCTGCATCATAAAACTTACCGTTGCATCATTTACACCATCAATTTTTTTGATTGCATCTTCCATTTTTGCTGCACAGTTTGCGCAATCAAGGTCTACCATTTTAAATTTTTTCTTCATCTTTCTTTCCTCCTGAAAAATTTTCTCTCACTGAACATATGAGCAACTGTTCATATGTTCATAATAACTCTGTAATAGAAATCCGTCAAGCAGTTTAGATAACATTTTTTATTTTCTACAATTTCAAAAGAATATACCTCTCCAGAACGTATTCCCTTTTATTTATCAGAACGCTCTATCAGAATTTTCTGACAGAAAAACAAAAAGAAGAACCCGGATTTTCCCAGATTCTTCTCAAATTTATATTTTGTTCTTTACTTTTCAAGCAGCTCCAAAATAGGATGCGACATTAGGAACAGATAATACTCCATCGCTTCATCCGCCGACAGATGAATATCCCGGCTGGTCAGCCAGTATTTGAGTCCGGTTACAACGGTGATCGTATGGAACTCCAGAAAAATCTTTTTGTCTTTGATTCCCTGAAGCTTCTCAAGCTTGATCTTATGTCTGCCCACCATCTCTTCGATCAGCTGACGGATCTTCTTTTCAAGAATTTCCTCAAACCCATTCTGACCGGTCGCTTCAAATGCTTTCTGATAATAAATCCGGTCTTTCTCCATCTTTCGGAACAACAGATAAATGGCTTCTCTTTCCATCCCGTCTTCGGTCATCTCACGGATATGCTGAAAAACCTCCGTCTCCAGAAGCCATTCCATCACTTCATACTTATCCTGAAAGTAATTATAAAAAGTCGGTCTAATGACTCCCGCCTGATCTGTGATCATTTTAATCGTTATCTTATCAAAAGATCCTTTTATCAGTAGTTCCTTAAAGCTTTCCGCAAGCAGGATTTTTGTTAATTCTCTTTTTCTTTCCATGTGTTGTCCTCTTTTTCCTGCCCATTTCTCTTGACGAATATTCTATCACAAACAAAACACTTTTTCAAACCGCTTTTTTTCTGTTTTTTTACTGCTTTTCCACGCGTTTTTTGTAATTTGTGTAACCCTTCTGCTGATGCGGATGCTCTTTCCATAGTTGATCTGCCGTTTTTTTCCACTCACAGGCATAAGCTTTGCACTTACTGCACAAATGTTCCGCACTTTCCGGTGACTGCAGATCGGTCGATTTTGCACCGGTCTCTTTGATCATTTCCTGAAGAATCTCCGGATTTTCAAGCATCGGGCAAGGACGCAAATGATTGCTATTAAAAGGCTGCCGGTCTCTGTATGCCATAAAGAGTGGCTGTTTCAGAGCTTCCAGCAGAGTGACTTCCCGAATATTTGCAGAAGAGTAGTGAATAAATACACATGGTTCTACATCTCCATTCGCATTGATATGGCAGTAGTTTCTTCCACCTGCGATACAGCCTCCGACAAATTCTCCGTCATTCTGGAAATCCATTGCATAAATCGGCTTTCCACCTGTTGCACCGCGGATTTCTCTTACCCGGTGATACATATATTCTCTCTGTTCCTTTGTCGGGAGCAGATCCGGTGCTGCATCATTTCCAACCGGCATATAATGGAAATACCAGGTGAAACGACATCCCTTTCCGATGATCATATCCAGGAATTCATCCGATGTAACCGTTTCAATGTTCTTTCTGGTATAACAGATTGACGTACCGAAGATCAGTCCATATTTCTTTAACCGATCCATAGCTGCCATAACCTTGTCGAATACACCCTCTCCACGGCGCATGTCATTGACCTCTTCAAATCCTTCCAGACTAATTGAAAGGGACAGGTTGCCAACTCTTCTCATCTCTTCGCAAAATTCATCATCCACCAGTGTTCCATTTGTAAATGCATGGAATTCGCAGTCATAATGCTTTTCACAAAGTCTGATAATATCTTTTTTTCTTACTAACGGTTCCCCGCCTGTATACATATAGAAATAAATCCCCAGTTCTTTTCCCTGCGTAATGATGCTGTCCATCTCTTCATATGTAAGATTCAGTTTATGCCCATATTCTGCCGCCCAGCATCCGGTACAATGAAGATTACATGCACTTGTCGGATCCATCAGGATCAGCCACGGAATATTGCACTGATGTACCTCTCTCATACTGCGGATTGTCTTCGTTCCATGGAACGCCGCTTCAAATCCAAGGTTTAATGCTGTCTGTTTAATAACATGCGGGTCAATTTCATCTAATGCACGATTCACATAACTCATCCACTTCGAATCCGGATCCTGTATCATCTTTCTTGCGCCTTCATAGGAGCTCTTCTGGAAATTGTCTCCCATGAAACGCTCGGTCAGATCAACAAGATCAAGCAGACCTTTTTCTCTGTCTTTATCCATTTTTCGCATTGCCAAATCAATTGCTCCGCCAAATGCTGCCCTTGCTGCTTTATGTGTCAATTCGCCCATACTCTTTTCCTCCTGCTATTTTAAAATAAAAAATGCGTAACCACCATATCTGCCCCGGCGATCAGGAATAATATCCCACCGATCCAGTAAGCTTTGCAGTTATATTCACAGCCCAATCTATATCCGACCTCCACACCAAGAAAGCACTGAATGATCGTAACCGGAAGCAATACCATTCCCTGTTCCAGGATCTCCACACTCCAGAATCCGATACCCATTCCGGCAAAATACGCATCTACGCTGGTAAGTACTGCCAGTTTTCTAAGCCGTTTCCAGTTTATTTCATCGTTTCTCCGCTCAAAGATCTGCTTATTATTTCTTGCTTTACAGATCATATAAATGCCAAGTCCGATAAATATCAGCACCGACAAAAGCTCCCATCCACTTGCTGCTGTTGAAATCGTCTCATTCATTTTTCTGTCCGGCTTCAGAATATCTGCAACAACATTTCCCAGGATCAGTGCAAAGAGCTGCATTCCTCCAAAAATCAGACTGGATAAAAGTGTGTCTTTTCCATGCTTCCTCGAAAATCCTGCTCCAACACAGATATGTACAACAAATACATCAAATGAAAGCCCGATTGAAATTAAAAGGATTTCAATAATACCCATAGATTCGCCTCCTCCTGCTGGCTGTTACATATATATTATGTAATCCCTTACTAAATAATAAATCTTCAGATTATCGGTTCTGTTTATTTTTTAACGACATTTTTCCACATTTGTCGCATATCTGTTTATTTTTTCAACAGATTATTCTTCCGGAATCTTTTTTATACAATGGAAAGCTCCATTTTCTGTTAAAAATAAAAAATTCCCGCAAAGGTAGATCTTCTACCTCTGCAGGAACTTTGCTTCTTTATTATCTTAGTGATGGAATAAACGGATTCCGGTAAATGCCATCGCCATGTTGTATTTGTTGCAGGTATCGATTACATTGTCATCACGGATTGATCCACCCGGTTCTGCAATATATGTAACACCGCTCTTATGTGCACGTTCGATGTTATCTCCAAACGGAAAGAATGCGTCTGATCCAAGTGCCACACCCGTCAGCTTATCAAGCCATGCTCTCTTTTCTTCTCTGGTAAATACTTTCGGTTTTTCAGTGAAAATATTTTCCCAGGTTCCGTCAGCCAGTACGTCCATATATTCTTCACCAATATACAGATCAATTGCATTATCTCGGTCTGCACGCTTGATTCCTTCTTTAAATGGAAGAGCAAGTACTTTCGGGCATTGTCTCAGCCACCAGTTATCTGCCTTCTGTCCTGCAAGACGGGTACAGTGGATACGGGACTGCTGTCCGGCTCCGATTCCGATTGCCTGTCCGTCTTTTACATAGCATACAGAATTTGACTGTGTATATTTTAAAGTAATCATGGAAATTGCAAGATCTCTCTTTGCGTGATCCGGAATTTCTTTGTTCTCAGTCACTATATTTGAGAAGAAATCATCATCGATCTTCAGTTCATTTCTTCCCTGCTCAAAGGTAATACCAAATACATCCTTGTGTTCTGTAGGTGCCGGAACATAATCCGGATCGATCTGGATCACATTGTAATTACCTTTCTTTTTCTGTGCAAGAATCTCCAGTGCTTCTGGTTCATATCCAGGTGCGATCACTCCATCCGACACTTCTCTCTTGATCAGTCTTGCCGTATCAACATCACAGACATCAGAAAGCGCAATAAAATCACCGAATGAAGACATACGGTCTGCGCCTCTTGCACGTGCATAAGCACTTGCAAGCGGAGAAAGTTCTCCAAGGTCATCTACCCAGTAAATTTTTGCAAGAGTTTCATCCAGTGGCAGTCCGACTGCAGCACCTGCCGGTGACACATGCTTAAAGGAAGTTGCTGCCGGAAGTCCGGTTGCTTTTTTTAATTCCGATACCAGCTGCCATCCGTTAAATGCATCCAGAAAGTTGATATATCCCGGACGGCCCATCAGAACTTTGATCGGGAGATCACTTCCGTCTTTCATATAGATACGTGACGGCTTCTGATTTGGGTTACATCCATATTTGAGTTCTAATTCATTCATGATTCCTGCTCCTTCTTCACCTTTGTATACTATTTATTCTTATTGATGATCTTGCTTTCGTATGTTCCTGTCTCAATATCAATATATCTTACAAACAGAGATACTTTATTATCTGCATTCAGACTGTTCCAGAGTGTGTCTGCAAATGTGTCCATATCATCCGGAATTGCAACAAGCTTTGGTTCTCCTTCAAAACTCGGAAGCGGATTTCCATCACACTTGTATGTGTGGATAAAATGTCCTTCTCCGGCTACCGGATTCTCATATGCAAAGGTGTAACGGTTGCATGCATCCGGATTTCCGTTATTGCTCTTCAAAATGGACATTGCATAGTTATATTTTCCGTTCTCAATGTGCATGATACCGGAAATACGTGGTGTGTAGTTTGGTCCATCCGGTTCAAATTCACGGCTTCGAAGGGACTGTTCAAACGTCATCTGTCTGTCCATACCTTCATAAATTGTATCAGTCTGATCTCCGTTTGTAACGATCGTCTTATTGCCGAGTACACGCACCGGTGCGTAGATAATTAAGCTTGGGTCTGTCAGCTTTGACTCGTCAAATGCCTGTGTGCGGATTCCCTCTCCCTCTTCTACAAAGACACGATTACGGCTGTTCTCACTTCTTCCCATGATAAAATAAGCTGTTACCGCTTTGCTTCCGTCGGCAGACTTTCCGATGATGATCCCTCTTCCGGGATAAGAATTGCTCTGCAGTTCTTTTTCAATAGATAACATTTCCATGCTTCAATCTCCTTTTATAACTTGTACTTATGTTTGCACATTCATTTATCACTATTTATTATAACTCATAATACCACTATATTTCCAGTCTTTCTGTAAATTTTTTTCAAGTTCTTTTAAAACATCATTTTCAAGACCACTGTTCCATGGTAAAATGTTAGTAAAATAACAATTCAAATTTGGGGATTATTTACAAAAGAGAGGTTTTACTTCATGAGTAGAAACAGAAAAATGGATTTTGCAGCCGGGATACAGGATGGCATTCCCATCTGTCTCGGTTATATTGCGGTATCATTTACCTTTGGTATCATGGCAAAAAATGCAGGACTTTCCACTTGGGAAGCTGTTCTGATTTCCCTTACAAACCTGACCAGCGCCGGGCAATTTGCTGGTCTGTCACTGATTACGGCATCCGCATCCTATTTTGAAATGGCATTCACCCAGCTCATCATCAATCTCAGATATTCGCTGATGTCCTGTGCCCTTTCACAGAAAATTGATAACCACTATCCTTTTTTCCACCGTTTTCTTATCGCATACGGTGTAACGGATGAAGTCTTCGGCGTATCCGTATCCCGCCCCGGAAGGATTACTCCATGGTATTCTTACGGTGTGATGGCACTTGCCGCACCTGGCTGGACACTTGGCACTTTCCTCGGAGTAGTATCAGGAAATATCCTGCCTGACCGGATCGTCAGCGCACTGAGCGTTGCATTATATGGAATGTTTATCGCAATCATTATTCCTCCGGCACATGATAACAGGATCATCGGAACCATTGTCTTGATTTCCATGGCAGCAAGCTTCCTTTTCACAAAGGCTCCTGTGCTATGCCAGATTTCTTCTGGCTTCCGAATCATTATCCTTACGATTCTGATTGCCGGAATCGCAGCGTATTTCTTCCCTGTAAAAGAAGAAACAAATCCAGAAGATAAGGAGGATTCTTCCGTTGAAGCATAATCTATATATGTATATCTTTGTCATGGCAGCCGTCACCTATCTGATCCGTATGCTGCCACTGACGCTGATCAGGAAAGAGATCAAAAATACTTTTATAAAATCTTTTTTATATTATGTACCTTATGTAACTCTGGCTGTTATGACCTTTCCGGCCATTCTGACAGCCACAGCCAATATCTGGTCTGCCGCCATTGGTTTTGCAATCGCACTGATCCTTGCATGGAACAGAAAAAGTCTGATCTGTGTTTCCCTGTTTTCATGTGCCGGCGTATTTCTGGTTGAATTATTAACCGGACTGTAGACTGTAAGAGAGATGATCTGAATAAAGGAGGCTTTCTTATGTGGACCAAAAGTTTTTCACGTTATACCCGCATTTTGCTGGTCAGTGCTGCTGTTATCATTGGCGCCCAGATCAGCATCTCACTTTTTGAAAGCGATTTTCGTGTTTCCATCGGAATTTTTGGCATTTTCATGTCTCTGATCCTTTTTGGGAAATATCCGATTCTTCCGGTCACGGTGATAAGTGCCCTCTGTGTTTTCTTTTCCCGTACGCTGATGCACTGGCTTCGCTTTGGCAGCTGGAATCCACAGAGCTATTTTCCGGAAATGTTTTTCTATCTGGTCTACGGAGTCCTTTTTTTCCTCTACTGCCGTAAAAATGACTATGAACTTTCGATGTATTCTCTGCCCTGGATGTTTCTTTTTGACTATCTGGCAAATATAACAGAACTGCTGACCCGTAGGGGTATGGACGCTTTTTCTTTTCAGTCCCAGGCAGGCGTCCTTCTGGTTGCGCTTCTGCGTACTGCACTTGCGGGTCTTTTCCTGTTCTGTCTCAGCCATTACAAGTTCAGTCTCCTGAGTGCTGAACATGCACGGAGATACCAGAACCTTCTTCTTTTGATTTCTGAGCTTAACGGCGAAGTTGTTCTGATGCAGAAAGGTACACGTATGATAGAGGACACCATGAGCACCGCATACCGGCTTTACCACGATATGAGTGAACGGAATATAGACGAATCCCTCACCCGCACCGCACTTCAGATTGCACGTGATGTCCACGAGATCAAAAAAGACTACAATCTGATTGTAAGAGGACTTTCCTCTTCAATGGAATTAAATTCTGAAAATGACGGAATGAGCCTGGATGATATCCTCACCATTCTGAAAAGCAGCCTGGATGCATCCCTTCCAAAAGGGAAACGACTTTTTTTTAATATACAACTGGAGGAAAATCTATATACACAGAACCATTATCTTCTGCTCTCAATCTTCCGTAATCTTTTCAACAATGCGATTGAAGCAGCAGACGGAAATCCGGTCGAGCTTTCTGTCCGTCAATCCTCCACGGATTCTTCTTATGTTATTGAAGTTGAAGATCATGGACCCGGAATTGATCCGGAGGATATGGAACAAATTTTTGAACCGGGTTTTTCCACAAAGATCAATTACGAAACCGGCGAGGTCAATCGGGGACTTGGACTTAGCCTGGTAAAGGATTTTATCGAACTCCGCCTGGGCGGAACCATCCGGGTAACTTCCGTTCCCGGGAAAACAGTTTTCACACTTACTATACCAAAAGAGAAATGGAGCGGTTTATAAATGAAATTCTATCTCATTGATGATGATAAAAATGTACTGCATATATTAAAACGTATTATACGGGACCGTGGACTTGGAGAGATTGCCGGAACTGCCGAAAACGGTGTGGATGCACTCACGGATCTTCCTCTTATAAATCCAGACATCGTAATTGTTGATCTTCTGATGCCCGAAATAGACGGAATCACTTTCGTAAAACGTGCCCGCTCTTATGCACCGGATCTTACTTTTATTATGCTTTCCCAGGTTGCATCCAAAGATATGATCGCAGATGCCTATTCTGCAGGCATCGAATTTTATATTCATAAGCCGATCAACAGTATCGAAGTAGAATCCATACTCCGGAAGGTCAGTGAATCCCTGACTGCCCGCCGGACATTGCAGCAGGTGCAGACGATTTTCCAGACCCAGCAGAATTTTGTACAGCCACAGGGATTTATAAATGATACGGCTGAAAAACCTTATATTATCCGGTTAAAAGGAATTCTCCAAAAGCTTGGCATCACCGGTGAACGTGGCAGCAAGGATATCATTTCCCTTGTCGATTATCTGATCCAACATAACCAGAAAGTTGACAATGTCACTTTAAGCGAACTTTGCAGTCGGTTCAGTGACAATCCAAAATCCATGGAACAAAGGATCCGTCGGACAGCCAACATGGGAATGGTCAACCTTGCCAACCTTGGTCTTGAAGATTACGCCAATGACACGTTTACAACCTACTCCAACTCCCTGTATAACTTTGAACAGGTCCGAAGGGAAATGGATTTCATCCGTGGAAAAAGTGTACGGCACGGCAATGTGAAAATTAAAAATTTCCTGAATGCACTGATTCAGGAATGCACCGAGAGAGCCTGATTTTCAGGTTCTCTCCTGCTTCTTATTTCATCTCTTTATATGTTTTCTCTATAATTCATTATCACTTATAGTTATCGTCATTATATACAATAAATCTATCCCGTATTTGTAGTTTTTTCCAAAAATAAATTTCATTTTGATACTTTTTGTATCTTTTTGTAACTTCCATTTTATTATGTTATCACGATAACTGATGCGAATAAGTATAAATTTTAAGGAGGATGTCATATGTTAACAATCGTAAAAGGTATTGGTTTACTGCTTCTCACTTTAGCCTGTTTCTCTGTATTCAGCCTGAAGTTTCCAAAAGGATCAGAAGCAATGTCCGGAATGGCTAATGCAGCCGTTGCTTCGTTCCTGGTAGAAGCTGTTCACCATTACATCACAGGTGATTTATTAGGAATTGCATTTTTCTCAGAACTCGGAACCGTATCCGGCAGCTTCGGGGGAATCGCTGCAGCTACTTTAGTTCCGATCAGTATGGGATGTAATCCGGTACTTGCAGTCGTTGCAGGTGTCGCAGTCGGAGGATACGGAATTCTTCCTGGTTTTGTAGCAGGTTATATTGTAGGTTTTGTAGCTCCGTTCCTGGAAAAGAAACTTCCAGAGGGTCTGAATCTGATCGTTGGTGCTCTTGCAATCGCACCGCTTGCAAGAATTATTGCCATCGCAGTTGATCCGGTCGTTAATTCAACACTGCTCAACATCGGACGTATGATTTCTGCAGCTGCTGAACAGTCTCCAATTATCATGGGATTCCTGCTCGGTGGTATTATGAAGATGATCTGTACCTCACCACTTAGTTCTATGGCTCTGACTGCTATGCTCGGACTTGATGGACTTGCAATGGGTATTGCAGCAATTGCATGTGTTGGTGGTTCTTTCACAAACGGTATCATTTTCGACCGTTTAAAACTTGGCGAGCGCAGTAATGTTATCGCGGTAATGCTTGAACCTCTTACACAGGCCGATATTATTACACAGAATCCGATTCCGATTTACGGATCAAACTTCTTTGGCGGCGGACTTGCCGGACTCGCAGCAGCTATGCTCGGTATTATCAATAACGCCCCTGGAACAGCATCTCCGATTCCTGGACTTTTAGCTCCATTCGGATTCAACCCACCACTTAAGGTTGTAGCTGCAATCGTACTTGCTGCGATCGGCGGATCTTTAGCTGGATTTGTTGGTTCTATCGTGTTTAAAGGTTTTGCAAAAACACCTGCAGATATCAAAGCATCTGAAAAAGCTACTGAAACAATTGTTCCGGAAGTTGCTATCGCTGCTGAATAATCAAAATGACTATTTCAAACTGCTTGTTTATATAGCCCTTAAAGAAGAAAAAGACTCGAAAACTTTTGTTTCCGGGTCTTTTTCAATTTACGGGAAATTATATTTCTCACTCCAGTGTTTCTTCTATATCTGCATTGATTCCTCTGTGTTCAACCGAAGTTGAAAATACGATCAGTGTCTTTGTTCTTCCAAATCGCTGCAATTCTCCAATAAATTTATCCAGCTCTGTTGTGCTGGGAAACAGTACTTCCAACACCATAGAATATTCTCCGGTCACACAGTTGCATTCGATCACATTTGAACACTTTCTCACAAACGGATAAAACACATTTTTTTCCTCCGGCGAAACCTCCAGATTGATCAGTGCCTTGATATGATATCCAAGTGCTTCCGGATTCACCTGTGCCTGATAACCGAGAATATATCCTTCTTTTTCCATCTTTTCAATCCGCGCTGATACAGCCGGTGTAGACAGATACACCTTCTCTGCAATCTCTTTCAATGGACATTTGGCATTTCTCTGTAAAATATTCAAAATTGTACGATCCACTGCATCCAGTTCATGATTTTTCATCTGCACTACCTCTTTCTGACATCCCATTTATACTTTTGACCCCTTTGATACCAGATTGCTACGTGCTTTGCACTCCTGCAAGTCAAAAAAAAGATACTCTCTGCGTTCTTCTCCGCAGTAAAGTACCTCTTTGTACAAATATTTTCACTCTTTAAATATGTTAAAAATAATAGCATTCCTTTTTCTTCCTGTCAATAAAAAGACATTTATTTTTTCCTATTTTTCCTATTTTGATTTGACATTTGTCCTACCACGTGATATTCTGAAATTGTGTTTTAGATAAGATTTAGATTTCACATATTTTTGTAAATCATTAACATCTGTCTGATGACTTACAAAAATATGTGATTTTTATTTTTATCGGCATCATCAATTTTTTAGGAGGTACTACTAATGAACAAGGGTACAGTTAAGTGGTTCAACGCACAGAAAGGCTACGGATTCATCACAAACGAAAGCACCGGAGAAGATGTATTCGTACATTTTTCAGGAATCGCGGGAGAAGGATACAAATCTCTTGAAGAAGGACAGAACGTTACTTTCGATATCACAGAAGGAAACCGCGGACTTCAGGCTGTTAATGTAACAGTTGCGTAATCGCTGCAAAAGATGCTAGAGTAAAAAACCCGGCTTGTGTATTACTCCACAGCCGGGTTTTCTATGTTATAAATATGCTTTGCCGGAATTACCCAAGCAGTTCTCTATATATTCGCATTACATTCTTACAGAAGATTTTCTCAATCTCGCTCTCTGTAAATCCATTCTTTTTAAATACATCTTCCAGCTTTGTCATATCTACAGGGGATGCGATCTCCAGTTCTCCATTCATACCATCAAAGTCCGAACCAAGTCCTAAAGCCTCTATTCCCGCCATATCACGGATATATTTTGCATGTGCCACAATATCCTCCGCTCTGCTCACAACCGTCTCTCCGTCTTTCCAGTCGCGCAGGAAATATGCATAATAATTCAGCCCGATCACACCGCCTCTTTCCCCGATCGCTTTCAGAAGTTCATCATTCAGGTTTCTCGGATGACTGCACAAATGTCTCGCGTTGGAATGGCTCGCTACAAAAGGCTTCTTTGTGAACTTTAATACATCCCGGATTCCTGCATCGTTTAAATGTGCCACATCGATGATCATTCCCAGGTTCTCCATCTCTTCCAGAAACTCAATTCCACGCGCTGTAAGCCCATATCCGGCTTCTGAAAAGACTTTTCCGGCAAATTCTCCGCCAGTCGCTTTTGCCGGATATCCAAGCTGATTCGGATAGTTCCAGGTCAGAGTCATCATCCTTGCCCCCATCCGGTAAAAGTCTCTTAAAAGGGAAGGATCGCCCTCGCAGATTTCTCCTTCTTCCAATGTCAGCAACGCCGACATCTTTCCATTCTTCCGGTTTTCTTCAATCTCGTCATACTTTGTGACCGGCCGGATCCAGTCTTTATTTTTCTCCATTTCCCGATAAAATACATCCGCCATTTTCATTGCATAACGAAATGGACTTCCTGCAAGCATCGGATCCTCCAGATCCAGAAAAATGGCAAAATTCTGAATCAGATAATCCCCCTTTTTCATCCGTTCAAGATCCACATTTAAATTATTTTTCCGAAGTGAAATCTCTTTTCCCTGTTCCCTTCCTCTCTGAATCGCTAAAATTGTATCACAATGCATATCTGCTACTTTCATTTTCTATTCCCCCATCTTTTTCTTTCTTATAATATCTACCGTATGTGATCCCGCACCAACCAGTTCCGGGCGTTCACACGTAGTCAGATGATAGTCAATAAACGTCTGGAAAGTCTTTTCATCCATCGTATTTAACACCTGACGCATATAATCGGATGGCCCATCCGCCGAAATAATCTGGAGCCGTTCCATTCCTGCTGCTTCATTGTAGCTGTCAATATCCTCCAGACGCACATAATCATACAAATCTTCCGGTGAAGGACATACCCGGTAATTCGCATCCAGCTTGCCATTTTCCAGGCATTCCTGTATATGGTTCTCCCGGAATCCATACACCAGAACACTGTACTCATTCATTGTATAAGCCACCAGGATCGTGCCCTCATCTTTCAGAACACGCTTCGCCTCCATCAGCGCCTTTACCTTATCTTCCTTTGTATAAAGGTGATACATCGGTCCAAACAGGATGATCAGGTCAAATTCCTTATCCGGAAAACGTGACAGCTTCAGCGCATTTCCCTGATATGCTTTCACAGAGCTGTTCTTCTTTTTCAGAATTCCCAGATTGTATTTCACCAGCTCTACCGCCGTCACATCGTACCCTTCTTCGGCAAGCGCAACACTGTAGCGCCCGGTTCCGGCTCCTACATCCAGAATCTTTACCTGTCCATGCTCCCGCTTAGGAAGATATTTGTGAATGTACTTCATTGAGGTGATAAATTCTACCTGTCCATGGCGGCTCTTAAGCCGCTTCTCTTCGTTGAATTTGTTATAATATTTTTCAAGCTCTGTCATCATAAATCTATTGTATCCTTTATTTTTATTCTAGCGCTGCCGCTCTCCGGAATAGAATAATTCCGATCACAAATAAGACAGCGATCATCCCCACACCAATATTGATATTGCCGGTAAGCTGCGAGATCAGGCTCACGATCGTTGTTCCCATAAAGGACGCGCCTTTTCCGCAAATATCCATTAAGCCGAAAAATTCACCTGACTGGTTCGCCGGTATAATTTTCGTAAAGTAAGATCTTGAAAGCGCCTGCACACCTCCCTGGAACATGCCTACCCAGACAGCAAGAACCCAAAACTGCCACTGGTAATGCAGAAAAATCGCAAAAATTGCCACTCCAAGGTATGCCACGATACATACTGTGATCAGCTTTTCTGCAGAATATTTCTTCGCAAGTCTTCCGAAAATAATCGCAAATGGGAAAGCTACAATCTGCGTAAGCAACAATGCAAGAAGAAGTCCTGTACTGCTAAGTCCAAGTGCTGATCCATATGCAGTTGCCATATCAATAATCGTATAAACCCCGTCAATATAAAAGAAAAACGCCAGAAGAAACAGAAAAACCTTCTTCTCCTTCTTTACATTTTTCAGAGTAATGCCGATTCTTTTGAAGCTTTCTGAAAAAGCATGCTGCTTCTTTTCTACATAATACTTCTGGTGATAAGTTTTCAGAAGTGGTAATGTCATAATTACCCACCATACCGTGATGATCACAAAGGAAACCATCATTGCTATCTCCATTGTAATCCCAATCTTCCCTGCATTTAACACAACCAGAAGACAGATTACAAACGGTACACAGCTTCCGATATATCCCCACGCATAGCCCTGGGAAGAGACTTCATCCATCCGGTCTTCCAATGTCACATCGACAAGCATGGAATCATAAAATACCAGCGTCACGGAATATCCGACCTTTGCAATGACAAAAACTACCAGAAAGGCCAGCCAGTACTTTGCAAATCCCAGTGCGACTGAAGCAATTGCCCCGATTCCAAGTGCAATTGTAAAAACTGGTTTTTTATAGCCTTTTGTATCTGCAACGGTTCCAAATACCGGTCCTGCAAGTGCTGTAAGTAAGGTTGCAATGGATACTGCATATCCCCAGTATGCCAGATACTGTACATCCGAAAGTCCCTGCTTTCCTGCGATATAGTTGAAATAAATCGGTAAAATGGTTGCTGCCAGAAGTGTGAATGCAGAATTTCCGACATCATAAAGTATCCAGTTTTTCTCCTGTTTTGTCAATTTTATTTTCATTTAACGTATCCTCCTTGCCAGGAAACTGAGAACCAAATGTATAGGCATATACAGAATCTAATGTGGCGTTTCCTTCCAGAAACGGTTTGTATTCGCAGATCAGTTTGTCTGCCAGTGGAACTGCTTTTTCATAAAGATGAAGCAGTTTTCTTATCTGTTCCCTGCAGGATTCATTCTCATGATACTTGATAATAAACCCATGAAAATCATAATAAAGCCCTGCCACTTTAAGTGCTGCATAAAGTGCCATCCGCTTTATTTTAGATGGACAGACAAGAATCCTGTCATAAAATACCATTCCATTCAGTGCTTTTTTGACTTCCTTTGCTGTAATTCCGCGATAAAAATCTTTTATAATTATCGCATTTTTCATAGAAGGAACAATATGTCCGGTCAGTCTCCTGCTCACTGGATTTTCTCCGTTCATAATCATCAGCTTACGATCCAGCTCGCCCTCCACTGCAATATGTGCAAGACCAGTCTCTTTTACTGCCTGTTCCACGTAACCATGACAGATTTCATCCAACGCGAAGTGGCAGAGCACTCCATATACATAAGCCAGATGCTTCTCATACTGGTCGTGTGTATGTAAAGCCTTCGCTGCATGAACGAAGAACTTTGCCCCGCTCTCGTTATGTATACGGCTTCCCAACTGATTGACCTTGTTCTTGCCAAGCGGTCTGTAATAAAAAAGAATATCCGGTCCATGAAGTCCAATATTAAAAAGCTCCGGATATTTATCAATAATTTTTCTCTCATATCCGCTTAATCTGCCCCTGATCTGCTGTCCAAAAATGTAATGTGCATAAGTTGACGGCATATTATCCCATCCTTTCTTTTCTGAAACACGTTTTATTATAGACGTTGCGCTTTGCAGGCTCTATCTTACTTCTGTAAAGCTTATATAACGGCTTTGTAAAAAAGAATGTGCCTTGGCACATTCTCGCGCCGAGCGCAGTCGCTTGCGACATTCTTCATCTTCGTGCGAGTGCGCATCTCCGGCACGCAGTGCCTTTTATTTCATAGGAAGTTCCTTCGGAATTTCCTATAAAATAAAAAGTAATGACTAAAATGATACGTTCTGAATAAATAGTAACACAAAAAGGCCTTTCAGGATAGTCCCGAAAGGTCTTCTGCACGACACTTTTAAAATACTTTCATCGTCCACTTGCTCATATCCCACACCTCATTTACCACATCCTGATAGAATTCCGGCTCATGGCAAATCAGAAGAATACTTCCTTTGTATTCCTGAAGCGCTTTTTTCAGAGAATCCTTTGCATCCACGTCTAGATGATTGGTCGGCTCATCCAGGATCAGCAGATTCGTGTCCTTGTTGACCAGCTTACAGAGTCTTACCTTTGCCTGTTCACCACCACTCAGTACCCTTACCTGGCTCTCAATATGCTTCGTAGTGAGTCCGCATTTTGCAAGGGCAGAACGCACCTCATACTGGGTAAATGACGGAAATTCCTGCCACAGCTCTTCAATACAGGTTGTCTTGTTTTCTCCTTTAACTTCCTGTTCAAAATAGCCGATCTGAAGATTTTCCCCAAGCTCACACTCGCCGGAAATTGCCGGGATCAGATCAAGTACACTCTTCAAAAATGTAGTCTTTCCGATACCATTTGTTCCGACAATCGCAATCTTGTGTCCTCTTTCCATCTGGAAATTCAGCGGCTTGGAAAGTGGTTCATCATAACCGATTACAAGATCCTTTGTTTCGAATAACATTTTCCCCGGAGTCCGTCCGTAACGGAACTTAAATTCCGGTTTCGGCTTTTCCGCTGCCAGCTCAATTACATCCATTTTATCCAGCTTTTTCTGTCTGGACATCGCCATATTTCTTGTAGAAACACGGGCTTTATTTCTTGCCACAAAATCCTTCAGTTCACTGATTTCCTGCTGCTGTCTGCGGTATGCTGCCTCAAGCTGTGCTTTCTTAACTGCATAGACCTCCTGAAAATGATCATAGTCTCCCACATAACGATTCAGTTCCTGGTTCTCCATATGATAGATGATATTTACCACTTCATTCAGGAACGGAATATCATGGGAAATCAGAATGAATGCATTCTCATAATCCTGCAGATACCGCTTCAGCCACGTAATATGCTCTTCATCCAGATAGTTTGTCGGTTCATCCAGAAGCAGGATGTCCGGCTTCTCAAGCAGAAGCTTTGCCAGAAGAACCTTCGTTCTCTGACCTCCGCTTAGATCTGTAACATCACGGTCAAGTCCCAGATCCAGAAGTCCCAGTGCCCTTGCAACTTCCTCTACCTTTGCATCAATCGTGTAAAAATCATGCAGTGTCAACTCATCCTGGATCGTTCCAAGCTCTTCCATCAGAAGATTCATCTCATCCTCGTCTACTTCACCGAGTTTCTCACAGATCTCGTTCATTCGCTGCTCCTTCTGCAAAAGCGGATCAAACGCACTTTTCAGTGCGTCCTGGATCGTCATACCGCTCTGAAGGACTGCATGTTGGTCCAGATAGCCTGCTCGTACATTCTTCGCCCATTCCACCTTTCCCTCGTCCGGCGTAAGTTTCCCGGTAACGATACTCATAAAGGTAGATTTACCCTCTCCGTTTGCTCCTACAAGACCGATGTGCTCCCCTTTTAAAAGACGGAACGATACATCATCAAAAATGACACGGTCACCAAAACCGTGTGTCAGATGTTCTACATTTAATATACTCATATTTTATTATTCTCCCTGATTCATTTCTTTACACATTGTCTTTTATTATATGTGGAAATTGGTATTCTTTCAATATAAACAGACAAAAAACCCCAGAAACACAAGGTTTCTGAGGTTTGTATTTTTGAAAATGAACTCGAAAAAACTTCGTCTTTCCTGCAGCCACATTGCTCCAAATTAACGTTTAGATAACTCCGAGCGCCGTAAAATGGGCGTTTCCGCTTCATTTGTTAGTTACGCGGCAGTTACCGCTACTTTCTTTCCAGTTTCCTTAATACTACATCATGCGCATACGATAAAGCAACTAATTCCTGCAGCTTTTAATTTTTTCTCTGTCTTCTCTGCGTTTTTGCGATCTGTATAAGCTCCCGCCTGGACTTTGTAAAGTCCGTTAATCATTCTTACAAATACGTCTTTATGCCCGGTCTTTCTTATCTTCTCAGCCATAAGCTCAGCACCTTCTTTTTTTCTGAACGCTCCCGCCTGGACTCTGTAGTATTTCTTTTCTTCCGCTTCCAGGTTGTCGGTTTCTGTGTTCTTTGTATCGTAGTTGTATAATTCGTATGTTTCGATAAGTTCAATAAGTTTCTTTTCATATTCCGGGTCTGTTGCGTATTCAGCAGCAGCTACCGCTTTACAAGCTTCTTTGTAATCTGTTTCCCCGATTACCTTCGCGTATCTCTTATACTTCTTCAAAAATGCGCTATGATCTTTTACGGATTCTTCCCAGGTTGCGTAAGCTCTAAACTCTGCTTCTACCTGTACTTTCTTTCCGTCTTCGTATTCTGTAGTTTTTCTTTTTAATGTCTTTCCCTTCCAGTTGCTTGTAGCCTTGATTCCAAAAAGTGCATTGCCTGTTTTTGTCAGTTCTGATTTTCCCCATGCACTTTCTATAATTGCCTGGGCGATTGTTAAGCTCGCTGCTACTCCGCTGTTCTTCATATCAGTGGACGCAATAGCGCCCACTACTTCAATAAAATTCTTCTGCTCTGCGTTCATGTTACTTATCCTCTCTACACTGCCTGTAAGCTCGATACAGCTACCCAGCTTTTAATTTCTTTAAGTCTTGCTTCCTGTACTCCGTTATTTGCCTGGATTTTATCTACTGTATGTCTCTTCCCGCCGCGCTGTGTTGTCGGTACTGCCTTACCGCGTGCCGATGATAAGCCGCCATATACCGCACCGTCTTTAATCGTTACAGTGCTTCCTACTGTAATACCTTTATTTCCCTGGTTTCCACTGTTCCCGTTTTTCTTAAGTCCGAACTGTTCCGCGATTGCTGTAGCTATCGCTGCCGCGATCTGGTCTTTCTTCGCTGTATAAATCTGCATATCGTCTTTGTCGTCAATAAAGCATACTTCCAGCAACGCCGAAGACGTACCGCTTGCTTTCGCTCTTGCGATCACGCGCCAGTTTTCCCTTTTTACTCCCCTGTTCTTAAGTCCCAGTGCTGCGATTTTCTCTACAATCTTTGTTTCTACTCCTACGGTTCTTTCCGCTGTTGTTACATAGATTTCCGTACCTGTAGTCTTCCCATTCCCGGCAAGGTCATTTACACAAGAATTAAAATGTACTTCCAGTACATAGTCATAATCTCCAAAATTTACCTGGCAGCAACCATTACCCAGGTCTTTAAAAGCGTTCCTGTTCGTCGGGTATAAATCAACCTGTGCATAATTTTCCAGTGTTTCCTTAATCTTCTGTACCATTACCACGGTTTCTGTCGCTTCTACTCCAAATTTTGAGCTTGCGCCCGGGTCGCCGTCCCCGTGTCCACTGATAAGTAAAATTTTCATACAATCACGCTCCCGTTACAATCTTTCTCATAATATCGTCTTCCGTGTCTTCTTCCGTAACTGTTACTGTATTGTAAACGTAATCATATAAACTAGAATTATTTTCCAGCATTTTTCTAAATTCCGCTAACGCCTGGTCTAATAATTTGTCGTACTGTTCTTCCGTGATAAATAGTGTTACAATCGGGAATCTTTCTACCAGCCATTCCCATACCATAGAACGCTTAATACGTCCCGTTTTGCTTTTCAATTCTTTTTCTGCTTCTGTTACCATATAAAGCAGCGCTACTTTTACTTTTTCAAGCTGCTGCTTTGGTGTCAGCTTCATAAATCTAAGGATTGCATACACGGTAAGCAGTCCCAGGATAAGAAGAATAAAAAAGTATACCCAGTTTTCAAGAATCAATTTTACAGTTTCCATAGTTTCGCACCTCTAAAAATTCTGTATTTCTGTCGGTTCTAACGCTTCGTCTATGATCGTATCTGTTTTATCTTTCATCTTTTGTATAACTCTTTCTTTTGTTTCCTCTGCCTGGTTTTCTTCTCCCAGTTCAATAAGCTTTTTTATCATTCCAAGCTGTATTTTAATACCATTTTCAAGCTGTACCGCTTTAAGATACCATACCACAGCGGCAGCAAATACGCCGCCAGCCGTCGGAATGATATAGATAAACACATCTGTAGGCTTTTCGTTCCAAGCGAACACTAAAGCCACTAAGCAAGCGCATACAAATAGTATGCCCGTCCACATTACAACCTTTTTCTTAAATTCTCGCTTATTCTTTTTCCTGTTCATGCTTCTGCCAGCCTTCCAGGTCTTTTATACGGTTATTTTCTACTGCTATTTTTTCAAATGCTACTTTAGAATCCGCTTCTAATTTGTACACTCTTTCCGCTACGTTGTTGTGTTTATCTAATTTCTTTTCAATATAATCTAATCTAGTGCGCATAATTCCGTATATTGTACCGATAGATACGCCATAGACTACGAGCTGTATTAACAGCCCTATCCAAAATTCATTACCCAAAATACTAACCTTCCTATACAGAAGACATTTCTATTAAGTCTTCCTTCCCCGCTTCTATGTCCTGTATCATCGTTAGTATAATGTTGTCTTCTTCCTCTATCGCTCTGTATTGTTCCAATTCTAACAGAAGCCTTTTATTTACTTCTGTCAAATCTGTAATTACGCTGGCTTGTACTTCAATCATTTGTAAAAGATAATTATTCATTTATTTTATCCCTTATCTGCTGTTTTTCTTCTTCTGTAAGGTTTTCGTAGCTCTCTAAAATCTCTTCCAGGTCTTCGCCACGCTGTACCTTTATTTTTACACCGCGTACAATAATTTTAAGTTTTGCACCTGTCAGCATTAAATAGCACCCCCTAAGATATCCGCCATAGTTTCTACAAGCTCGTCGGTTGTCTCTACCAGTCCGTCGGTTGTCTCTTTGAGATCGTCGTACTTTTCTTCTGCTGTTTTCTTTCCCGCTTTCTCCGCTGCAATTCTCCGGGCTTCTTCAATCCATTTAGCCAGGCTTCCGTTAATGCGCGCTTCCAGTTTTGCAGTTTCACGGGTGCAAAACTCAATCAATGTAAAACGGTAGTGTTTCGGTTTCTCTTCCGTTTCTTCTACCGTCTCTACATCCGTCTTAAGCTGTACACGCACACGCCCCGCCTGTCTCTCGACTATAGCCGCACCTGTCAGTACTTCCTCTTCTGTCTCTACGCCTTCTCTGATTCTTACCGCTTCCATTGCTTATCTTCTCCTTTGCGCTTTTTACGGTATCCTTAAAATACTTTACTTTCAGTCCGTAAGAGTCTGTATTTTTTATCCAGCCATAATAGCTTATAATACTTCTCGCATCGTGTCCGTTAAGTATCTGCTTCTTTCGTACCTTCCGTATTCTTCGTGTTATTCTTAAGCATATACTGGAACGTAAGGTAGTACAGTCCCGGTAGAATCTATAGCCTATAAAGTCTATTGGTCTGTTTCCCAGTTTCCCTTTATCATTTGTCGCGTGCACTTGTAATTTACTCTTTATGTGTAAGCCTATTCGTGATAGCGCATCACGGATACAGGCTACATACTGCCGTAGCTTCTTTTTATTACTACTAAATAATAACATATCGTCCATGTACCTAAAATAGTATTTTATCTTGAAAATATGTTTTATTACAAAGTCTACTGGTGTCAGCATGATATTAGCGAACCAGTGACCAAACGGCGTACCTATTGGTATTCCTCTTTTCCCGGCTGCTGTCTCTTTTACCCAGTAAACATCTATACACATAAACAGTAATTCAAGTAACCTTTTGTCTTTAAACATTTTGATAAGCCGGAACTTCAAAAAACACTGTAAAATATTGTCGTAGCATTTCTTAATATCCAGGGCTTCCCAGTACTTTGTATGCTTTACATTCTTATACGTCTTTCCTTTCCTGTTCTTCCTGGCTATCGCTCTTTCAATCTTCCTTTTGCAATACGTCCCGCCTTTTCCCTTTATACTTGCGCACGAATACATATACATCCTTCTTGTCAGAATAGGCTCAATGATCTGTAATACTGCCCGTTGTACAATCTTATCAATCATACAGGGCTTAGCGATCATTCGTTTTTTATGCCGCACACCGTCGTATATTTCTTTTCTTCTCAGCTTCCGTGGCTTATATCTGCCTTCTATCAGAAGTGCCTGTATTATTTTCGTGTATTTGTCGATATCCCCTAAATACTTTTCTTTCTGTTGCTTTGCATTTGTCTTTTCGTTTTTCTTTGATTTCGTGGCGTTCGGGCTACTGCATACTGCCTTAATCGCCGTTTTAATGTTTTCATATTCGTAGATTTTTTCGTAGATTCCACCAACTCTTTTAGGTAGTATCTCTTGTTTCTTTAACTTTGATTTCTTATTTACTGGCTTATCCATATACTACCCTTTCTTAAATGCTTATTCGGAATACGTCCAAAGACGTACCGCCCTGTAAATAGCGGCTTCCGGGTTTCCCCTAATAGTTCCTTGCCAGTCGCTTATTTTTACCAGTCCTTCGCCGTGTCGGTTACTCTGGTAAGGTCACAGCTTGCGCCGTGTTTAGATAGTGTGCAATAATTCATATTTTCCATTGTAAGCATTAAGAAGCACCCCGCCGATGTTCCAGTTCGCGTTACCGCTGCCGTTGTTCGCGTTCACGTAAGGCAAGCCCGCGTTAGCTCCGTTGTTCGCGTTACCGAAGACATACAAGACGTACCAGGCGGCTTACACACTAAATCCCTTTTATGTATTTTCTCTATCCTTTCATGTTCTATCTCCTTCCCGCCGTTTCTTTTGGGTAGTATATCATTTCATTTTGCAAATTCAATACTTTCCCCCTTTCCTTCCATTTTCCTGGAAATCTTTAGGTATTAGGGGGCTGCCCGCCCCCGTTACACCCCCGGTCTTACTGGCGCTTTTTAAGAAGCACCCCGCCGATGGTCCAGCTCGCGCTACCGCTGCCGCCGTCCGCGCTCACGCAAGGCAAGCCCGCGATAGCTCCGTTGCTCGCGCAACCGAAGACATACAAGACGCACCAGGCGGCATTGTTATTACTCCATAAGTACGCCCCGTTTCCTTTTCCAACAGAAGAACCGCCCAGCTTTTCGCACCACATTTCTAACGGGTGTTCCGGGTCAAATCCTTCCAAAAGCTGCCAGCCGGACGTTGTAGGAAATGCAAAGCTTAATGCTTTATAATTCGGGTCTGTATCTCCTACATTATCTTTCGTCGCTGTGTTGTCGTAGCATACATATAGCGTCCCCTGGTATCGGTTCACATTATCCACAAAAGCATACTGCCCGTTATGCTCATGCCCTAAAAGTAACATAGCGTGCTTACCGTCATTCACTAAGCAGCCGTCCCTCATTCCCAGGCTATCGGTTGTTCCCGATATATTAGCGCAATGACTAATAATATTACCTACTGCAATATTTACCGGGTCGCCGTCAAAATAGATCGCTTTCCCTGTTACGCTTCCGTTGCTGTAGTCTTCCACTCTTGTAATTAGTCTCTGCTTCGCTACCTGTGCTCCGCCCAGGCTTGTACCGATTTCCACAGCATTTCCTACCAGGTATTCGTTGGCTGCTGTCGCAAGTGCGATAACAATACGGTTTGTACTCTGTTCCGCTACTAAAGCCTTGTCCTGGTCTGTGTATCTCAAATAGTAATAGCCCTTGCATACTTTTTCTTGAGTATTAAGACTCGCGTATTTCACAAGAACCAGCATACTATATGCCCAGTAGCTTGTACTATCCATGCTGTAGTATCCTTCTCCGGCTGCTTTTGATCGCGCACGTACCGTAGCTCTATTTATTCTGCAATCCGGGTGCTTTCCGCTCATGGATACGTGCTTACTTCCCATAAGTGAAGACGGGTAGCGTCCCCACTCCCACGGCTCTATATATACCGCTCCGTCAAATGCTCCGGCGGAAATCTGTACATATTCGTATGTATCGTCTCGCCAGCGTTTGAGATAATATCCCGGATACTCTGTAAGTACCATGTACTTCGTTGGGTCGTACCCCGGTTCTCCGATATACGCTATTGTTTCCCCTGTATCCAGGTCGCAGCATTTAGATACAATCCCCGCCCACGGCATTACATAAGAAAAGTCGTCTTTCCCTACTTTTGTCCCTATGGTCGGGTTTGCTTCCATGCCTACACTTGCGTCTGTACGTTCCCAGGTGTCACTTACATTTGCTGTATTCCACACCCTTTTTACCCCGTAAATCGGCGCGCCTACCTGGGTATGGATTCCGGCAGCTCTTAAGAGTGCGTTTGTTTCTTCCTTCGTGTATCCCTTAATATTTTGTGCGGCTTCTACTCCGGCAGCTTCTATTTGCGCGATTGCTTCCGCTTTTGTATCTGCAATCCCTTTTACCACGTCTTCTGCCTTCGCCTTCGCCGCTTCTGCTGCTTTTACTGAGTTTGCCGCTGCTGTTTTGCTTTCTGCTGCCGCGCTTGCTGAATTTGCCGCTGCTGTTGCGGACTTTCCGGCGGCTGCCTTAGAATCTGCTGCCGTGCTCGCTGAATTTGCCGCTGCTGTTTTACTTTCCAACGCTGCGCTTGCTGAATTTGCCGCTGCTGTTTTGCTTTCTGCTGCCGCGCTTGCTGAATTTCCCGCTGCTGTTGCGGACTTTCCGGCGGCTGCCTTAGAATCTGCTGCCGCGCTTGCTGAATTTGCTGCTGCCGTTTTATTTTCTTCCGCTTTGCTCGCCGCTGTCTCTGCCCTGGAAGTATAACCCGGTATCTGTTTCATAGCTGATTCTGCTGTTTTAACTGCTTCATTAGCTGTATTTAATGCAGTATTCGCTACTTCCTTTGCAAGTCCCACCGTTCTTAATGCATCTGTAAGGCTTTCGTATTCGTTGCTGCTTTTAATATCGTCTTCGCTTACCGCCCCGTCGTCTACATTCAAATAGAATTTAGCTGTACTTAATACGCCGCCGTCAGTTCCGTACAGTACTACGTCTACAATAGCTGTACCCTTGCAAGTTGTCATTTGCCTGCTTATGTCAATTACGATTGTATTGTTATCTTTCGTAGCATTTTTAGTAACCTGTTTTCCATCCGCCTTTCTACAGCGAACTTCTACAGTATTTACCCCAGCAAGGCTATAGTCCTCTCCGTTGTCTTTAATTTCCGCAATTACCCGGCGTTCTGTATCGCCCATCTTTGCGAATACAACTTTATAGGAATCTCTTAAGCCTACATCTAACGTAAGTCGTGTGATCTGTTTATTCATTCTTCAACAGTTCCCCTTTGTATTGTTCAAATTCCATAGCTGCTACTGTAGCATTTCCCGCGCGTACATTTGCTAAGATACTTTCAAGAACCAGCACCGTAATACTTGAATGTAAGCCGTAATTTCTTTCTGCCATAATAACCGCTGTATTGATATCTTTTTTTGCTTTTTCAATAGTTACGCTAAGCGGCTCGGCTACTCTCTTAACTGCTTCTTCTTTTGTCTCTACGTGGTTTTCTTTCTCAACCTCTACTATTTTCCCCATATTCTTAATGGCTTCTTCTTTTGTTTCTGTGTGTCTTTCTTCTTTTACTTCTTCTCTGCTCATACTACTTCTTTTTCCTCTTCTATTTTCATTTCGCCCACTTCTGTATTGAAAAGCCTTACCGTGGTTTTTTCTATTACCGGGCTTTCTTCTTCTTTCGGTTCTTCCGCTTCATTGATCTTTAAGTATCTGTCTTTTTCCATAGTTTCTCCTAACTACTCGGCGCGCTTGTTATGCCGCCATTTCTTACAGTTATCGACGAACTCCACCAGGTAATAGTGCCATCACTATTCGCCTGTATTTTTGTTATTATCGGAATCGACCCCGACCAACTAGTATATCCATCGTATGACGTGTTTCTTAAATCAGCGTTATACAAGTTCCAACCATGTGCGTACATATTACAACCAAAATGTAAGCCCTTTTCTGTGTAAATACTATTCGCTCTCGAATAGCATAAAATCGTATCGTAACTTGTCGCGCTGCTGCTTTCTTCTTGCGCCCACGCCATATATTTTCCTTGATATTCCAAATCGAACGTAAGCCCTTTATGCGCACTATTACTCTTCCACTCATTTGTACCTATTCGCCCTACAAAATAATTATCCCTATAGAATGCATTTCCCGACTGGTCAAATACTGCTCGTTTTCCTTTTGCTGTTACTTCTCCATTGTAAATAGCGATCTGTCCGGCTGAAATTTGCACATACTTAGAACTCTTATTAAATGCAATCAGTACATTATTGTAATATTGGGTTATATAGCTTCCCATATCCCCTTTTTCTACTTTACTCGTTATTTTATTTGCATTTACTTGTATAGCACTTCTAAGTTCGTCTTCTATACCTTCTGCTCTTTTTACCTCTGCTTCGATAGCGTCATTTGCTACTGTAAATTGCGCTTCTGCGTGATCTTCGTATTTTCCCAGTACTTCTATATCTTTGATATAAACCGTAGTGTTATCCACATAGTTATACACATAAATGTACTTTGTCCCCGCTGAGCTTATAGTTATCTCCGTTTCGTACTCATAAAACTTTTCGTCGTCAAGTGCCCCTTTTCCTGTATATACACTTGTTCCGTCTAATGATACTCTTACTCTCGCTTTGCTTATGCTTCTTAAATCTGCTGCCGCCTTAAATCTCAACGTATACGTTCCCGCTTTCAGCTTCCAACTTTGGCGCATATAGATATTAGACGTTCCTCTTGTAATTTTCGCTACATTTCCTAAATACTCAACGTTTGCAGCCTTAATATTATTGCTATCACTCAAGTACCACCCGTCCAGGTTTCCGCTTTCAAAAGTTCCATTTTCTACATAGTTATGTTTCAGTTCGTTTACTGCTTTTTTTGCATATGTTTTTACTGATTCTGCCGACTGATCTATAGCCGTATTCATGCTAACCTGTGTTACATATTTCTTAAGCTTTTCGTCCGTGTCGGCTTTTGCATCTGTCAAAGCCTTATTCGCCTTTGTGTCCGCGTAGTTTTTCGCATTTGTTCCCACTGTATCGGCGTAGCTGTTCGCCCCTGTGCCTACCTTATCCGCATACCCTTTTGCGTTTGTTTCTGCTTCGCTTGCCAGGTTTCCCGCCGTATTATCTACATACTGGAAGGTTGCGTACTCTCTACTAGCTTCGCTTTTAATAGACTCTGCCGTTTGACTTATGGCAGTCTTCATAGAATCCGTTGTAACATATTCTTTTAATTTTTCATCTGTATAATTTTTTGCCCCAGCTCCTACGGTATCCGCGTAGTTTTTCGCATTTGTTCCTACTGTATCGGCGTAGCTGTTCGCCCCTGTGCCTACCTTATCTGCATACCCTTTTGCGTTTGTTTCTGCTTCGCTTGCCAGGTTTCCCGCCGTTTCATCTACATACTGAAAACTGGTATAAGTTTTGCTCGCTTCGGTCTTGATCTGTTCCGCTGTCTGACTTATCGCCGTATTCATTTCTGTAGTAGTAACATATTTCTTAAGCTTTTCGTCTGTATAACTCTTTGCTCCCGCTCCTACAGTATCCGCATACCCTTTTGCGTTTGTTTCTGCTGCTCCGGCGGAATCATCTACATACTTATACGTTGTATACTTCTTGCTCGCTTCGGTCTTAATCTCTTCTGCTGTCTGGTTTATTGATGTCCCCATTTCGACCGTAGTAACATATTTCTTAAGTTTTTCTTCCGTATAGCTGTTCGCGTTGCTTTCTGCTTCATTTGCCAGGTTTCCCGCTGTTTCGTCTACATACTGAAAAGTAGTGTAGGTTTTCTTGAAATCGCTTTTAAGCCCGTCGATATCATTTTTATAGTTTCTCTCTACAGTGTTTACCGCTTCGCTTATATGGGTTTCCACCGACTTTTTATAGTTGATGCTGATAGATTCCGCTTGTATGCTATCTGCTTTTATAAGCGCTCCGTCAAGCTGCCCGACGCATATATAATCAGCGTAAAAGCCGCTACCAGTTCCAAAGGTCTTCCAATCCCAGTCTTTCCCGTCTGCTGTACGTTCTGATGCAATACAGAAGCCCATTGTACCGATAGACATAGCCCCGTAAGTTGGGCTTCCTTCTACCAGGTCTTCAAATATTACCGCCCTTACTTCTGAAGGTTGCGATATGTCGCGCTGGGCTTTTAATTGTGCCTTTACAGCGTCGATTTTACCGTATACTTCTTCTGCCTTAAGCGTCCCGTCTTCCCTGGTTACTTTCTGTATAATATCTGCCGCGCTGGTTGTCTTGTCAAAATAATTTTCTATAAAGTTCCCTAGCTCAACTTCTGCGTTTTCTTCCTCTATGCAGTCGTACACAAGCCTTATACATCTTGCCGTTACATTTATCTTAAGCTTTCTGTCCTTTGTTAATACGTCGTCGCCTATTCCTATTGTTGTTAATTTCTTGTAGTCTTTATAGTCTTCCGTATTCGCAACTTCTACCAGGTCTACTTTATAATTTACTTTCGGCTTATCAAGCCCGTTTTCATACTCTTTCGTGCACCGTCTTTTAAGTTCTTCCCTTAAAAGTTCCAGCGTACTAAATCCTTCTTCCCCTTCCTGGCAATCTTCCAGCAACTTAACATCTTCAAATTTAATAACTGCTACCCTGGGATTTGCATAGCTTCCAATGATCGGGCTATCTATCCACGGTTCTTCCCCTTCCAGGGTGTGCCCGTTGTATGATACCGGGATAATTCGCGTTACTACATCGTCTATACTTATGTCCGCTTCTATCCCTGTCATATTCCGCCCAAACTCTGCGCACGCTCCATAGTCCCCGCCCAGGCGATCATTTATGATAACAGTAAAATTATCATACATTCTTTCACCGCCCCAGCGATTTATAAAGCTGTTTTCATCGTCCCCGCCGATTGCTTCCATGATGTTTTTACGGATATAGTAGGCTGTGGATCGCGTTTTAATATTTGTCTTCGCCTTGTACTTCGTACCGCTTAAGATTGTATCTAGCGCTTCTTGTCCCGTCTTGTTCGTCGGTCTTACATCTACCAGCATTTCCCCGGCAGAATCATAGAAAATGTGTCTTGCATAAGCCGTTACTTCTGTCTCAGTCTTCGTATAATCATAGATTCTAAAAAGCTGCTTCTTTGAGTATGGCGTAGGTGCTGCTATCACATTATCATTTACCAGGTATTCCCAGCGCCCCAGGTCGTCTATAGGATGTTCTAAGGTAAGCTCTGCTATTCCTTCTACAGTAAGTTCTACTTCGCACGTAGTCGGCGTTAAGGTCATATCTCCATTGCTTTCGTAGTCCTCATTACCTTTAACGTATACCTCTATCATTTATCTGCACCGCCAGTTAGGTTTTATCTTAACTGTAAATCCAGGGCTTACACTAAATGTATTTTCCCCTTCTTTTAAATATAGGTCTTCATAATACCCTGTAAGCCTTCTGTTTGCCGTTTCCTTTAACGCCGTGTAGCAAAGTTTCAGCCCAGTATCTATTACCAGCTTTCCGCCGATATTCGCCGTAATTTTTGTACCATTTACAGTAAGTGTACATACGCCGTCTCCTGTGATCTCGTACACTGGTTCGCACTCTTCAAAAGCATTATACAGTGTGTCGCTTAAATTCCTGGCTTCTGCCCCTTCTGTTAGATACATATATCCTTCGCAAGTAAATGTTACCTGGAATTTCCCGATACGCTTAGCTAAGCGCTCGTTTGTTCCTATATCAATCTTCTTCACTTTGTAATAATAGCCTGGGTCGTCCGAAAACATAAGCATACCTGTACTTTCCTTAAGGAATCGCCGCTTTATGCTTCTATAGTCTTCCGCCCAGTCTTCCGGGCATTCCGACAGAAAGTTATAAGTGATCTCGATATCAATATCTTTTAGCGTTCCTTTTTTTCTGTATAAATTTCCGTCTCTTCCCGGTACTTTTATCTCGTCGTATTCTTGCTCTGCCGTAGGGATATTAGGGCGGCTCACGGGCTTAATGCCCGCGTCTCTGTCCCTAATATTGTTGTATATTGTATAATATACTCCGTTCATTATGCCGCCCCTTTCGCTTTCTGCTTATTTTTCTGTTCTTTCGTTACGTTCTTAACTACTCGCTTCGTTGTCTTTCGTGCTATCTCTTTTCCGTCAAGCTCTGTAATATTCGTAATTTCTACTATTACGGTCTTCTCTGAATTGTCCGTAAATTGTGTAGTATCTACTCTATTGTTCAGTGCTACTACTTTCGCACTCTGCTTAACTTCTGTTATCGGTGTAATCTTTGCTACGTTCTTTGTAAGTGTTCCCAGGCTCTTATTTATGTCTTCTTCGACATTTCCAAGTTCGTTTGTGAAACCTACGCCCGCTCCTTGTGCCATGTACTTACCTATTTCGTCCTGGAATACCCTCGACGGCGAATGAATACCAAGCGCATTTTTTACACCGTCTACGATTCCGCTAAAGAAGCTCCGTACTTGTCGTCTGAACCAGCCAGCGGCGTTGCATATTCCATTCCATACACCAGTTACGATATTGTATCCTACGCTCGCCATTTGCGACGGTAGCGAAGCTACACCGTTAATCACAGCACTTACTAACTGACTTGCCGCGTTTCTACCCTGTTGCAGTAGTCCGCTTCCCCAGTTTGCTACAGATTGTATAGCGCCCTGTATTGCGTTCCAAACTCTGCCCGGCATCTGTGAAAGTGTTGAATATACATTACTTAAAATATTCGATGCTGCCGCGCTCGCCTGGCTTAACATCTGCTGCCCCCAGTTCGCCATATTTGTAATCGCGCTTACTATTGCGTTCCAAATCTTACCTGGAAGCTGGGATAAAAAGTTTACGACCGTCGTTATAGTATTCTGTATATAATTAGTTGCTTGTGTGTATACCTGTTGTCCCCAGTTCTGTACGTTCGTGATCGCGCTTACTATCGCGTCCCAAATTTTTCCTGGAAGCTCTACCAGGAATGTTATTACCGTGTTAATAAAATTCGGTATTTCTGTAGTCGCCCATGTTACCAGGTCAATACCGAACTGTACTACATTTCCGATTGCTTGACCGATTACATAGCCGATTTTATACGGTAATTCCTGGAAAAATGTTACTGCATTTGTTACAAATTCTGTAGCAGCCTGTACAACTGCCGTTTTCATGTTTTCGCCCCAGGTCGTTACAATCGTAACCGCGCCCAGGATTGCGTCCCAAATCTTGCCCGGTAATTCCTGGAAGAATGTAATAACGCTTGTTATAGCGTTACTTGCCGCCTGTGTCGCCGCTGTCTTTACATTTTCGCCCCAGGTTGCTATCTTCTCAACCGCGCCCAGGATTGCGTCCCAAATTTTCCCCGGTAATTCCTGGAAAAATGAAGCTATATTATCTACAATGTTTCGGAAGCTTTCGCAATGCTCATACAGTAACTTAACTGCTCCCGCGAATGGATTCGCCAATAATAACAGGATATCTTGCCAGTTATCTTTTACAAAATCTACAACCTTACTAAGTGCGTTCGGTATTGTTTCTGTAAAGAATTTTGCAATTTCTCCTACTACTTTTCCTATTGTATCTTTTACAACGTTCCAGGCATTTACTACCGCTGTTCTCGCATTTTCATTTGTCGCTACAAATCCGACTATAGCCGCTACCAGTGTAGCAACCAACGTAATAATTAACATCATCGGATTAGCAGCCATTGTTACATTTACAAGCTTCTGTATTGTATTTAAAGCTACTTCCGCTGCCGTAAGTCCCTGTATAGCCGTTACTACGCCGTTAATTATCGACGCTACCTTAAATACTGCAAATCCCGCACCTATTGCCGCTAATATGCTTGCTATCGTGTCTCCATGATCTGCTATCCAGCCCAGCCCTTCTAATATTTTCGGCAATACTGCTACAATAATTTCACTAGCTTTTTCTACCAGGTTTCCGAACCCTGTAGCAATCTTATCAAGTGCGCCGCTTAGTTCTCCGCTCGTTAAATCTGTTTGCAAATCTCCTATTACGTTCGTAATATTTGTTACTGCATTTTTTAACGGTGTCTCGAACTTTTCATAAGCAGCTATTCCTAGTCCTTCAAGCCCACTCTTTAATATTGTAATTTTGCCCTGTAAGTTATCATTCATTGTCGCCGCCATATTTTCGGCAGCTCCCGTAGAATTTTCTATATAACCGCTCAACTCATTGAACCGCTCGCCGCTGTTCGCAAGTAGCGCGTTTACGCTCTTAAGGTCTACTTTATTAAAGATTGTATTTAAAACTTCTGTCTGTTCTCCCTGGGTCATATCCCCCAGGATTCCGTTAAGGTCTTGGAAAGTCTCATTTAACGGTCGCATATTCCCGTTTGCATCGAAGACTTCAAGCCCTAATTCTTGCATTTTCTTCTTTGCTGTATCTGTCGGTGCTGTAAGGCTTAAGATAACGTTTCGTAACGCTGTTCCGCCTTCCGCTCCCTTTGTTCCACTATCCGCGAATATTCCTAATACGGTATTCGCTTCGGTAACTCCGCCCGCTAAGCTCTTAGCCGTTCCGCCTACAGTAAGCAGCGCTTCGCCCAACTGCTGCACACTGGTATTACTCTTTTGTGAGGTCTTCGCCATTTTATCTACAAAACTTTCTGTAGTTCCGGCTTTGTCCCCTAGTGCGCTCATGCTGTCCGTTACCATATCGGAAGCTGTCGCTAAGTCCATTCCCCCGGCTGCTGCCAGGTTTAGAACTGTTGGTAATGTCTCTACCGCTTTGTCTGCATCGTATCCGGCAAGTGCCATATAGTTAAGGGCTTCTGCTGCCTGTGTCGCGCTAAACTGTGTTGTATTTCCGGCTTCTTTTGCTGCATTTTCCAGTTTTGTATAAGCTTCGCTTCCCCCGGCTATTTCCTGGGTAGTCATACCCATAGTAGCCGCTACCTGGCTCATACCGCTCTCGAAGTCCATTCCTACACTTATCGCGCCTTTTGCAAGTTCCTTTATACCATTGGCAAGTTCTTTTACTCCGCTTATGATCGCGGAAGAAATAAGATTAGCTTTAATAACGTCGCCCAGGCTCAAAGTTTTGTTCCCGGCTTCATCCATGTTACTTCCCGCCGTCTGTATTTCCTGTCCGAAAACAGTCCATTTTTTTCCGGCGTTCGTTAATTCTTCTTCTGTGTTTTTTAATGCTGTATTCTGTTCAGTAAGCGCCGCTTTCGATTCATTCAGTTTAACCGTATTCTTCGCTATCGCGTCTTCCTGTTTCTTTACAGCATTTGTAGCCTTTGCGTGTGCTTCTTTTGCTTCTTCTAGCTGTGCATTTAGTTTTTGGCTTTCCTCGCTGTCTTTTCCAGTCGCCTTAACGCTATCTTCGTGGGCTTTTGTAAGTTCTGCTACCTTCTGCTTTGCTTTGTCTTCCTTCTCAATCAGTTCTGTAAGCTTCTGCTTCTGGGCTGTTAAGTTGGTTTCCTGTAGCTTGATCGCGTCCGTTTGCAGCTTAATCTTACTTGTAAGCTCCGTCTTTTTCGCCTTAAGTAAATCTGTTTGATTTCCTAATGCTTTCGCCTGTGCTGCTTCTACCTTGTATTCACTGGTAACAAGCTTCATTTGCGTAAGCATTGATTTCATTTGACTGGTAAACTCGCTTGTATTCGCCCCTACTCTGAGACTTGCACCAGCCATTTATTACGCTCCTTATGTCTACTTTTCCCGGTCATATTCGACTTGAAATACAACGTAGTCCAATAAGTCGCTTAAATCTGATTCTAAGCACTCCTTATAGCTGTTCCGCATACTTTTTATACATATCTGTAGGATAGCGTCTAGGTTATCCCCGTATGATCTCCATATATCTTCCTGTGTCGTTTCTTCAATGTATCCGTTTTCCTGGTCGTATTCATCGAACGCACTACCCTGGTCTTCTTCCAGCGTTCCGCCCAGCATTTTACCTAGATACCTTATTTTTTCATTTACAGAAATATCTATGATTTCTACTATCGCTCCAAACGTGTCTATAATGTCTGTTACGTCCAGCCGTTCTATTTCTTCATTCTCTACCCTGTCGTTAAATACAACCTGTATCACGGCAGCGTACAGCTCTAATAAGTCGTCTTCATCATCTGTACGGCTAATTTTTTCCATAAGCTTTATAAATCTTCTGTAAGCATATGTCGTTATTCTGTATAGCCTTTTATCTCCTTCCTCACATTCCAGGTAATAATCTATTACACCTGTGAGCTTAAATTTTTTTTTGCGCCCGCTGCTTCGTCCTTAAACTTTTTAAGGATATTCGCGTTAATTAGTCCGAAGTTAAAAATAATCTCCGAAACATCTTCTAAAGATTTATTCGCTTCTTCAAAAGTAAACTGATTATCATATACCAGTACGATAGTGTTAATCATTTCATCCAACTCCGTATCTGTATATGTCTGTTTCTCCGGGCGTGTCAGTCTTTCGTATACCTCGCGGAAAGCTTTGTATTTCTTTCTTCCAATCTTTCCGCAATCGTATTCTTTTCCGCCGATTGTAATAATATTTGCTTTCCCTGTCTTTGCCGTCTTTTCTGCTTGTAAATTGCTCTTATTCAGTATTTCCGCATTGATAAGTGAGAAATTAAGCAGAATATCCGGGATTTCGTCCAGCGCGTCGCTGGCTTCATCAAATGTAAACTGATTCCCGTATACCACTACGATAGATTCAATCATTTTATCTAAATCTTCATCTGTGAAAACCATAGAATTAGCATCTTTCTCCAAAAAGCTATCGAACGTTTCACAAAATGATCTGTATTTTTCTCTTGTAATTTTTCCGCTTTCATATTCTTTTTCGTTAATTGTAATTCTCATTTTTATACCTTTTAGCGGTGTCATATTCTGACACCGCCCCTTTTTCTCTTTTTACGCTGCTACATCTGCTTTGTATTCCTGTACCGCTCCGAACCATTCCGTAATAGCTTTTTTAGCGTTTGTATGTTCTTCTAATAACTGCGACTCATCTACTTTAAGTGCATAGAAGCGCTTTGCTTTTCCATCTACTGTATCTTCTTTCTTTCTCGCATAGAATGTAAAAGTAATTTTCTGTGTCTGCGCCGTCTTCTTGTCCTTGATCGTCTCGTAAGACTCTTCCGGGTGCTCTGCTTTTCCGCAATAGTACCATACAAATTCGTACTTCCCGTTGTTCTGCTTCGCTCTGAATCCTAAAGCTACTTCTTTCGCTCTGTCGCTCTCTGATTTTACCAGGTAGCCGCCTTTATACAGAGAATCGAATAGCAGCGCATAATCTCCCGGTGTCAGTCTGTTTACTTCCAACTCGATCTCTGCTTTTACAAATGTCTCTGTAGTATCCTCTACTTCGTCGTCACTGTATAAGTACTCTACCTCGAACGTCTCTTTAATAGTTGCTGTGATTGCTTTCGCCAGCCTGGTAGGTATTTCCGCTGCATATGTTGTAGCGTCGTTTGTGGTAACTGCTGCTACGCAAATGTCTTTTAAGCCTACTACTCTGCTTCTCTCGATTGTCTGCTTATTTTCCTGGACTTTCATTACTTTAATCTTCTCCTTCGGTATTTATTAAAAAATAAAATCTTGCTGCTTTATGGTATATTTTCGTATCCTGTTCATAATCATCATTCCCCGCAAAATATGTAAAGCCTGCCTTCTTAAGTAATTTCTTTATTTTCCGTTTCAAAAGAAAACAATCTTCTTCACTCCATATATCTACCTGTATATAGTATTCTTCTGCTTCGTTCTTATCGTCGCTATGGTTTGCGTCTGTATCCGTTATATAGTAAAAAGTAATGTGTGTATCGTTTATATCTTGGTTGTACCAGCCTTCTTCTACGTGCTTTCCTGTTATACCTATTACTTCTGCTATATATGCCGTTAAATCCAGGTCTTCGTTATTCGGATAATCCGCTATAATCTGCTTAAGCTGCTGTTTTTCTTTTTCGCTTAGAAGTGCCATATTATCCCTCTAACTTTTCCTTTAAAACTTTCTCGTATTCTTCTTCTGCTATACTCTTTAGCGCTTGATACGTCGGGCGCGCCGCTTCCAGCATGAATTTTTTAGGCTTATGCATCGTTGTACCCCATTCATGGAACTTCATGTAGAAGAATGGCGAAGTATCACTTTTTTCCCAGCCTATAACTTCTCCATAGTTCCCGCTTTGTGTTGTTCCCTTTTCCGGCACATTATCCGCCGCGTGCTGCCCTGTTCTGCTGCCGCGTCGCCCGGATTTCATAGGGTTTTTGCTGTATGCTTTCTTTCTTATCTGCCCTTCTGATTCTTCTAAGCCAACTTTTCCGGCTTTCTTTACAATCTTTTTATTTAGGGCTTTTAGTTCTGACTCCGTACTGAGTCTTTCTATTTCTTTCTGCACTTCGTCCAGTCCTAAAAAATTCATAGTGATATTGAAACTCATACTACTTCTTGTCCTTTAAGCACTACTTTTTTGCGGTCGTACTTGCCGTAATCTGCATTGATAAGCTTAAATATACGTTCGCCCCATACTACCCGGTATTCTTTCGTATTCAATGCTTCCAGGGCTTTACAATAGCGTGTTTCAAAGTTCATTACATTTTCTAGCTTTGCTTCCAGTGCTGTATACAGTTCTTTCCCGTATAAGCTTTTCACTTCGCACCAGCATTTTAAGTAATCATTCCACTTTTCTACTGGTCGCCCCTTCTCTACAGTCTTTTCTCGTTTCTGTATCATTACATACATATCACTACCCCACGTTCGCCAGCTTATCTAGTATAGTTTTTGTAATGTTATCCTGTTTTGTATTATTACTTACGGTAGTCCCTCTAATATCATACATATCGCTTATTATTTTCTTTTGTAAGAGGGTAGCAAGTCTGCACCCTCTCTTATATTCTTCTTCACAGCTATACTTATTCTTTTCCCGGTATGCAGTACCTACGCAACCGTCTATATAAGCTTCTGATATTTCTATAAGCTCTGTGATATAGTCGTTATCGTCGTCATATCCTACACGTAAATATTCTTTCGCTTCCTGTAATGTGATCGCCATGATCTACCGCCTACGCTGGTGTAAATTCTACTTTAAAATCTGCTCTTTCGTCCAATTTCTCACAGTCAAAGCGTTCCTGTACTTTTAATGCCAGTTCGTCAGATTCGAAGAATACAGATTTGTCCGTAGATACTGTATAGCCTTTTCTCTCGAAGAATTTAACCAGTGCATACAAGTTTACTACATAAAAAATCATTTTTCCTGTAGCGCTTGCTGTAATATCTTCATCACTCAGCGTAATAAGTTCTTTGCCCTGGAAGTATTCCTTACCATTTACCTCTTTAACCAGGTCTAAGTTTCTTCCGTTCTTGTCTTCCTGGGACTTCAAGTACACGCTGCCGGAAAGATTTGTAATTACTACTACTCTTCCTCGAAGTGTCGGTAATACTCCGTCAATGATTTTCTTTACATCTCTCCAATCTTTCGCACCTGTAGACTTGTCTACCGCGCTTCCTTCTACGATCTGCATAATTTCATCATTTTCAGTATTTACCCCAGCTTCCGCGAAATCCGGCTTAATAACTTCCTGTACGATATTAACAGCTTCGTCTTCCTGTAGATCATTCGCAATCGGTACAAGTGCGCCGTAATTTTCAATAAGGTACTGTATATCCTCTGTGTTTGCTGCTTCTCCTGTAAGCTTTGTTCCAGATTTATACTTTTTCAGCTTTTTACCGCCGATTTTTGCGAACGGCATTTTACCATGATTAGAAGTTGCTTTAATGATATGGCAATGGTTTTTAAGGCTCGGGAATCCCTCTCTTAATACCTGGATATCGTTCACAAACTGTTCCGGCAGAATAGCGGCGTTTCCGTCAATATTTACGGCGGCTCTTTCTTCGTCTGTCAGTGCTGCCTTTCCACCTAAAGCAAATTTTACGGCAGCTCTCAGTTCGTTTACTGCTCCTGTGGATCTACTTTCTTTCTGTTTCTTCTGTCTTCCCAGGTCTTCCCGCTCTTCGTCGTCTTCTGCTTCTCTTACTGCAAGTAATTTCTGTAATTTTCTTTTTTCTGCTAACGCTTCCTCTGCCTTGTCCGCGTCTCTGCTTTCCAGGTATCCGTTAATTTCCTCTGTTTTCTGTGTAATCGCTTCTCTTAATTCCTGTACTGTCATTTTGTTACTCCTTATTGTTTTTATCTGCGATTTCTAGTAGTCTCGCTTCTTTTCTCAGCTCTTCCAGCCTTTGCTCTTCTTTTGTATCTGCTTTCATACGTTCAAAACTTCTACAGTTAATTTGTGAACTGTCATAAGCCGGGAACGTACACGGGCTTACTTCTAGCAGCTCCGCTTTTATAATGCTTCTTTTGTACATTTCTTCGCCTTCATGTTGTACCTTGCTCCATTTATCTTCCTGGCAGATAAAGCCGAAGCTGCTACCGTCTACATCTCCACGTTGCACACTTTCCCGTACATCGTTTCCCCATGTGTTGTTAGGTAAATCAATATCGTAATTCAGCCCGGTAGTATCCCCCGTGTTAAATCTTAGTGTGTCCGTTTTCGTATTTCCAAGCGGGCGGCTTGTATCGTGATTCCATAAGGCTTTTATCTCGCTGCCGTTCTCTTTGCATCTGCTTAAACTTTCATCGAAGCACCCGGCGGCGATTTCCTCTAAATATTTGTCGCCCCAGCGATCAGTAATAACTACAGGCGTATTATACTTAACTGCATATCCGCCAATCGTCCGGCTTTCTCCGCCTTCTTCCGCCGCTCTTACTTCAAGCTGTATTTCCTGGGCTGCTACATAATTTCTTTTTTCCTGTATTTCTACTACTTCTTCCCTGTTGTGTGTTTCATTCTTCGGCATTTCCCTTTGTCTCCTTCCCCAAATCTTTAAGCTTAAGCACACCAGCATTTACTATAAGGTCGTCGCCGTCCTCTGTGGTTTCCCGTCCAAGTTCTAACCTCGCTTCATTCGGTTTCATAATTCCACCAGCCACATAAGCGCATAGTATTTTTTGCTGTGTTTCCGGCGAAGAACGTAATATTACATTTGTGTTATGCTTCGCTTTATACCCTTGTGCTCTTTCCTCTTTTGTTAAACAGCTCCACGTAACTTCCTGTTCTATTGACTCATACAAGATAAGCAATGTATCTACCAAAAAACTTAACTGCTGCTGTTCTAGCGAATTATTATTTGTGTCTTTCAAGTCATTAAGCTGGTACATTTTTATACCGAATAGCGCCGCGATCTGACTAATAGACATTCTTCTGATCTGTTCGTATTGCGCGTCTGCCAACGATAAATTAACGGGCTGCACATTAAATCCCGCTGGTACTGTAAAGATACGTTTCCCTTTACTGTAAAGCTTTCCAAACTTTTCCTGTATCTTCTTAAGCTCTTTTTCGTCTCTTATGTCACTTGTAAGCTGTATTACCATTTTGTTAGTCAACCCGTTATCAAATAACGTATTAAGGTAATTCTGTGCTTTAATCTGTACGTCTATCGTGCTTTTTACAATAGTCCTTACTGCTTCCGTGTTGATTCCGTCCATAGTGAATCCTTTGAATATCAGCAAGTCCTCATAAAATGCGCTTTCATTCATTCCCGTACCTGGTACTTTGAAATCAACTAATACTTTATGTTTCTTTGTTGATCTAAGTACTCCGGCATCATCTATAGTTATTCCCTCTATCGTGCATGGATATAAAGCTTCTATCTTTCCTTTTCTTCCGTATACCTTAACCGCTCCGGCTATCCCTTCGTGCTGCCTGGTGGCTTCTATTGCCTTCCAAAAGTCTACCGCCGTCATATACGGGTTTGGTCTTAAGCTCAAAAGTTCATATAACGGGTGTTCTTTTGCCCTTCTTTCGCCTGTTTCCGTGTCCTGGGTAAGATATAGCGGCGTTTTCGCCACTGCTTCCGACAGCTTTTTTATACAGGTAAAGTAGGTTGCTTCCTTCATTGCCGCCGCTGGTTGGTCTTCTTCTATCCCGAAAACCTTTAAAAAAAGCTTTTCTTCGTCCGTAAGTCGCGGCGTATCGTCTACTTCTTCGCTTCTTTTTTCCAAAAAATCCAAAAACATTAACTTTTACCACTCCTTACTATCATAATCGCGACTGCTGCCAGCTCAGCAGCTAAAACATACATACCGATATGCGGGTTTATGTCGTATGTCGTCCCAAACACTACCGCCATAGCTGCCAATAATAGCCCGTCTGCGATCACTATTTTTTTCTTTATGTTTTTTAACTTCTTAAGCATATTTTTTCCTTCTTACATCGCGTCCAGGTATTCCACCGGGTTATAGTGTTCAATACCATTTTCTTCGATGCACAATAGCAAGCCCATAAGCATAGCTATTACACCGTCGATTTTAAATTTACTTTTCTTCTTGCTGTACTTAACTCCTAACATTTCGTCGTAAACTGCTATACAGTTCTTCGCCATGAATCGGAAGCACTCATTTTCTGCAATAATCAGCCTTTCGTCTACTAATAGGTTCTCAAAATCGTTAATAACCTGTGTCATGGTCTTAGTTCCCTGTCCTATCGGGATAACGTCCCAGCGGTCTTCTAATCTGTTTATGATTGTTGTACTTCCCCACTGGTCGAAGCCTATCTGTTCTATCCTGTATTTTTCGTCCAGTTCTACCGCATGGTCTAAGAAGCGTTCAAAATTTACATATTTTCCGTCTAAAGCTATCAAATCGCCTTTTTTTATCCAGTACTCATAAGGGTTATTGTCCTTATGCTGCCTGTATGCTACCGTTTCTTTTGGCGTATACAGGTACGGTACTACGATAAAGCGCCCTGTTGTTTCTTCATAAAATACCAGTACAAAGCCTGTAATATCGTTTTTGCTCGATAAGTCCAGCCCGCCCCAGCATTTCCACCCTTCCAGGTCTTTTGTGTCCACCTTTTTTGTACACAAGTCCCACAAATCCATGTTAATAGCGCCTTTTTCGTGATCTAGCGCCACATGCTGATTTAGAAACATACGTCTAAACATATTTTCCTGTAAAGGCATAAGTCTTATACGCTTTGCAAAGTTCGCCAAGTCTTCCAGTTTCCTAAATACTCCTAACGCCGGGTTTGATTTATACCATTGTGTTTCGTCCTCTACATTACAATCCTTATCAGCTTCGTAAATCCTGTAGTAAAAGCTCGGGTCGTTCACTTCCCCGGCTTCTATTTTCTTCGCCATAGTGTAAAGCTGCATTTCCGGGTTTGCCGGGTCTTCTCCGCTGGAAGCCGTTGTAATTGTCATTATTAGTGGCTCGTCCCATGCTCCTTGCCCCGTTCTTAACTTTCCATACATTTCGTCGTTTTTTGCCTGGTGTATCTCGTCCAGGACGGCTACATAATCATTAAAACTGTCGGCGTTGTCCGCATCTGACGACAGCACCATAAGCTTATTACCGTTATCTTTTCGTATAATGGTTTTCGTACTGCTTGTAATCTTGCAGTAGCGGCGTAGTGTCTTATTTGCTTTTATGAAATGCTCTACCGTTCCGTACAGCTCGCCCGCCTGTTTGGTTGTATTTGCCGTTAAAATAAAAAGCGCGCCGAAGATATGCCGCTGGCAGAAAAATAGGTACACTACTATAATCGCCGCTAGAAATGATTTACCATTTTTACGCGGTATATTTATATGTGCTTCTCTATGTTTTCGCTTACCGTCTTCCCTTCGCTTCACACATAGTATTTCTGTTACTATTTCAAACTGAAATTCTAATAAGTCAAAGTTTCGGCTTGCCCCTCTGTCATTAGTCAACTTCGACACGAACTTAAATACTTTCTTTGCTTCCTCTACATCGTAGTAGTATTCTTCCGTATCCCACTTCTTTTGTAACTTCTCCAACCAGGCAGCTAAAAGCAATTCCTTGTTAATCATGTGCTATCATTCCGTCCAGCTCTGCGTCTATGCCGCTTTCGCCTTGTGCGCTCTCTGCTTTCATTCTTTGTCGCGCTGCTGGTGTTAATCCTAATTCTTTCGCCCAGGCTCTCATTTCTGTCTGTGCTTTGTTTGCTATACTTACCTCTGGTCTTTGTTGCTCGTATCCGTTATCGCCCACTTCCATACTGTACCCTTTTTCATCTATGATCTGTTCGCATTTCTGCCACTTTGCATAGTTCGTGCAATATGCTTCTAGGGCTTTAAGGTCTTTGTCTGTAAATTCTTTTTCTTCTTCTGCGAAGATTTTCGCTATTCTTCGCCACTCTTTTTTAGCCGCATCACTTAGCCACTTCGGGCAAGGCTTCGGCTTGTTTTTTTCCGTCTTTTTTTCTTCTTTTGCCATACTGCCACCTTCTCAGACACCCCCCTATATAAAAAATCGGCGTTTTTTTTCACAACAGATTGAACTCGGGACTTTAAAAAGGCTTTAAAAACTTTTTATATCCCCCCACTGTCTCCGAACTCACGCCGGAAGCGCTGTAGCATATCGTAAAGCGTTCGCTGCATCTTCTTTTTTGCCATGTAGCCGCGATCATATTCTTTATGTATGCGTCTATGGTTCGCTTCGCTCAACCCTATTACATTGTCTCTATCAAGTCTTCTATGCCATGCTTCTACTATCTCTTCTATGTGGTGGTACTGTTCTGCTTCTATAATCTTTCCTGTGGTATAGTATTCAAATATATCTATACCAAACTGCGCCGCTGCCTGGCTCGTTCTGAATCCTTCCCAGGGCTTGCTATTATAAAACTGCTGCCGCCGGGCTTCCTCTTCGTTCTCCATGCGCTTACGCTTATATTCTCTGTACTTCTCTTTATCCGTGTTCCTGTGTCTATCACAGTACTTAGTCCCAGCATCTACTACCTTGTGGCAGCCCGGGTAACTACATAACTTCTTTAGCATATTCTCTTTCTTCTTTCATAGTGCCGCCCTGGATTTCATGCGGCACTTGGGAGGGTTCACACAAACAAAAAAAGAAGAACCAGGCAAAGGGTGCTTTCCTTTACCTAATTCTTCTTGCGTTTGTACTTATAGATTACCATAAAGTTTTCTTTGTTTCAATTCCTTTTTGCCGTGTTCCCGCTATACTTTGCTTAGTTTTGCTACCGTTTTTTCTTGTGGCTGGCAGTCCATGTATTCTCTTCCAGTTATTACTCCTGTCCTGGTTCTCACGTAACAACTGCTGCCGCCGCCTGGCTCGTATGATCTGCTTTTCTCTGTCTCTTATGTTGTACCGTTTTAATTCTTTCTTTGCTTCTTTACTTCCTAACCGTGTTTGTACCTTAAGTCCTGCTATTATTGCTTCCTTCATAAGCTTCTCGTCCCACTTCTTTAAGCTGTCCTGTATATTCTGTATAGTTCTATTTAACCTTTCTGTATTCAGAATGTCCTGTAATCTTATGTCTTTCAAACTTGTAATCTTTTTTATCATTCCTTTTTCTCTCCTATCACTTCCAGGTTGATAGGCTTTATCATATCGTCTAACATTGCGTAGTAAGGTTTCTTATTCCCTGGTGCTGCTTTTAAATTCACGTAACGGAAATGTACAAAGTAAGCGTACATATCTTCCGTGTTCGGCAGCTTCCGTATTTCCTTTACCGTTCCTATCTTTCCCAGGATATGCTTAATATGTTTCTGTCTTACGCCTACTTCCTTAAGCCTGGCTTCACTGCATATTACTTTTATTCTTTGCCCTTTTCTAATCATAAGCCTTCCCTTTTCATTATTATTTTTACACCCTTGCTACAAACGCCTTCTACTATCTCTACTTCATCATCAAGTATATCTTTGCTCAGATATTTCTTTGCGCTTTCACATTCAATATTTACAATGAATCTCTTTCCTTCATCACAAGCTTTATAAAGTGCTATGTTTTCCTTCTCTCCTGTTACTGTTAATAAATCTCTTAGCGTTATTTTTCTTGTTTCCATGTTCTCTTATTCCTTCCCCGTGTCAGATTCTGACACCTTTACGCCTATAATACAAAAGCCTTCTGTTAGTCCTCTATGCTCATTCACTACATAAGCTATTTCCGCCTTAAATGTTCTTCCCGTGTTGCGCCCGTCTTTAAACTCCATATACTCTATAATGTCGCCTTCCTTGTATCCGGCATCTTTACAGATTTCAAAACTTTTCTTTCCGCTTACAACATCGTCATAATTCATAGCCGCAAGCCGTATAATATGTGTCTTCGGTTCTGCTGTCGTCGCTTCGCTCGGTAATGTCTCCATTTTCTTATCGTCTGACTGCTGCCGTAGCTTCGCTTTTGTATCCCGGTCTATTGCTGCCTGTTCTTCCTCATACCTTTGTTCTTCTGTCTTCTCCGCTTCTGCCTTATTCGTGTACTTATCGCATTTTTCGCAAGTTCCCGTTTTTACGTTGCACTCACTGTAGTATAGGCAAGAATAGCATAAGCTTGTAATGCTTTCCGGGTGTGCTGGCTCGTAATCGTCGCCCGGCTTCTTTTCCGCTTCTTTCTTCTCTCGTTCTTCTTTTACCATTTCCCGAACGTCTTTACTTAACAGCTCTCCATTTTCAATAACTTCATGCTGTTTTTCTTCCGGCAGCCTGGAAGTTTCATACGCTGTAGAAAAGTTTATTTTTCCGTCCTTAAATGCTTCCTTGCCTTCCTCGCACAAATTATTGTTAATGCTGTTGATCTGATTTATTTTACCTGTAGACTTCCCGGTAGCACTTGCTATATAGTCTCTCATTTTTCCCTCTATAACCAACTCTCCGGCTTCCTTGGCTTGTTCCAGGTACTTTTTAAACTCAGCTACGCCGTTTGTTAATTCCCAGTCGCTAAGCTGTCTATTAAAGATATTTGCACTATGAAGTGTCAGCATAAATAAGCTTTCGCTCATTTCCTTTATCTTACAGTCCACAAGCTTAAATTCGTCGTGTCCGCGTTCAATATTAAGAACTGCTGCCGCTGTACGTCTATGTCCTACTATGATTCTGTCTTGTCCGTCTACTCGCCCTACTATGATTTCCTGTAGCTGTCCGACTAAAAGCATATTGTCCGCCAGTTCTTCTATATTGTCCTGGCTGTATTTATTATGCTCTGACGGAATCAATGTACGTGGGTCTAAGCGTACCTTTCTATAGTCCTTTGCGAAAATAATATTTTTCTTGCTGTTTGCGTTAAGTCTGTCGCCTATGCCAATCTTTCCCATTGCTCTATCTCCTTTCTGCTGTGCCTAAAATTTAAACCTTGCTTTTTCTTCTTCCCAGTTAAAATTCTAGTTTATCTAATCTCTCCAAATTTCTATATAAATTTGAGAACGTAAACCGTCATTAGTTATTTCCAACTTGTAAACATCAAAAATATCCATTCCATTTAAGCAATCATAGTCTCTGGTATATCGTTCCACAAACTCTGATGGCTTTCCCCCAAAACAATATTCCTCATCAATACCAATACCGTTCCAATTAAATTCCAAAGTGACATCTGTAAATGCATTTTTCCGATTTGCATATTCTTTTATAAATTCAATTAAATTCATTTTCCTACTCCCATGTACTCTAATACCAGGTTCTTATAATCTCTTGTCGCTGCACTTCTCGGTGTAGTCTCTAACAAGCTCTGCCCGTTCTCATACGTCCAGGCTGTCACTTTCTTACTATGTCTGATATGTGTAGTAAATACGTCGTATTTGCTATTTCTTAAGACTTCCTCGCCTTTTATTACGTCAATATCTTTCGTATACATTGTTACCAGGCAGCGCACGCTTTCCAGTTTTTCGTTATACGGTCTGATTTCCTGTATAATGTCGTCTAGCTCTTCCATTCCGTCTAAAGCGTTCTTGTCTGCCTTAATCGGTATAATAATGTCTTCTGCTGCTGCCAGTGCGTTAAGTACTTCTATCCCTACGCTCGGGTGGCAATCAATAATACAGTAGTCGTATTCTTCTTCCACCTGGTCTAAGATATTTCTTATCCGCCCTATCTGATCGCTGTCTTTATCCGTTATAAGGTCGTCTGCTGCCGCGATCATGTTCATATTTGCCGGGATAATGTCTAAGCCCCAGCGCCCACTCGGTATAATTACCTCTTCTGCTGATAGCATCGGATTTCTAAGTACGTCTTCCATGCTCGGCTTATCGTAGCTGTGCTTTCCGAAGAATTTAGTAACTGCTGCCTGGAAATCGTTATCTATCAGCAATACATTTTTCCCGTGTGCCTGGCTCATAATCAAAGCCATGTTAATAGCTGTTGTACTCTTTCCAACTCCGCCCTTTAAGTTTACTACTGCTACTGTTCTCATTCGTTCTACCTCACTTTCTTTTATTTCACTTTCCACGCTGCTAAGCCCATATTTTCGACCATTAAGACACAGTAGCCATCTAACAAGCCTTCTATTTCTCTTTCTGTGCTGTATACCTGTACTGTAAGCTTCTTCCCGGTAAACTTCCCGTTATCTTCTTCCAGTAATATTAAAATATCGTCCGGCTCATATCCCCTGTCTTTCAATATCATGTATGTAGAGTAAGACGCTTCCAGTTCTGTAGCTGTACCCTTATCGCATTTTTCATAATATTTCTTGCCTATCTTTCTTTCGTCCGGCTCAATATGTAATTTTCCTCTTAACCATTCAATCGCCTTCATTTGTAAACCTTCCCTTTCTGCGGCGGCAGCTTCCCGCTCCGCCGCTGGTGCTTCGTTTCCGTGTTTCGTGTGTGACATATTATTTCCTTGCTTCGCCATATAACCATAAGCAGTTACAAGCTTTTTATCTTTTGTACTGTTTTTTACGTTGCTGGTAGCAGTCCCGGGCTTAACGCATCGTCTATTGTCCTTCCCTGGCAGCCTTTGTTATTACATTCTCTACAATCTGCGCCACAAAAACCTATAAACCTCTTCTTATTCGCCCGTTCTGTAATCTTTGCTTTTTCCGGTGGGTATGTATCGCTTGCTATTTCTAAGCTGTCTATCGTCCCTTCCAGGTATGCAGTTATCACGCTTATAGCCGCTTCGCTTCCGTATGCTATTACAGCTTTTCCGCCAATTCCATTTATCGTATCTATAAACTTAAGCTGATTGTCCGAAGCTTTGTTATTTCCTACTTTCAGTTCTACATACAGATTGTTGTATTTTCCCGAAGCATACGGTAAGCAGATATCACTTACGCCTGGCTTCATTCCCTGGCGCTTAAGTTCTGCTCCGGCTCTTACGCTTCGCTTTCCTTCGTTTGCTGCATGGTACATAGCCTTAAGCTGTGGGTATTTCCCTTTTTGCCACCTCGCCCAGTCAAATACGTTTCTCTGTGCCTGGTCTTCTGATTCCGTCATATTCATGCTTATATGTCTTCTCCCGTGATTATCATTATCGCTACGCCTATAATAATTATGATTGCAAGCCACCACATAAACCCTACGGTTAGTGATGTTCCGATTTCCGCAAGTATAAGCGCTGCTTTATCTTTTCTTTCTAGCTTTTCTCTGTAGTACCCTTCCTCTGCCTCTCTTATCTCTCTTCTCATATCATCTATAAGCAGCCACAGTAACGTAAATGCAGCAGCTACTACAAGCCCGGTAAGATAGATCGCTTTAATCATCTTTTTCCCCTTCTCTCTGTGCCTTCTCGCTTGCCTTTTCCGGCACTTTCGCAATATATGTACCTACTGCCTTTTTGATCTCGCCCGCCTTTTCTTCTGTGATATTCTTTCTATCTGTTTCTTCCTTAAGCACCGCTGCTAAACCTTGTCCAGTCAGCGCGATACCTTCCGCTAAGCCCTGTTCGTAACCATTGTTGTAACTTTTGTCCGTTACTCTCGTTAAGTACCCGTCTAATTCTTTGCGGCTCATTCTCTTAATTTTTCTTGCTAGATCTCTGTCGATTCCTAAAGTTTTTCCCATTCTAGTTCTGTCTCCTTCCAGGTTTGGTTGATTTTTACAAATGTGTAGGTAAAGAACGTATAACCTGTCTTTTCGTGTATTCCTTCCTGTACGCTGTCGCTGTCCAGTATGTATTGCTGTTCTAGCTTCTTCGGAAGCCTTGCGATACGGTTATACCAACCTTTATCTTTTATCGGTTCTTTTCTTAGTACCTTCGGTTTCCTTAAGTTCCTTGAACTGTTCCAGCGTTTCCCTTGTAATGCTTCCGGGTCTCTTAACATTCCGTCGCTCTGCTTAATCAGATACGCCGCTAGTTTTGCGTACTGCCCTGTATCGTCTAATGGGTTATGGTGCGTTCTTCCTCTTCCCTTCCAGCATCTAACTATAGCTTGCTGGCTTATCTCTTCGGGTGTATTTATGACTAAGTGATGATGCAGCGCCCCTTTCTTCCCGATCTCCATTACATGAATGTACTTGAACTGGATGCCGTGACGCTTGTACAGCTTTCTCATTTCTTTTAAAAAGTCGTCTGCATCTGCTCGCATCTGCTTTCTTCCGGCTGGTCTTCTCTCCTTTCTGTAATCTAGTACCAGGTGTGTATCTCCTTCCTGGAAGTTTTCATTTATCAGCCTTCTTAACTTTTTCTCTGCTGCCCTCTTATTCACTTTTATCTGTTCTTCTTTTGTAAGGTTCTGTCTCTTTCCCCTCTTTATTCCCTTCTTACCGTACCTACTGCTATAGTACTTCATTACCTCTATAGTCTTACCCGCTTGTACTACCTCTATGATGTATGGCATATATCCTTGCTCCTGTTCCTAAAGTTAATACTTTTATCAAGCTTGAAAACTGGTTAAATCCCTTGTATTTGCTGGGTTTCCAGTTGCTTTTTTGCCGGATATTTGCTATACTATCTTTGTGAGTTTAAGTACAGCTTTGTACGGCAAAGCCGCTAAGTTATTTCCCGATAACCTAGCGGCTTTTCTTTTTTGTCTATCTTCGTTTTCGGGTGTATGTGCTTACGCTTCTTTCGTTAAGTCTGCTGCTACCATTTCGTATTTTTCAATACTCAACTCGTAGCACGTTCTTACTTCTGTTTTTTCATGTTCCAGCTCTTTTGTGTACTCTCTACTTTGTAAACGTCCCTGTACCTCGATACAGTCCCCTACTTTAAGATTCTCTGCTGCTCTTGCTGCTGTTCCGTTCCATGTGATCGCCGGGATATAATCACTTACGCCGCTTTCATCTTCTCGCCAGCACGCCAAAACCATATCTGTTATACGGATTCCTCGCGGCGTTGTCCGCATATCTCCAATTTTGCACACATATCCGGTCATAATTACGCCGTTTGTATCTCCTGTGTACTCTTCGTCTGTGATCTCCTGGGCGCGTACTGAAATATGTAGCTTGCTATGTTCTTTTCCTTCTAAGTTGCGTGTTCTGATTCTTCCAGTAACCTTAAGTTTGATTTGTAAAATATCTTTGTTTTTGTCGATTGCTACCAGGCTTTCAAAAGCTGGCGTACCTTCTTCTACAATCACCTGGGTAATATCCTTAATTCCACTTACCCTTTCTGTTGCAATGCTAAAGCCGTAGTACGCTGTTCCTTGCTTATCTACGCTTACCTGGTGCGGATACTCTAACGGTTCTCCGTACAGTGTTATATAGTTATTCATCGGTTTTATTCTCCTTCTCGTCGTTCTTTGCTTCCCAGTACCTACCTTCACTTTCGTAGTAAAGTTTATACATTCCTGGCGACCACTCGCCCGTTACAATCGCGTTATCCATACTCACGCACAATCCCATATACTCGGTTGTTTCATACGGATAAGTGCCGGAAATATGTATGCAGCCTTGATACTCTCGTGTTACGCCTGTATCGTCTGTTACCGTAATTGTTCCCCAGGTGTCTTGTTCTGTCTGTATCTTCCCGGTTTCCGGCGCTACTGCTGTTACTTCCGGCTGGTTCTCTTTTGCAACAATCGCGGCAAGTAACGCAATACAAACTACTGCGATCATTCCCGCGATTCTCTTACTACATTTAGTGCTTGCTCCGATGATTCCTAACAACATCAATACAACCATTATGTATAAAAATATTTTCAGTCCTAACACTCGTTGTTGTACCTTCCCCACTTACTTCTAAATTCAGCCAGGCGCTTTTTAAATTCATCCTGGTCTTTCTTCTTCTGTACTACTTCCGGGTCGTCCTGGCTTTTTGGTTCTGTTCGGTGTCTTAAGTCTTTTCGTTCTGCCGCTGTAAGTACCAGCGTTGTACCGTAAATGTCTACATAATGTTTTTGTCCACAAGCTCCGCATCTATGTACTTCATTGTCCTTAAGTCCGACCATTAAGCGCCCACATTGTAGGCACTTCTTGTTTTTCTTATTCTTTATGCTACCGACTCTTTTTAATATCATTTTTTCTGTTTCCCTTTCTCTTCCGGCGTTTCCTTTGCCGCCAGGAACATTTTAGTAGCGATATAGACGGCTTTCTGCATCGAAGTATCAAGCTGTCCTACAAGCTCTAAGGCTTCGTCTGCTCTTGCCTTCTTCTTATCCATACTAATAGCTGCTGCCATGCTTTCGCTCCTTTCCCGTTCCATATCCGAACCCGTGACCGAAAGTGTAGCCGCCGTATCCGTATTCTTCTTCGTCTCGCTGTCTGCTTACTTTTACGTTCTGCCCGGTGTATGGGACGCATGATATAATTTCTTCGTTTTCGTGTTTGCAGTTGCTAATTGCTGTGCATTTGTTTCTTGCTGGTACTAACCTGGTTTCTCTTCTTCCGTTTTCCTTCTCAATCTCTACAACCCATTTTTTCACTGCTTCGTTCTCCTTTTCTTTGTTACTTTTTCGCGATTTCACCTATAAACAAGGGCTTTACGACTGCTGCCACAGTCTTTTTATCTTTGGTTCGTGCTTCTGATTCTTTTAATCTCTTCCGCTACGTTCTTAGAAGTCCGCTGCTGTAATAAGTTGTCACTGATCTGATATGTGTACTCACTTGAACCAGGAAGCTTTATGGCTATTCCTATCGGAAGTTGCCCCATTTGCATAGCAACCCGGATAAATTGCGGCGAAACGCCCAATATCTCCGCTGCTTCCGCTGGTTTTATGTTGTTTTCCCTCAATCTATCCCGCCTTTCTATGTATTTTCCGCCCTCTGCATTTCTTCCAGGCTTGGGACTGGCTACCGTGGTAGGCTGCATTACGGGTTTAGGTTTTTTCCCCTACCAGGTGGCGCGCGCGAATGATACTTTTTCATTTTTGTACTTCTCCGTTCCGGCTTTATTTACTGTGTAGTCGCTTTTTCCCATTAAAAAAGCTGTAGAAAAACTTGTTATACGTCTGTACACTCTTTAGCTGGTGTACCCGCTGCTATTTTTATCACAGTATGCAGCTTAAGCTGTCTGCTTGCTATCACTGCTGCAAGGTTGCCGCCCTTGCTACTAATGCGCCGTGTGGGACTCGAACCCACGCCCGCCCGGTTATGAGCCGGATGCTCTTACCAACTGAGCTAACGGCACTGATCGGGCGACTGCTGCCGCCCTAGTGTTTTATGCGTCTCTTCCCGCGAATCTCGGTACAAAGTACCCGAAGTCCGTCGCCGGGAAGCTTTCCCTTACAATATTTTCCTGTATCCCTATAAAGTCATGCGCAAAATTAAAATTGTCCGCTTCTAAAAACTTATCCAGTCTTAAATTAAACTTTTGATCTGCGCTATCTATGTCCATAATCGCGCCTATTGCGTCGCCTTTCATAATTCCCATTGCTTTAGCTCTTGCGCAAATCGCGCCATATTTTCTATTTCTTTCCTTCTTTTCTTCTACTGTCATTCTTCTTTTCTCCTTTTTCTGCTAAGAGTGTGGTAAAGTGTCTATCCAGTTCCCCGCTTGTCAGTCCTGTAGTTTCTGCCAGTTTTTCTATAAAGTCGCAATAATCTTTATGTGCTTCCTTAAAGCCTTCCTTTTCCGTTGATGCTAATACTTTTTCTACCTTTTCAAGTTTTTCTAAGCCTTTGGCTTCTACTTTTTCCCAAATTTTAATTTGTTCTTCGCTCATTGCTCTGCTGTCCTTCCAATCCTAAAATATAGAAATATACTTTTCTTTGCAGCTTGTAGTCCATTCTGTCAATGAGACTATGTAGCGCTCTTTTTATTCTGTTTTTTTCCATTTCTTGCTCCTTTCGTCTTTTGTTCATCGTTGATTACATTTACATTATAGTGTACTAGATTTACCTTGTCAACATATTTTTAATCTTTTTGTTGATTAAGTTTACTTTTTATGCTATCGTATAATTAAATTACAGAAAGGGGGATTTATTTTGAACGAACGTTTAAAAGAGTTACGTAATTATCTCGGACTTAGCCAGGAAGCTTTTGGGGAAACTGTTGGAGTTACAAAAGCTGCTATCAGTCGCATAGAAAGCGGTATCAATTCCTTATCTGATAGAATGATTCTATCTATAGTTACTCAGCATAACGTAAGTGAAGAATGGCTCAGAACGGGTAACGGCTCTATGTTTAACGCAATGTCCGAAGATGAAGAACTGGACTTATATGTAGGTCGTATCTCCGGCGGCGCTGATGAATTTAAGAAGAACTTAATTAAAACTCTTTGTAAATTGTCAGAAGACGAATGGGACGTACTTAAGAAAATCATTTCAGAAATGAAATAAGGGATAGACGCTATTAACGTCTACCCCTTCAAGCCCAGGATATAAAAATATATCTTTCTTAATAGTTTTTCTTCCTGGATAGTGTCTATAAGGTTGTGTAGCTTCTCACGCATTATAGTTAAGCCCCCTTCCTTTGACAATATCCATTATATTCCTATTTTTTCTGCTCGTCCCGGATTTTAAAAACATTTCCAGGATTGTGGAAATATTTACAAGAATACCAGGTAAAAAGCTGTGTTATGATATACTACTTATATTCTGAATCGTACAGATCGCTTATACGGCATCCTAAGCCTTTGGCTATTTTTTCCAGGTTTGCCAGTGTTGGCGAAGTTTTACCATTTTCAATATTATTTAGCGTGGACTTGCTTACACCAGTCATTACGGCTACAGCTTCCAGCTTTAAGCCTTTGGCTGTACGCACTTCCCACAAATTTACTTTTAACATTATCCTACCTTCCTTTCTGCGCGATAGGATAAGGATAATGTTAGTATTGCTTTTGAAAGGAACTTATTTATGGGATTATTTAGTAAAGAAAGCTGTATTGTTTGCGGCGGTAAAGTTAATGCATTAACAAAAGCTAAAACTGCCGAAGGTTCGGTTTGTTCTTCTTGTCTTAGTCTTTGTAGTCCGAACTTTGTAAGCAATATAAAGAATAAGAATGTATCAGAAATTAAAATGCATATAGAATACATAAAAGAAAACCAGGAATTATACAAAAACTTCCAGGCTACAGATACAGTAGGTAAGCTGTTCTTCGTAGATAAGAGTAAAAGACTTTTCCACGTTCCAGCCCCGGCAGTATCTATATATAACAAAACGCCTATTGTATATTCCTTCGACAACATTGTAGATTATGAACTTGTCGTAGACGGTGAAACATATACAAAAGGCGGCGCAAGCATCGGGCGCGCCCTGGTCGGTGGTGCTGTATTTGGTGGTGTTGGTGCTGTAATCGGCGGAACTACCGGAAAGAAATCGCAAAAAGAAATGATTAAGAAAATGTATATCAAAATTACCCTTAATCATACATACGATACTTATACAGAAATTTCTCTTATTTCTGCCGATACTAAAAAAGGGAGTTTCCTGTATAACACTATGACGGATTGCGCGAATAAAATACTTGCTTTGCTTGATTCTATTACGGCAGAATCAAGCGCCCCGTCTTTTTCCGGGTCTGCTGCCGATGAAATATTAAAGTATAAGCAGCTATTAGATTGCGGCGCTATAACCGAAGAAGAATTTAATAAAAAGAAATCTGAATTATTGAACCTTTAAGATAATTTAAAAAGCCGTCCCGGGCTGCCACCCGAAACGGCTACGCGATACCTATAAACAAGGGCTTATAGATAAATCAAAACGCAATATGATTATACCATAAGCCCATATTTTTAAAAAGGGCTTATTTTTTATACCCTTTTTTAAGGAAGGTGTGATTATATGAAATTACCTAACGGCTTCGGAAGTGTTTACAAGCTCTCCGGCAACCGCCGTAACCCCTATGTAGCAAAGAAAACAAAAGGCTGGGATATCGACCCGAAAACCGGGAAGGCAAAACAGCTATATATAACAGTCGGCTATTATCCTACCAGGAAAGAAGCGCTTACCGCCCTGGCAGACTTTAACGCCAACCCTTACGATGTGAACGCCGCTAAAGTTACTTTTTCCGATGTATACGAACGTTGGAGTGACGAACATTACCCGACAGTTAGCGAATCTAACGTAAAAGGTTATAAGGCTTCCTGGAAACTCTGCGATAAAATTGCTTCAATGCGCTTCGTTGATGTTAAATTGGATCATCTTCAAATGGTTGTTGATGAATCCGGGAAGAACACCCCTACGCTTAAAAAATTAAAAATTATGCTGGGGCTTATGTACAAATACGCTGTAATACATGAAATAATACCGAAAGAAAGAAATATGGTCGAATATCTAAATATTAAAAATGCCGGAAATCCGAACGCGCTAAACCGTGAACCGTTCAGTAAGTCGGAAGTTTCCCGGATATGGGAAGTAAAGAACGGAAATACCTATTATACTGTTATCCTTATGCTTATCTATTCCGGCTGCCGTGTGTCTGAGCTATTGGACTTGAAGAAGGAAGATGTTAATTTAGAAGAACGGTATTTTAATGTAGTAGCTGCTAAGACTGCTGCCGGAGTCCGTACTGTTCCGATAGCAGAAAAAGTTTACCCGTTCTTTGAATATTGGTACAACCTTAACGACTGTGAATACTTATTAAGTACCCCGGAAGGCGAACACTTTAAGTACAGAAATTATTACGATTCTTACTGGAAGCCGCTACTTAATGCTGTAGGAATGAAGCACCGCCCGCATGATACCCGGCATACTTGCGTAAGTCTATTAACCGTAGCTGGCGTATCTGATAAAGTCATTAAAAAGATAGTCGGACATAAGGGACAAGGTGTTACAGAAATTGTGTATACACACTTTGAAATAGCAGAACTGATAGACGCGATCAACAAGATATAGTGTTAGTTACCTGTTAGTTACGTGTTAGTTACCGTAAAAAATTTATGCTTTTTTGTGGTGTTCCGCAAATCAGCGGGCATAAAGAAAACCCAGGAAATATAAGCATTTCCTGGGTTTGTATCTTTTTCGTTGTCTCTTTGTAATTATCGTTTAGAGAACTGTGGTGCTCTACGAGCTGCTTTGAGACCATACTTCTTACGTTCTTTCATACGTGGGTCACGTGTAAGGTATCCGGCTTTCTTAAGTACCGGTCTGTAATCAGAATCTGCTTCAAGAAGTGCTCTTGCGATTCCGTGACGGATTGCTCCTGCCTGTCCTGTGTATCCACCACCACGTACGTTAACGAGAACGTCAAATTTATCAACTGTTTCAGTTGCAACTAATGGCTGACGAACTACAACTTTAAGAGTTTCAAGTCCTAAATATTCGTCGATATCTCTTTTATTGATTGTGATCTTACCTGTACCTGGTACAAGGTATACTCTTGCGATAGATTTTTTTCTTCTTCCTGTTCCGTAGAATTTAGCTGTTGCCACTTTTATTTCCTCCTTTCAAACCTCTGACTAAAATGTTAAAACTTCTGGTTTCTGTGCCTGATGAGCATGTTCTGCTCCAGCATATACGTGAAGTTTCTTGATCATTGTTCTTCCCAAAGGTCCTTTTGGAAGCATACCTTTAACAGCAAGTTCGATAACCTGTTCCGGTTTCTTTGCCATCATTTCTCTTAATGTAGTTTCTTTCATTCCTCCTACATAATCTGAGTGATGATAGTATACTTTCTGATCTAATTTCTTTCCTGTAACTTTGATCTTTTCAGCGTTGATAACAATTACGTTGTCACCTGTATCAATGTGCGGTGTAAATTCCGGTTTATTTTTTCCTCTTAAAACTTTAGCGACTTCTGCTGCAAGACGTCCAAGTGTTTGTCCTTCAGCGTCAACTACATACCATTTTCTTTCAATCTTATCTGGATTAGCCATGTAAGTTTTCATTGGTTGACCTCCTATGAATTTCAGTTTACTAATTATTTTCATTGTAGATTCTATAGAAAACAAGTTCACTCCGGGGCTTTGGTGCAAACTGTTTCTTCTCACGTCATACTTGCATATTATATTATACCAGCAGGCTTTTGTCAACTGTTTCTTGCTGATTTTCATCACTTTTTTGTGGGAATTTTCTACAGTATTTCTTTCAGATTGTCCACAGTTTCTTCTGCCTTCACCAGTGTAATACTGCCATTATCCAGGCATTCAACAAACTTATATACCAGGTCAGGATCAAACTGTCTGCCTGCATCCTGAAGAAGCTTCTCCCGTGCCACTTCAATAGAAAATGCTTTTTTATAACATCGTTTGGATGTCATGGCATCAAAAGAATCTGCCACGCACAAAATCCGCGCAGTCAGTGGAATATCTTCTCCTGCGATCCGGCGTGGATATCCTTTTCCATCATACCGCTCATGATGACCGATGACTGCCGGAATTACATAATCCAGCGATGGAAGGTGACGGATAATATCGATCGATGCCTCTACATGCCCTTTGATGATCTCATATTCTTCATCTGTCAGTTTTCCCTCTTTATTGAGTATATACTCCGGAATACCGATTTTACCGACATCATGCAGAAGTGCTGCCTGCCGGATAATCTCTATCATATCTTCGTTCATTCCAAGGGTCGTCGCCAGTGACGTTGCATAATAAGCTACGTTGTTGGAATGGCTGAACGTATAGTGATCCTTCGCATCAATTGCCGCCGTCAGCGCATAAATCGTAGACTCATACTCCTGATAAATATGGGTGTGATTCCTTGTATTGTTCCCCTCACTGTTGTTCCGAAACATCATATCAAAGACCTGGATCCCATTTTTTCCATTATGTTTCACATGATAAACTGCCAGATCTACATTTTCCATCAGCTCTTTCACGTTCCTTGCCGCATAAGGAGCCGCACTGATACCGGCACTCACAGTTACCGCTTTCAGCTTCATATCCGTTCTGCGGTTATTCATAACATAAATCTGTTTTGCAATAGATTCCACCATATTTCTGGCGGAAAAAAGATCATATCCCGGTAAAAGAACCGCAAATTCCTTTCCTCCATAGCGGGCCGTGTATCCACTTTCTCCGACACTGCTTCTGATAATATCTGCAATCCGCTGCAGACACAGATCTCCTTCTTTCACCCCATACAACTGATTATACAATTTAAAATCATCTACATTGATGATCGCAAGTGCCAGCGATGCCTCCCTGTTTTTCTCAAGCTCTTCATTCAGCACTTCATAGAAATATTTCCGGTTCAGTAATCCGGTCATCTCATCTGTTCTGGCTTCCTGGCGGGCTCTCTCGTACAATCTTGAATTCTTAATCGCAATCGATGCAACCGACGTAACAGATGAGATCAGCTGCACCTCATCATATACCAGCCGTTTTTTCACCGAAGCATCTGTGATCAGAATCACACCAACCAGGCATTCTCCATCTTTCAACCCTGCACAGTAACGGATATGCGTCTTATCCAGCCGGTGTTTTTCACTCTCCCACATCGACTTATACTCCACGGTATAACGGAAATCCCGGTAAATGATCGGCTCTTCATGTTCTTTCAGCCACTGGATCATCGGGTTTTCTTCTTCCATCGTAAATGTCAGATCATTCAGTGGCTGATCACTTGCCACTCCCCGATATGGCTGTCCCGGTGCATCCTGCATACAAATATAGATATTTCCAACATCCATCAGTTCTTTCATGACACTGATCGTTTTGTCCAGAATTTCATTTAAATCCAGCGTCTTCGAAATTGCAGAGCTGAACTCCCTGATTTTTTCTGTCTGATAATTTTCTTCCCTGACAAACACACTGCGTACCAGAAGCTTCCACAAAAAAGTAAACAGCGCATAAATCACCAGAAACACAATTGCAAAAACAAGGGCATAAAGCGTTGTATTCTTATCCATCTGTATATGGAAGATTTTCTGCAGATATGGAATTACATTCAAAAATACAATAACAGAAAACAAGAATCCTACACCGTAACACAGACTGGGCGATGCCAGCATCTGCAACCGGAACAGACGTCTGCGTATCAGTGCATAAAACAGAAAAAATACATTTACAACGCCACTTAAAATATCAATCGGAAATCCACTGAAGAATGGTATTCCAAGCAACATATTCCCTGCAAACAACACCAGAACCCCTGCCATGACCGGTTCATACTGTACTTTCATATTGGGATTCGCTTTGCAGATCCGCACAAGGATAAGGAAAAGATAAATCAAAAAAATCCCAGCCGGGAAAAAGAGTACTAATATAGTAGGTTTAATCTCATACACAAAAGTAGGAAGCCCATTCTTTTCCACCACATTCGGGCATCCCAGGAATACCCCATGCCGGATATTTACCACAAAACAGATCAGCATAACAGCCAGATATATTTTCCCTGGCAGACTTTTTTTCACTCCGCCAAATGCCAGAATAAAACAATAATATGCATACGGCAGCAGTAAAATTCCAAGCAGGGAAACCTGATACCAGAATTCATAACTTGGCCACAGATGGACACGCATAAATGCCGATCCTCCAGCCCAAAAAAGCAGTCCAACCAGCACTACCAGAAAGCTATTTACAATTTTATTTCGCTTCGCTGTCAGAAACATCAGCAGCATAAATCCATAGCACACCATTGCTATGATTGAAATATATCCATAGGTTCCCATAATTCCCTCTTATCTCACTTTGTTCAAACATTCCTGCACTTCCAGCAACGCCTTCAAATCATAATAAGAAGGATTCATCTGATGCAGTTTTTTCCCAGTCTTTTTTTCATAAGTTTCAAATGTTCCGCACGTAAAAATTGTAACCTGTAAAGGATCCATTCCCAGGATTTTCTTCAAGTCACGGTAATCCTGATCAATATATTTAAAATATGTACTCAGTAACTCTTTTAAAATATCGGCGCTCATGGCACTGTTCAGCAAGGATTCCCGTTCCAGTTCTACATACATATGCAGATATGGGCGGTTCTGTTCATTATATTCCTTTGCCGCAACCCAGTTTGTGATCGGGAGCTTTGACAGACGAATGACATTTCGGATCCCATTTTCTGAAATCCTTGTAAATCCTGCTATATCAATGATCCATGGTACCCGGTCCACATATTCAAAACGTGGGATCTGTGTTTCATCTTCCCTGTTTTCCAGTCCAACGCACCGATACATATCACCACAGCGATATCTCGCGAATGCACCGCCTTTCAAAATCGTAAATACGAGCTCATATTTTTCTCCCGGCTGGACTTCATCCATCAGATATGTCGGTGGAACATAAGACGGATCCTCATGATTTTTCAACATGTCCTTCTCTGTGATAAATTCATAAAATGCCGTATCCGGGAAGAAATACATTCCTTTTCTCGTCCAGGTCTCTGTCCCCATTATAGATGGTTCCGTACCGGCAAACAATTCCATCGGCCGGATTCCCCAGAGTTCTTCCAGATCATCTTTATAGCACTGATTGTCCGTACCTGCTACCATGAACCCTTTCAAATGGAATAAATCCTTTGGGAGTAATTGCCGGTTCTCCTTTTTGCAGCGGTATTTTGCCTGTATCATACGGAAGATCATATGCGGTCTGCATTTCAGAAGACTTGATAGTTGGATACCGCCGCCACCGGTCATCGAAGAAAGGCTCAGACTTACCGCATAAGCCACACTTCCAAGACCAAAGAAAAATCCCAGATCTTTTTTCATCGCCATTTTAAATCCCAGCTTGTTTCGTTCGCTGAAACTCATATTCACAGCATCTTTTACTGCCGGAAGGAACTCAATATCGATTTCTTCCCCGAGTGCCAGTGGAAAAAGTCCGGTAGCATACGGAAGCGGTGCCAGCGCATACAGAAATTTGTCCGTAGATGCAACATCAAAAGAACCCTTTTTCCTGCTGGTCGATAAAATCAGACATGCTGTCACATTATTCCGGTAGGTATCCAGCATACTTCTTGTATACGGTGCAACCTTAATCGGATGTTTCCCGCCTTCCCAGGTTGTCTGAATCCAGATCACCGGATTCCCCGGAAGCATATCAGGCTGCTTGGTCAGAAGAATGTCTGCATAATCTTCATACTCCGTCAGCGGTACCATTTTGCGGAATTCATCCAGATTTCGGGGATGTTTTCCTTTCAAAATCGACTGTCCAAGTCCACAGTTACTCCACAGCTGGATCTGTTCTTCCATCAGCCGCCGCTGGATTTTCATGTAACCGTCCATCGACAGATCCAGAAATCCACAGTACTGCTGCCATATTTCATTATACTGTTGTTTTTTTAATTTTTCTTTTAAATTCATAGACTGTCCGCTCCAGATCAATCATTTTTTCTGATAGTACGCAGGCACACCCGTATACTTTTTCTGTTCGGTATCAGAAACGGTGTACTTTGCTGATATTCTTTATAGTTAAAAAATGTCCGTGGGAATGTCCACAGATCCTGAAAAATAATATACAGATAATTCCAGAAAATCATAAGTAAAAAATAAATCCCATGTTTCCATCCACCGACCATTCCCCACATGCACAAATATGCTCCTGCAAACCATAAAACACCAGGATGGCGGCACAATCCATACATACCTTCCGTATAAGCCGCACGCAGTTTATTTTCTTCACAATAGGTTTCTTCAAAGGGAAGCGCAAAAAACAACGTATAAATGAGCAGACAAAGGAAAAGGAATCCTCCTAATCCAAATCCGGTCATTGTTCCGATCTTCCGCTGGCAACTCCCCCATGCTGCATAAAGCTCTGCAATCAGTGATACTACAACGAGAATACTCCCAGCTGCAAAAAATTTTTGTAATACTGCATTCTTCATCCGAACACTGTTGATATCATAAATAAAATACAGAATAAATCCTGTACTTCCTAGTATAAACTGCCACATTTTTCTCTCCATGATTTGTGCATTATTATGCACAAATACCTTTTCACGCACTCTAAATTATAATAAAAGCTACTATAAATTGCAACCAAAAAATGTCTTCCCTTTCCCCTTTTTTCAAAAACATTACCATATCATTACATTTTTTACAAATTCCACTTTTGCTTTAAATAGTATACCATCATTTGCTTCTATCTGATACAATAGATGTATGGGATTTTTATCCAAATTTTGACTAAAAGGCAGGTACTAGAATATGTGGGCTTATGAAGGAATTTTTTATCAGATCTATCCAATTGGATTCTGTGGCGCTCCGACCGCAAATGACGGCAAAACCGTATCCCGGATTTTAAAATTAAAGGACTGGAGCAGTTATCTGGAATCCTTAGGTATCTCTTCTATATTATTAAATCCAATTTTCGAATCAGACAATCATGGTTATGATACCAGGGATTATAAAAAAATCGACTGCCGTCTCGGAACCAATGAAGATTTCGCAGAAGTATGCAAAGATCTCCATGCACACAATGTAAAAATCGTTCTTGACGGTGTGTTTAATCACGTAGGACGCGGCTTCTGGGCATTTAAGGATGTACAGGAAAAGAAATGGGACTCTCCATACAAGGACTGGTTCTGCATCAATTTTGACGGTAATTCCTGCTACAATGACAGATTCTGGTATGAGGGATGGGAAGGACATTTTGAACTGGTCAAACTGAATCTTGCCAATTCTGCTGTTGTAGATTATCTCCTGGAATGTGTAAAAGGCTGGATCGATGAATTTGACATCGACGGTCTCCGGCTTGATGTTGCATACTGCCTGGACCGCAATTTCATGAAACGTCTGCGCAGTTTCTGCCAGGAATTAAAACCTGACTTTGCCCTGATCGGAGAGGTTCTCTTCGGGGACTACAATCAGATCGTCAATGACGAAATGCTGCACAGCTGCACCAACTATGAATGCTATAAAGGTATTTATTCCAGCTTCAACAGCATGAACATGTTTGAGATTGCGCACTCTCTGAATCGTCAGTACGGACCGGAACAGTGGTGCATTTACCGCGGAAAACATCTGATGTCTTTTGTTGACAACCACGATGTAACCCGAATTGCAAGTATCCTGACCAACAAGAACCACCTGCCGCTGACTTACGGACTTCTTCTTGGTATGCCGGGTGTTCCTTGTATTTATTATGGAAGTGAATGGGGTGAGGAAGGGGTAAAAGCACCAAATAATGACTACGCCCTTCGTCCATGCTTTGAAGAACCAAAGCCAAATGAACTGACCGAAGAGATCAAAAAAATGATCCACGTCAGAACCGGAAGCAATGCACTCTGCCACGGAAGCTACCGTAATGTTGTCCTGACCAACCATCAGCTCATCTTTGAGCGTCGGACCGATGATGAACGGATGCTGGTTGCGATCAATGCATCGGACGCACCGTTTACTGCGCACAATGGAGAACTCGGAGGCACAATGACCGACCTGCTCACCGGAAATGAAATCCAGATGAGCGGACAGCTTGAGATGCCGCCGTACAGTGTGCAGTATCTGAAATAATATCTCCGGACATTTTCCAAAGCAGACCTCTTTGGTTTGCCATGAGAATGATTGATATTGCTTAACAGCACAAATGCCAGTTCCGGCTTGCTGTCGGTTCTGGCATTTTTTCAAAGAATCTCTGTTCCAGTAAATACAGTAATTTCGTTTGAGATTTCCTGTCATTTAACGGAACTTCGATTTTCTATATTCCCTCGGAGTCATTCCATAATTTTTTCGAAAAAGCCTGTAAAATTGTGTCCGATTACTAAAGCCAAGGTCCTCCATGATTTCTGCAATCGTAAGATCCGAATCCAAAAGAAGTCCCTCCGCCTTTTCCATTGTAAATTTCGTGCTATATTCATACAGAGACAACCCGGTATATTTTTCAACCGTTTTATAAAGATAATCTCCTGAATAACTAAACTTTTCCTCCAAATCCTTTCTGCGCACCTGTCCATCCTTTTCCCGGATATAACTGGTTATCTGATCAAATAGTTCTCTCTCAGACGTATTTCCGAAAGCAACCGGCGTATTTGTGTAAAGCGCTCCGTCAAACAATGCAGATAACATTCCTATCATTGCTCCTGCAATCTGAAAATTTGATTTAGGCGTTCTCTTCTGCAATCCTACTGCAATTTTGTCAAAACAATCATGCACTACTTTTGTCTCTTTCATCGGAATAAAATCGATATAAGCCCGTTGTGATGCCTCTTCTTTATCCAATTCATGTAAAAAGAATTTCCTTACCATCTCATATTCCTTTGTGCGTTTCCCGGAAAAAACACTTGGAAATTGTAGTAAATTCAAAATATATTCTTGTGTAAATTCCAGAAAAATCACTCTGCAATACTCATCGAATTCCTCCAGATGGCGAATATTCATATTCATCAGACAGCAACTTCCTTTCGGATAAAGATGTCTGGTATTTTCAATGTTCTGATATAGCCTTCCATCTGCAACATACATCAACTCATAGAAATTATGTCTGTGCATACTTTTCCTTTCAAGAATTTTGTCCGATTCCTCCTTGTCCATACAAAGATATCCTAAATCCTTCGGTCCTATAAATGTAAGCACCTCTCTTCCTTCTTCTTTTTCCGGATAATAGGAATCTAAAATAAAAGAAAGACTATCTTCTGTAAAATGATTTTCTCTAAAACCTTTTTCATATGCCTTCATTTCTTTAATTAAATCCTGATACATCATAGGACGTGTAGATTGAAAATACATAATTTATTCCTCTTTCTGATAAAAACCAGTTTTATCTTTTTATAGTGATCATTCCTGTTCATCTCGAATAGCTCTTAACAATTGAATCTGATACACATAAGGTTCAATCCCATCATTTATGCCATTTATACTCTTTTTCATATCATTTATAATAATATCATATGATGTGGATGTCAAAATTTTTTACCACTCACTAATTAACCGAATTGTTCTATTCAATAGTAAAAGCGAGGAAAACTTATGCAAAAAACAGATTTCAACCGTGACTGGACCGTACAGAAAGACGGATCCAATGAAATACTTCATGTCAATCTTCCAGATGACGCCATGATCCGTGAAGAGCGCTCAAAAGAGAATAAAACCGCAAGTGCAAGTGCCTATTTTGCCGGTGGCAAATATATTTACACTAAAATTTTCGATCTTTCGGAAAATGAAACCAGACAAACTCTGATCTTAGAATTTGAGGCTGTCTATCAAAACGCAACCGTATTCTTAAACGGCAGACAGGTTGCCGAACATCCTTACGGATACACAAACTTTTTTGTTGACATCACCGGAAAAGTTATTGCCGGAACAAATGAACTGAAAGTCGTTGCAGACAACGCAGATGTCCCGAACAGCCGTTGGTACTCCGGATCCGGTATCTACCGCGAAGTGCACCTTTACCGTTCCGGAAGTTCTTATATCCGCCCGGAAGGGTTAAAAGTGCAGATTGTTGATCTTAATACAATCCACATTTTTACTGACGCGGTTATGCAGCCTGATGAAAAAATTGTACTGGAAATTTTCAATGACACTGGCAAAATCGTATCTTCCGAAGGCACAGATGTCACCATCACCATCCCAGATGCACACCTCTGGTCTGCCGAAGATCCTTATTTATATACCTGCAAGGCAACCCTTCTACAAAATGGAACTGCCATTGATACTGCCAGAACCTCTTTCGGAATCCGTACCCTTTCCTGGGGAAAAGATGGATTTCTTGTAAACAGCAAGTCCGTCCTTTTCCGGGGTGCCTGCATCCATCATGATAATGGGGTACTCGGTGCCTGTGGCTTCCATGATGCTGAATGTCGGCGGGTACGCATTTTAAAAGAAGCCGGATTTAATGCCATCCGTTCTTCACACAATCCCATTTCAAAGGCAATGCTGGATGCATGCGATCAACTTGGTATGTACATTATTGACGAAGCTTTTGATATGTGGCTGATCAAGAAAAATCCTTACGATTACGCCGGTGAAACATTTTCCAAATGGTGGAAAGCTGATATTGCTGCCATGATTTCAAAAGACTATAACCATTCTTCTGTTGTGATGTACTCTGTTGGAAACGAGATTACAGAGCTTGGACTTGCAGACGGGCAGGAACAGGCCCGTATCATGACTGAATTCTGCCATACCAAAGATCATACAAGACCTGTCACAGCCGGGATCAATCTGATGCTTGCTACCATGGCCGGAAGTAAAAAAAGTATTTATGGCACGGACGAAGACGGTAAAGTCAAAGACAGTGGTTCCGGTGGACTGGATAACGCTCCGACCTCTGAATTTTTCAATATCATGATGAACAAAATGGGCGGACTCATCAATAAAGCAGCCAAAACAAAAAAAGCGACTGCCATTGCTGAAATTATGTCCGGTATTTTCGATATTCCCGGATATAATTATGCATCCAGCCGCTATAAAATTGATGCCAGAAATCATCCGGAACAGGCGACAACCGGCTCTGAAACTCTCCCGCAGACCCTTTACGATAACTGGCAGCTTGTCAAATCGATTCCTACCATGACCGGCGACTTTATGTGGACCGGATATGATTATCTTGGTGAATCAGGCATTGGCACCATTCAGTACAAAGACAAAAAGACGAAGCAAAATGCCGATCCGGGCCTTATTATTTCCGGTGGTGCCGGTATCATTGATATCTGTGGAAAAAAACGTCCGGAAGTTGGATGGAGCAAGATCATCTGGGGATTACAGAAAACTCCAACAATTGGTGTTGACCCTTATACCCGCACAGACTATTTCCAGTCTCTTTCTATGTGGCGTGTCACAGATGCGGTGGAAAGCTGGTCATGGGAAGGCTGCGAAGGGAAAAAAGCTTCTGTAACAGTCTACTCAGATGCAGACAAAATAGAACTTCTTGTCAATGGAAAAAGCGCAGGTAAAAAGAAACCGAAAAAAGATATTGCAAAATTCAGGAAAATTCCATATGAAGCCGGCAAAATCGAAGCCATTGCTTACGACTCCTCCGGAAAAGAAACAGCCCGCACCACGCTTGTCTCAGCCACTGGAAAAACTTCGATAAAACTCACTCCTGAAACAACAAACCTCTGTGCAAATGGTCAGGATCTCTGCTTCCTTAATATCGATCTTATCGGTGAAAATGGAATCACAAAATCCTCTGTCGACCAGGAGCTGAAAATAGAAATCTCTGGTCCTGCAACACTTCAGGGATACGGTTCTGCAAGACCAAATGTTGAAGAAAGCTTCTGCAACGATACTTTCAAGACATTCTATGGCAAATCCTTAGCCGTAATCCGGGCCGGCTATGAACCAGGCACTGTCACTGTAAAAGTATCCGGAAAAGGATTAGACACCCAGGAACTCACACTAAATATCTGTTAAAACTCTACAGATTTCTAAATAAAACCAAAGGAGAACATCAGAACTCTTTTTCTGTTCTGACGTTCTCCCTTCTGGTCATTTATCCCATTTTCTAATAAATATATTTCTTCATTTCCTGATATACCCTTGCAAGAGGAAGTCCGACGATCGTATTATAATCACCTTCAATCCCACAGATATACACGCCAAATGCCCCTTGGATTCCATAGGCTCCTGCCTTGTCCATCGGCTCTCCTGTCGCAATATATTCCCTGATTTCTTCCTTGCTCATCGGATATACATGCACATCACTGCATTCATGAAATGTCTTCCGGATCTTTTTCCCATCCTTCTTTATCAGAAGCGTAACACCGGTGTAAACCTGATGTGCTTTTCCCTGAAGCATGGAAATCATCTGATATGCCTGCTCTTTATCCTTTGGCTTTCCGAGAATCGTTCCATCCGCTGCAACCACCGTATCTGAGCCGATCACCAGAAAATCTCCTGTATTTTTCGTTTCATACTGCTGATAGACATCTTCTGCTTTCTGTACAGAAAGTTCTTCCACAACCTGGCTTGGAACCTGGGATGTAATTACTTCCTCACAGTGTGACGGCATGACTACATGCTTTATATTTCCCTGTTCCAGCAGTTCTGTCCTGCGCGGTGATGCAGAGGCCAGAACTACAGTCAGCTTCTGTGTCCTACTACACATAGCCTAATCCTCTTTCACAAGAATCTTCTTAATTTCTCCCATATACATGTTATGCATATCTTTGTCAGCATACCATTTGTCAAGATTTGCTTTCTCAACAAAATTTTCTTCTCCCATGCGCTGTACATAAACCTTCTTGCATACAAAGATCATTTTTGCTTCTTCAAACGCAACTGTTCCATCTACATAATATGGTGTCAGACCGGCTTCTTTGATCTTATCTTCGTCCCTTCCGGAGACTCTTCCACAGAGATTTAACGCTTCTCTATGCTCTTCTCCAAAGAATGCCAGTGTAAAATAATCTTCTCTGTCTACAAATTCTTTGGTATAACGGGAATCACGGATATAAGCTGTCGCAGTCGGCTTGCCCCACATAATTCCAACACCACCCCAGCTTGCTGTCATGGTGTTACATTTTTCTTCATTTCCTGCTGTGATCAGCATCCACTGTTTTCCGATCAGGTCAAATGGATTATCCTTTAATTCTTCTGCTTTTATTTCTGTAAAACTCATTTTTCTGTCCTCTTATTTTGCGATTACTTTACGGAAATTCTTCTTTCCTTTTCTTACAACTTTTCCTTCACCTTCAAAGTCTGCTTTTGCAAATTTTGTCGCAATATCGGAAACCTTTTCTCCGTCAACGGCAACTCCGCCCTGCTGTACAGCACGACGTCCTTCTGATTTGGAAGCAACCAGTCCGCTCTTATGAAGAAGTGTCAGGATATCGATAGACCCGTCTGCGAAATCTTCATCAGAAAGCTCTGCTGTCGGCATATCTGCTGCATTTCCTGAGCTGAACAGTGCACGTGCACCTTCCTGTGCCTTCGTAGCTTCTTCTTCGCCGTGAACCAGCTTTGTCAGTTCAAATGCAAGGATTTCTTTTGCTGTGTTAAGCTGTGCGCCTTCCCATTTGTCCATCTCATCAATCTGCTCAAGCGGAAGGAATGTCAGCATACGTAAACATTTAAGAACATCTGCATCTGCCACATTTCTCCAATACTGGTAGAATTCAAACGGAGAAGTTTTTTCCGGATCAAGCCATACAGCTCCAGACTGTGTCTTACCCATCTTCTTTCCTTCTGAATTCAGAAGCAGTGTGATTGTCATCGCACTTGCATCCTTACCAAGCTTACGACGGATCAGCTCTGTACCACCAAGCATGTTGCTCCACTGATCATCTCCGCCAAACTGAAGATTACAGCCGTATTTCTGGTATAACATATAGAAATCATAGCTCTGCATGATCATGTAGTTGAACTCAAGGAAGCTCAGTCCCTTTTCCATACGCTGTTTGTAGCATTCTGCAGTCAGCATACGATTTACGGAGAAATGTGCTCCGACTTCACGAAGTACTTCCACATAATTCAGATCCATCAGCCAGTCCGCATTATTAACCATCAGTGCTTTCCCGTCTGAAAAATCAATAAAACGGCTCATCTGCTTCTTAAAGCAGTCACAGTTGTGCTGGATTGTCTCCGGTGTCATCATCTGACGCATATCTGTTCTACCGGACGGATCTCCGATCATAGCAGTACCGCCCCCGATCAAAGCGATCGGCTTATTACCAGCCTCCTGCAGTCTCTTCATCAGGCACAGTGCCATAAAATGTCCAACATGCAGACTATCCGCCGTCGGATCAAACCCAATATAAAACGTAGCCTTCCCGTTATTCACCAGATCCCGGATAAGCGGCTCATCCGTAACCTGCGCAATCAATCCTCTGGCCTTAAGCTCTTCATAAATACCCATTTCTAATCTTTCCTTTCTTTTTTCAAAACCTATATCTTAGTCACAGCCAATCTTCTCCCCCGGAGAAGGAGGCGTCCCGTCTGGAACTCTTTGAAGTCTTCAAGGATGTCAGCCATCCGGAAACCATTTCTATTTGACTGCATGTGCAGGCGGATGCTCATACTTCTTAGGTTTTGGGAATTTGTGTTATGATTGAAAATCCATCTGTCTGAGCGCAGCGAGTTATGGATTTTCAATCATGCCCTTAACAAATTTACAAAACCTTAGAAGTATCAGCCGCCGAACCCGCAGACAAATAGAAATAGATTCCGGATAGCGTCCGTCCTGAACCCCTTCAATTTTTCCAATAAAAAAACCTCGTCCTCCGGCCAATCAGCCTTTAAGGACGAGGTATATTCTCTCGTGGTACCACCTTAATTCACATCCGGCTCGCACCGAATGCCTCAGTCAGTAACTAACATCACCGTAGCAGGTATAACGTCCGCCACTCCGTCACAGCTTACTTGCGCTTCCGTGCGTTCGGTGTGAAACTCCAAGATGTATTCACATCTGACTCTTCGTGCACCTCTCATCAACCGGTTACTTTCTGTCTGAGCCTTGTCATCTGCTACTTGTTCTCTTCATAGTCTGTAATTTTCTCTTCTTTTGTCATACTACCGTATCCTTCAAAATTTGTCAAGCCGGATTTCACGCCAAATTATCACAAAACAACTTTTGTCAAATCCAATTCACAGCCTTCCATCATTTTCCGAACCACTCTCGCAGATTCCCTAATTCCAGAAATCCGTCTTCTGCTCCAGCTCAATATCTGCACTTTTAAACACCGGATTAACTCCCCGCTTCAACTGATCCTCATAATCCCGGATTGCCTTAAATGCCGTCCCGGACAAAATCAGGATCACCGGAATATTGATCAGTGCCATCACACCCATCAGTACATCGGAAAGATCCCACAAAAGCGACATTTCCATACCTGCCCCTAGAAATACAACAAATGCAGATACCAGGCGGAATCCGCGCATAAATTTTTTTCCCGGTTCCTTTTTATGGATATAGGTCAGAAGATTGTCGCAATAGAAACAGTTTCCAAGCAATGTTGTAAACGCAAAAAATACCATAGCCACCGTTATAAATACCGGACCAAATGCTCCCAGGGATTCCTGAAGAGATGCCTGAACCCACGGTGCCCCCTGCATCTCCCTGGTTGGATCAATGCCAGACGACATACACATCATCGCCGTTGCCGTGCAAAGAAGAAGTGTGTCGATAAAGACAGACAGCATCTGAACCAGTCCCTGTTTGACCGGATGGCTGACATTTGCAGAAGCAGATGCATTCGGTGCCGAACCGATTCCGGCTTCGTTGGAATAAAGCCCACGGCGGATACCCTGCATCATAGCAGAACCCGCAAACGCTCCGAAAATCGCCTTGAAATCAAACGCTTCCTCAAAAATACGCAGGAACATTTCCGGCACATTGCGGATATTGATGATAACCACAATCAGCGCCATACCGATATATGCAAGTCCCATCACCGGCACAAGCGTCGATGTCACCTTTACAATACGGCTTCCACCGCCAAGCAGACACCATCCGGTCAGAACTGCCAGAATCCCACCAATGATCCATGGGCTTACCTTCGGATCATAAAAAGAAAATCCGGAAAATGTAGACTGCAGATTGTAGGATGCCAGCATATTGAATCCAAATGCATAAGTCAGGATCATGGCAATACAAAACACGATCGCCAGTGGTCTGCAATGCAGCGCCGCCTCGATATAATAAGCCGGACCACCATAGCATTTCCCATCCTCTCCCTTTTTCTTGTAAATCTGTGCCAGCGTACTTTCAATCAGTGCAGACGCACTTCCAATGATCGCAATCACCCACATCCAGAATACAGAACCAAATCCCCCAATACAAATTGCCGATGACACCCCGACAATATTTCCCGTTCCTACTCTCGATGCCGTTGAAACCATAAGCGCCTGGAATGATGAGATTGCCTCTTTGTCGTCCGGCTTCTCCATCACGGACTCACAAGCTCTCTCAAATAAACGCACCTGTGGAAATCTTGTCCGGATTGTAAAATATAAACCTGCACCGATCAGAATAATCACCAGAAGTTTGCTGTACATAAATGAACTGACCGCCCCAATAATCGTCTGAAACATACCTTCTTTCCTTTCTCAATGTTTTCTACCATTTTCGCTATATCTTAACGGAAACTCTCAAAATTTGCAAGCTTTTTCTATTTAAAAGCGGACAAGCAACGCCTGTCCGCCAAATTTATACTATATTTTTCTATCCCTTTACAGCTCCGGCAGCAACACCCTTGATGATGTACTTCTGTCCTGCCAGATATACAATGATGATTGGGATTACTGTAAGCATAATGCTTGCCATCATCGGTCCCATTTCAACTCTTCCGTAACTTCCGCGGAAATACTGGATCAGCATTGGGATTGTTTTATACTTCTTAATATCAAGTACAAGAGTTGGAAGCAGGTAATCATTCCATACCCACATTGCTTCCAGAATACCTACGGATATCATGGTAGGCTTCAGGATATGGATATCGATCAAAAAGAAGGTCTGCAGCGGATTACATCCGTCGATCATGGCAGCTTCTTCGATTTCTACAGGAATCGATTTTACAAATCCGCAGAACATAAATACCGCAAGACCTGCGCCAAATCCGAGATAGATCACCCAGATATTCCATGGCATATTCAGATGTAAGGTATCTGCTGTCTGTGACAAGGTGAACATAACCATCTGGAAAGGAACAACCATGGAAAATACAAACAGATAATATAAAATCTTTGAAATCGGACTATTTACACGGGTTATATACCATGCACACATGGAGCAACATACAAGAATAGCAACTACAGAAGTAATCGTAATAAATGTACTGTATCCAAGACTGCTCAAAAATCCTTTTGAAGCAACGGCATCTACATAGTTTGCGATTCCTGCAAATGCATCTGCAGTCGGAAGTTTAAATGCAGTTCCTGTACTGATCGCTGATTCTTTTTTCAAAGAGTTCATCAGGATCATAATGATCGGATAAATCCAGGCGAGTGCCGCAATTGTTAATATAACTATCCATATTGTATTTGCAATACTTTTCTTCTTTTTCATTACTGCTGCACCTCCTTAGATCTTGTTGCTTTCAGCTGTACCAGTGAAATAATGATAACCAGAACACAGAAGATCACTGCTTTTGCCTGTCCATAACCTTTCCACTGCATTCCGGCACGTGCGTAGAATGTCTGGTAAATATTCAGTGCCAGCATTTCTGTCGCATGGTTCGGATCTCCACCTGTAAGAGCCAGGTTCTGGTCAAACAATTTAAATGAATTGGTAAGTGTCAGGAAGACGCAGATCGTGATGGAAGACATTACCATCGGAACTCTGATTTTCCAGAGGATATCCCACTTTGCTGCTCCGTCAATCTCTGCTGCTTCGATCAGATCATCCGGTACATTCTGAAGACCTGCGATGTAAATGATCATCATATATCCGATCTGCTGCCAGCACATCAAAATGATAAGTCCCCAGTAACCGGCTGAAGAATTCAGTGCCAGAAGCGGCTGTCCGATGATCGTAAGCAGACAGTTGATCAGGATCTGCCAGATATATCCAAGTACGATTCCACCGATCAGGTTCGGCATAAAGAAAATAGTTCTGAAAATATTGGTTCCCTTTAACTTCTGTGTCAGAAGCAGTGCCAGACCAAATGCCAGTACGTTGATCAGTAAGATCGATACAATCGCAAATAATACTGTAAATTTAAATGAACTTGTAAATGATGTATCCTTGATTGCTGCGGTATAATTTGATATTCCAACAAATGTTGCATTTCCTACTGTTGTAAACTTACAAAAAGAAAGATAAAATCCCTGTGCAAACGGAATAATAAATCCGATCACAAATGCAAGAAATGTTGGGAGAACAAATATTGGTGCATGTTTTTTCAGTGCCTTCTCCATAGAAATCCTCCTCTTTTCCTTTTGCCCGGAAGGATCTTCCTACCAGGTGGCTCTCATTTCACTTTTTATTTTTATATGGAAAAACGTAGGTTCCCATATCCAGAAAACCCGCTTCGTACAGGCTCTCCTCTCACTTAAAAGGGGCAGGCAAGCCGCCTGCCCCTAGGTCAGTTCTTTTTATGCAACTTATTTATTCATTTGCAAGCTTGTATTCAGATGCCCATCCATCTACGAATGCACTTACTACTGCATCCCAGTTAGCATCTGTCTGATCTGCCGCATAAGCTGTCAGTGCAGATCCAACACCATTTTTCCACTCTTCTGAAGGCATTGTTGAGAAGTTCCATGCTACCGGAGTCTTTCCGTCTTCGGTCATCTGTTTGTCTTCTTTGATAAAGAGATTCTTAGATTCCTGAGCTTTCTTAAACGGAATGTTGAATCCCATATCGTCTGCCATACATTTTGTTCCTTCATCTGAAGTTACACACCAGTCCATAAAATCTAATGTAGCCTGAATATCAGCTTCGTCTGCGTCTTTATTTACGCACCAGTAATTTTCTGTACCTGTGCAGAGTCCCTGGTTTGCTTCATCGCCTACACCAAAGTAAACCGGAAGCATGGTCATGTCATCATCTGTCAGACCGCCATCGATCAGCTGTGTATATTCCCATGTACCATTCTGATAGAATACAGCTTTTTTATTCAGGAATTCATTTCTTGCATCGTCACCTGTCTTTGCAGCAAGATCCTTTGGATCGCATGTGCTGTTGTTGATGTACAGATCCCACATATCGCGATAATTGTCAAGATATGTGCCTTTGATTGCATCTGTTGTGTTAATTCCTTCATCCTGATATTCAAAGTAGATCGGAAGGTTTGCAAGGTGTGTCTTGAATCTCCAGTCAGAAGATCCGTCCATACCTGCTGAAGTAAATGCAGAAAATCCAAGTTCAGAAGTTCTATTTGTAATGTCTTCTGCTACTTTTTTCAGATCTGCAAAAGATTTGATGTCATCCGGTGTATATCCTGCTTCTTTTAATAATGTCTTATTTGTGATAATTCCGTATGTTTCAATAACATATCCGATACCCGCTACAGAATCTCCGTCTTTCAGTGCATAATCATCACTTGTGAGTTCTTTGTAAATATCAGAATCTGATAAGTCGTAGCAATAATCTTTCCAGTTTGCAAGTCCTACAGGTCCGTTTACCTGGAATAATGTTGGTGCTCCGCTCTTTCCCATTTCACTCATCAGAGTGGTTTCATAGTTTCCGGAAGCTGCTGTAACAACCGTTACATCTACACCTGTCTCTTTTGTGTAATCCTTTGCCAGCTGCTGCCACTGCTCATCCTGCTCCGGTTTGAAGTTCAGATAATATACAGATCCTTTGCTGCTGTCCCCTTTACCGTCTGCACTCTTGCCATCGCTCTTGCTTCCACATCCTGCAAAGCATCCAAGTGTCATGATTCCTACCAGCCCCAGTGCCAGCCATCTTTTTTTGTTTTTCATAATTTCCGTTCCTCCTCGTCTGGATTTCTTTTCTATGCTTAAATAATAGCAAGAATCCAATCAAAGACTGTAACAAATCGCAAACCTCCTTTAACAAAAAATATACTTTTCGAAATGTAAAAAATTTGTTATTGATAAAATGACACCAACAGCCTTCTCCTCCCATCATCTCTCTTTCTCATACTCCCGGATACTTTCATCGGCAGTCTCCACCATCTGCGCAGGCGTCATTTTCCCGGCGGCAAGCTGTGGCAGACACTCCCCGATCGTCTCTTCCTGAAGGATGGAGTTCCATTTCACCTGATAGTTCGGAACGATCTGCGGATTGTTATTGTAGGCATTTACATAATCCTGAAGGAGCTGGCTGATTTCAGTGCGTCCGTTCTTGTCCATCAGCTCTTTCTTCTCTTCCAGATTGAATTTCGTGCGAAATTTCAAAAATTCAACCGCTCCTTCTTTGACCTCCTCGCTGTAAGTGGAAACCACCGCCCAGCCAAAGGTTTCCGGTGAGGCGATCAGTTTATTTCCCGGAAATGCGGAAAATCTTACCTTTTCTTTCCATTCTTCCGGCAACTGGTCGATCATCCAGTATCCGTTCGGGATCATTGCCACCTTTCCTGTGACAAAATTATTGTATGCCACATCGTAGTCAGCATGAATTGCATCTTCTGTTGTATACCGAAACAATTTCTGCAAGGTTTCTGCAATTTCAAGACCGGTATCATTGGAATAGCTTTCTGGGAGAAGCTCTTTCATAAATGCATAGCCTTCTTCCGTGTGTGCTGCCTCTGCTGTTGCAATCAGCATCGGCGCCCAGCCAGTTCCTTCAGTGTGAAGTCCAAGCGGTGTGATTCCGTTTGCCTGCAGCCGGTCACAGCAGTCCCAGAATTCTTCCCATGTCTCCGGGAATTTCTCAATCCCTGCTTCCGCAAAAAGCTCCGGATTCCAAAACATGCCGGCGCACGCAAATGCCGCCGTACTGATCGGTCCAAGATAGATATTGCCATCCTCATCCGTACAGCCTTCCATCACCGCCGGTTCGATCATATTCCTCCACTCTTCATCCTCTTCCAGATACGGACTCAGATTCTCGATCCGTCCATCCGCAACCATCATCTGATAAAAGGACGGCAGGGTGCGCACATCATAGATCACAGCTGGAAGCTCGTCTGTGACATTTAACCGTTTCAGATTTTTTCGGTATTCCTCTTCCGTCTCCATGATCCATTCCACTTGCATATGATACGTACCGGCATATTCTTCATTAAATGCATCAACGACATCCTGTTCCGTTTTCTTGCCGGAAGTCGGATCTACCGTCAGAATGATCGGAATATCAATCTCCTTTTTTTCTGTACTCCGGCTTGTCTGCCCCGTATTTTTACCACATCCGGTCAGCACTGTCAGAACCAGTGCGATACAAAACACCGATTGCAAATATTTTCTATAAATCACGTTTCTCCTTTCCGTCATCCGGAATTTGGATTGTACACCGGGTTCCATTTTCTTCTGCCTCATAGTAAAACAGCACATCCTCTCCATATTTCAGCCGCAGTCTGGTCAGTACATTCACCACTCCATATCCGTGTTCCTTATCCTGGAAGCATTTTTTCGCCTCCAGAATCGGATGCCCGTTTAAGGCATTGATCTTTTCCATCATTTCCCGGTCAATCGGCTTCCCATTATTGAATACCACGATTTTCAGCTGGCTATCCTCCCTCGCAATCTCAATCCGGATCAGACCATTCTCATAAATTTCGCAGAATCCGTGCTTGATCGCGTTCTCGACAAGTGGCTGCAAGATCAGCTTCAGCATCCACGTACTCTTCTCTTCCACCTTACACTCAATCTCATACCGGAACAGATTTGCATTCCGGATCTGTTGGATTTCCATATAACTCTTTACATTTTCCAGTTCGTCCTCCACCGTCACGATATCACTGCCCTTGCTGAGTGACAGACGCAGATATTTGGAAAGTGCCTGAATCATCTTCATGGTTGTCTCTTCTCCGTTTATCCGCGCAAGCATGTAAATTGTATCCAGCGTATTATAAAGGAAATGTGGGTTGATCTGTGCCAGAAGCATGTTCAACTCCGTCCGTCTGAGCACCCCTTCCTGTTCTTTGATCTCTGCCAGAAGATTCTCAATATTTTTTAGCATCTTATTGTAGGAATGTCCGATCTGATCCAATTCTGTATTGGTATTCAGTTCAATCAGGCGACTGAAATCATTTCCGTCAAACTGTGTCATCTCTTCACTGATCTCCCGGATCGGACTGGTGAACCGCTTGGAAAAATAGATACTGATCACAACCGCTACCACTGCCACAAACAGATAAATCCCGATCAGCACCGTAAGTACCCTCATCGTTCCCTGCGTCATTACACTCGACGGAACGACTGTGAACACCGTCATTTCAGAGCTGCTTTCTTTGTAAATGGAGCAGACACCACCGCTCACTCTCCGGCTTTTTGCAAGAATACCACTCGTTTCCTGTGCGCTGATCTTATAGACTTCCTGTTTTACCGCATCCGAAATCTTCGTCCCTTTCGGGCACCAGGCAGCGCATAAATTTCCCTTCTTATCCAAAATTCCGATCTGCACTTCATCTGTCATACTCCGATCCTTTCCAAGTATCGTTTCCAGAAAGCCGTCATTCATCTTGATGAGCAGCAGTCCTGGTTTGCTGGCGTATTCCATGCTGTGTACATATCTTCCGATAAACAATGCTTCTTTCTCCGTCCCAAACAGAGTATCCTTCGCCCAGAACCATTGTGTTTTCGCATAAGAATCTCCCATGTAATCTTCCAGATGGCTGTCTGAAAAATCTTCATAATCAATATGCGAGTAGGATCTGGCATAAACATTATTTTTATTATCCACATAGCAGTATTCTGCCACATGATCCAGATTCATATAGGCAAAATATTTCTGAAGAGAGTTCTTTTCCACATCTGCAAATGAAGCTTTTTTCAGACTTTCCTGAACCTGATCGTAAGTAATACATTCTGCTGTCCCTTCATCCGCCTCTTTTGACAGTGTATCCAGAGCCAGCCCCATCTTCTCATTTAAAAATTCATATTTATCTGTAACCTCTGTGGTCAGACTCTGCCTTACATAAATCCAAACACCGATGCTTGACAGCAAAATTGCCAGCAACAACAGCCCCATTATATATCGAAGGTATTTTCTCTGTATTCCGGATTTAATCACCCATTTCTTCATTCTTCGTAATCCTTTTTGTATTCACTCGGTAATTTTCCTGTATATTCTTTAAATAAATGTGAAAAATAGGATGCATTGCTGATTCCCACCTGCTCACATACCGTTCCTATACTCTCACATCCATCCTGGATCAGCCTCTTTGCTTTCTCCATTCTCTGCTGTAAGAGATACTTTTTAAAGGTCATATGAAATGTATTTTTAAATACACGCCCGAAATATACCGGATTCAGATAAATCTGCGTTGCCACCTGAACAATAGAAAGTTCTTCCTCCTGCAAATGCTCACCGATATAAGAAAGTGCCACTGTCATATATTCCTTTGCACATTTATTTTCTCCGCTTTCTGCGTATTTTTCCCGTTCCTCAATTGCTTCTCCGAGGATCCTATAACTGACATCTACCGCCTGTGCTGCTGTCAGACTCTCCATATTCGAATAATAATTTCGGAACTGTTTCTGCAGTTTTTCCGTCATTCCGTAAGTATCGTTCAGCATCATCTCCGCTTGCAGCATAACCTTATGTATATAACGGATCTGTAACTCTTCCTCATGTGGAAGTGCGTAAATCAACGCAATAAAAGCCTGTTTTAACTCTTTAAACGCATTCTTCCGAACAGCATTGACGATCGTAAGTCCTGCCTCTTCACAATCACTTTTTTCCGCTTTTTCTTCCTTTTTCACAGGTATGGAAAAAGTATTCTCATTTGTGGCACTGCTGCAGATTGGCTCGAAAAGTCCCTGCGCCTCTTCGTAACTTCGGCGGATTCCATCCAGTCCTTTATACGGTTTGGAAATCGATGCAGTAACCGGACTTTTCTGTTCCCTTTTAACCTGTTCCAGAATCTGCGCAATCTCGCGTACTGTCGCATTTTCCTTTGTCTTGATCAGAAATACATGACAACCTTCTGCCTTTTCAAAATGCCAGAAAAAATACCGCTCTGAAAACATTTCTTCCAGAGATTGTATCAATTCCAGCCTGGCTGCTTCGTAATTCAGTGCATCCGTAATCTTATATGTAAGATCAAGATCCACACACATTGCAATAAAACGGTCGTCCTCTTCAATCACATCTTTCAAGATCGCAAATACTTCCTGCACCTTTTCATAGGAAATTTTATTCTGTAAATATTTCTGTACAACAACCTGGAGAAAACTGGTGGAATCTTTTCGGATCATATTTTCCCAGCTTTCATAACGCTCTTCGCTCTCCAGTTTCTCCATACAGGTCTGGTATGCGCCCTGCATGGTTTCCTGCAGTTTATCTTCCTCGATTGGTTTCAGCAGATATGCATATGCACCAAGATCACACGCCTGCTGTGCATAATTAAAATCACGGTACGCACTGAGCACAATAAAAACCGGATCCAGCTCTGTCTTCTGGATCTCTTCCATCACCATCAGACCGGAAACCTGTTTCATCCGGATATCCGTCAGTACGACATGGGGCTTCACTTTTTTGATCACTTCGATTGCCTGCTCCCCACTCTGTGCCTGACCGGCAACTTCAAATCCCATCTCATTCCAGTTGTACGTCTTAACCAGTCCCTGCAGAAGGATTGGTTCGTCATCTACAATCACAAGTTTTAATAATTTCATACCATTTTCCCCATTCCTGATAATCTTCCTACTTCTTATTTTAGATAAGACATGATAAAGAATTTATCAAAAACTATACTTCTGATGCAAAAAATCATACTTTTACCAAAAATTATACATTTCAGAAAAATAAATAGCAAGAAATTAAAAAAAGTCGTTACATGATCGATATGATCAGATCCGGTTGCAAGTGATGATAAAATCGTGGTATCAGAAAGCGGTGAACAATGATCACCAAAGCATTCTCCACCCATTACAGCTGCTATTGTAGCATATACGATCGGTGTTAAAGCTCCACCAGATATATTCAGAGCCATCTGTACACAGATTGGTGTAACAATCGCATAGGTTCCCCATGAAGTTCCTGTAAAGAATGCAATAAAAGCAGATACTACAAAAGTCAATGTCATAAGGATCGTCGGTGTCATCCAGCTTTCTGTAATAGAAATTACATAATCTGCAGTTCCTTCGGAATCTCCTATAAAAAAAGCTGGCAGACAAATGTATTTTTTCTCATCTGTCTGTCAGCTTTCTGATTCTTATTCTAATTTGATTCTTTGTTACAAATTATCGTGTAGTCTTATTTTCTTTTTCTGCGTTTCCAGGCAAATCCGCCCATACCTGCTCCGAGCGAAGAAACTGCAAGTCCAAGCCAGCCAAGTACACTTGCCGGATCTCCTGTCTTCACAGAATCGCTTCCGCTTGTCTTTGACCCATTGGTTGTACCATCTGTCTTCTTTACAGATGAGCTGCCTTTCTTTACAAGTGCTTTGATCGCTTTGTTCAGGCTGTTTGTTGCATTATCTACTGCTTCCTGGCTTTCTTTTGCTTCCAGTGCTTTCTGGGCATCTGAAAGTGCGCTCTGCAGTGCTTTCCAGCTATCTGCTGTGTAATCTGCTTCTTTAAGCGCTTTTGCATCTGCAATTGCTTTTTCAAGAGAAGCAGTATTGATTGCAACCGGTTCTTCTTCAGCTTTAACCAGTGCATCTTTTGCTGCATTTAAAGCAGCAAGTGCCTGATCAACTGCATCCTGACTTTCCTTTGCTTCCAGTGCAGTACGTGCGCTCTGCAGTGCTGCCTGGTATACACTCCAGCTTTCTGCTGTATAGTCTGCTTCTTTAAGATTATCAGCTTCTGCAATTGCAGCTTCCAGTGCTGTTGTATCAACCTCTGCCGGTGCCGGAGTCTCTGCTATCTTGTAAGTAAATGTAAGAGGAGTTGTATAACCTGTTGAAGCTACTGTAATCTGGAATTCCGTTCCAGCTACCGCATCTTTAAACGGATCTGCATCTGTCTTGATCGTACCATCCTTATTGATAATAACTACGGAGCCTCTTCCACTTGTTGCATAATCTTTACCATTTACATTTACAGAAGTAATATTTCCAAGATAAGCTTTAAACGCATCTGTGTCAAATCCTTCTGCCTCTACAAGTTTCTTATTCTCTTCATCATATGCTGCAGGCATATCTTTTGTTGTCAATGTAAATGTTGTAACAACATCTGCATATTTCTTGTTCTTATCTTTAATTGTGAGGGTATATTTTCCAGGTTTTACAGAAGCTGCTGCTCTGCTCTCTGTCGCTGCTTTAAAAGTCAGTACATTACCTTCTACCGACACATCCAGTCCATCCACACTGTATTCCGGTTTAAATTCATCTGGAAGCTGTACACTGATTGTAGTCTTGCCATCTAAAATGTCTGCATCTGCAACTTCTGCTACTGTATTATCAGCTTTCACCGGAACATAAATATCCTCAATATCCATTGTGTATAAACCATTTGTTGTATAATACTCAATGCTGTCAATGGTCTTGCCCATCATAGATTTATAGTGTTCAGAAGATGTCGGACAATTGTGAACTGACTCTGTAAATCCAGTACACCATGCAAGTTCTGTACCTCTCCAGATATTTTCCAGATGACGCATACCATACGCTGTTCCGTCAGTCGTCTTTACTACAACCGCATTTACACTATCAGATGAAATTTCTTCCGGAAGGCCATCAAGGTCAAGCTCATAGTCTCCATAAGATGATTTCGTTGAAAGTTCTGCTGTGACTCCTTCTACCACCTTTGCTTCCTGACCTTTTACCTCACTGAATACAAGATTTCCATCTGCATCAAGTGACACTTCTTTATAATTTGCCGGTATTTCTGAAAGCGGGTAATATGCATAAGATGCGTTTTCAAATAATGTATCTTTTCCGGTCAGAGTTGTAGTACTTGTCTGACCTCTGTTTGTAACTGTTATATCTACCGTATCACTGTCTTCTACTTTTTTGTATTTCGAAAGATCTACCGAAGGATCTACTTTTACAGCATAAGTGATACCATCAATACTGGATCCATCTGCTTTTTCATGGTATGATCCACCTGCAAGGCTTTTGGTTCTGGTCTTGTTCATTGTCGCAGAAGTAAAAGCGTCTACATCAACTGTATTATTTGTTGTCTCAGCTTTGTAGAATTCTGCGTATGGGATGTTCATGAGAACATATTGCACTGTCACAAGAGAGTCAATTGCATCTGTCAGATGTTTAACCTGTTCGTTTACTTCTGACTTCAATGGATTTTCTGACTTAAGGAGAACTTCTGATTCTTCCAGTTCATCCTGCATCTTCTTCCAGCTATCAGTAGTATACGCAGATCGATTCAAGGCTTTTGCTTCATTGATCTTTGCCTGCAATGCCGCTATTTCTTCTGCACTTGCTGTTTTTAATGTGGCAATATTCTCTGTTCCAACCTCAAAATTATAGCTGTAATCAGCATAACCAAGTCCATAGATAGTAATCTTCCAGTAACCGGTTCCATTCGTATTTTCCGGCAGCTGGCATCTTAAAGAATCAGTAAGTCCAAGCTGGATCCCCATTGATTTATGCATCCAGTTATCTGATGCAAATTTTGTTCCAAATACTCTTACCGGATTTGTATAAGTATCATCATTTCCATAGTATGTCCATTCAACAGCCTGCATCGCAGAACCAAGTCCGCCATAATTTCCATTAAAATCTACACGGATGAATTCTCCATAGCTTCCAACTTTATCTCCTGCTTTGACATCCGGAGTAACATCAGCAGTTGCAAGCTGTGTATCCTTTAATCCAGAATAAGATCCTGTTGTTCTTGCTGAAAATGTGAAAGAACCATCTTCCTGCTTTTCTGCTGTCTTAAGACCATTTGTATTTGGGGTTACATCTGCAATTGCTGTGTATGACTGGAGCTGATTTTCAGAGAATCCTCCACTTAATGTGCCTCCGTTTTCCACAACTGCATATTTTTTTCTTAATGCATTCAGATCTGCTGTCTTTACTTTGACCGGAACATATTTGATACCTGTCACTTTATAATCAGCCTGGATAAATGAGCTTCCGTCTTCAGCTGTAAATACTGCTTTTTTATCTTCATTGGTTGATCTCGTATAAACACTTCCGTCTGTCATTACAGCTTTTCCATCTGCATTCCAGTATGCAAGATCATATTCGTTTCCATTTGTATCTTCAATAACTGCGCTGCACTGGAAACTTCCTCGATGTAATCCATGATTTGCAGTCGCTCTTGTTACTGCATCAAAAGCACCCTTGTCATACTCATTACGTGAATCTACATCAGCAGAGGATTCTGTATCACCTGCTGCATAGACACCTTCATTTGCCCAGTATTCAGACCAGCTCATACCAACATAAACATAAGAATATTTACTGTCTTCTTCCGGCACTTTATAAGTAAATGTGTATGTCTGATAACCGTCTTCTGCAATTGTTACGGCAAATCCCTCTCCTGCTTTTGCATCTTTAAATGCATCCTGTGAAAGATCCAGTTTTCCGTCTTCTGTGATCAGTTTTACTGCTTTTTTCCCGGAAGCCGCATATTCTTTTCCATTCACAGTTACGGATGTAATATTTTTTAAATATGTCTGGAATTCTTCTTCATCAACACCATCCGCTTTCACCACAGCCGGATCTTTGTCATTCTCATTATATTTTACCGGCGTTGTCTCTGTGTAAACATTAAAAGTCGTTGAAATCGGTACATAATTTCCATTCTTATCGCTAAGCGTAACTGTATATCTGCCTTTTGCAAGTGCTTTCTTAAAATTAATTGTTCTTGTAGTTGTCTTGCCATCTGATTTGATCTCAACAGAATATGCATCTTCATCGATTCCATCAATTTTATATTCTTCTTCAAAATCATTTGGAAGCCCACTTACCGTTATAGCTGTTTTTTCTGATTTCACAGATACATCTGCTACTGATACTTCTCCGTCAAATTTCTTTGCAACTTGCTGATCCATCGGAATTTCATAAATACCCTGATCTGTGTAGTAAGTTACTTTATTGATCGTCTGTCCCATCATGGCAGCATAATCTTTGGAATCCAGTGTGTTCCCATGGGATTCTGTTACAAATCCAGTACTCCATGCAAGTTTTGTTTTCTTCCAGATATTTTCCACATGGCGAAGTCCATAACTGCTTCCTTCTTTTGTGCTGACCACTACACCATATACAGTATTCACATTTTTCAGATCCTCACTCGTAATATCTAACTGGTAATCACCATATTTTGATGACGTAGAAAATTCAGTTTTCGCATTTGTCAAAGTTGTCGGCTCTTCTCCCTTTACTTCGCTAAAGCTGAGGCTTCCATCCTCATTTACAGTTGCCTCTTTATAGTATGACGGTGTATCACTTAATGTGTAATAAGAATAGCTTTCGCTTTCAAATAATGCATCTTGTCCTTTATATGTAACAGTATTTTCTTTTCCTTTAATATTTGTTGTAATCGTAACTTCACTTTTATCAGTAACCTGTGTATATTTTTCTAATACAGATGCATCACTGATCTTAACCGGAAATGTTACACCGGTAATATCAGAACCATCACTGTTCACATGATAAGAACCTGCTGCAAGGGATGCTCTGGTTTTCTGCTTTGTTGCTGATGAAACAGTATCTGCGCCTGCGACACCGTCTGCTTTATAGAAATCGGCATATGGGATGTTCATTAATACATAGACTTCATTCTGTACGTCTGGTGTTTTCGACACAAGTGCATCAATTGCTTTTGTTAAAGTATCTGCTGCTGTATCTACTACGGATTGTGATTCTTTTGCTGTAAGAGCTTCTTTTGCTGCTGTTAACTTTTCCTGCATTGCTGTCCAGCTTGCTTCTGTGTATGCGTCCTTACTTAAGCCTTCTGCTGTTGAAATTGCATTTTCAAGAGCAGATGTATCTACTGTTATTTCAGTTGAAGCTGTTGGTGCGGACTGAATTGCCGCAAGTGCAGCTACTTTAACTGCTGTTGCTGTACGTGTAGCACCACTTACCGCATCTGTACCATCTGTTTTCCAGCTATTCACTACATCTTCTGTCGCATCTTTTCCTTCAAGCAGCGTCTTGATTCCTTTTGATTTATTATAAGCTTTATTAAAGTAACTGCTATTTCCAGAATCATATCCTTCTCCTGGTGTTACAGTAATATCTGCAAATTTTCCATTTTTTACTGTAAGACTTACCTCTACATCATATTCATTCCATTCATCATCCGAATCTATAGATTCTATTCTTGTTACATGCGCCGTTTTCGTATAAGTTCCATCTGCTGCAACTTCGTTTTCCGATGCCGCAAACACCGTCGACGGACAAAGTCCAGCTACCATCGACATTGCCACAGCCATCGTCATAGCTTTTGTCTTAATTGTTCCCTTTCCCATAATTACCTCCTTGTTGTTGATAAAATTTATTATTAAGTTAGTTTATACTAACCCATAATTAAAAAAAATTAACCTATCTGCGCCTCTCTCTCAGATTCTCTTTTTACGATCGGAAGCAACTTTTTACTTATCATTCCCATCACAAATCCGGTCACTGTACCGGCGATCAGAAGTGCCGGAAGATAATAGATCAGTTTCAGATTCTCTACCACAACTGATGCCACAATGATCTGACCGATATTGTGTGACACGCCTCCGGCGATACTGACTCCGGCTACGGAAAATCCTTTCAGCCTCTTCATCAGCGCCATGACCAGAAAGCTTAAGATTCCTCCTGCCAGGCTGTAAACGATCGACATTCCATTTCCAAATAAAAAGCCGGTCAGCAGGATTCGCATAACTACCACCAGAAATACTTCCGGAAATTCCAGAAAGTACAGCCCGGTCACTGTCACCAGATTGGCAACTCCGAGCTTCATTCCCGGTATCCCGAAATTGATTGGTATTAAGCTTTCCACATAACTGAATATCATCGCCAGCGCAACCAGCATTGCCATATTGGCAAGTTTTTTGTTTTTATTCATCTATTTTTCCTTTATCATTTTGCAATCGTATCCGGAGCTACATCTTCCGGATCTGAAGTTCCAAAGCTCTGGTCATTCTCATTTTCCAGAACCTCTACTACGAGCTTATGTGGCAGACAGACGATCGTCTGTGTATGCCCGCTGATCTTTCCCTGCTCTTCACAGTATCCATCCGGGCAGTTTGCCTCTTCCATATACGCCTTTCCGTCTTCGATCCGGATCCGGTTATAAAAATCGCCGTCCTTTACTTCGATGGTCTGATCCTTCGACAAGGAATACGTTCCATAGATTTTCCCATCCAGCGTAACCCGGATCTGATTTCCTTCTTCCCCTCTCGTCAGCTGCATCACAAGCAGCATCGCAAGCGCAATCACAATAATTCCTGCTCCAAGTATCAGATCTTTCTTCTTCATCTTCTATACACCCAGCCAGAGTAGAAGAATCAGTAAGATTACTGCCCGCAAAATCGTAAACCAGAATTCATTTCCACAAAGTCCTTTTACTCCGGTATGAATATTTCCTTTCGGACAGGTATCGATACATTTCTGACACTGGAAACAGTCCCCTTCTACCTTCGGAGATCCATCTTCCGGAAGTCCAATGTTAGAAGGACATTTCTTTGTACATGCCTTACATCCTTTGATGCAGTTTTTCCGGTCTCTGTGAAGTGCGAAAAACGGAAGGACCGGAAGCAGGGAAAACACAGCTCCCATCGGACAGAAATTTCTGCAGAAAAACCGTTCTTCAAAACACATTCCCACGAGGATCAGAACCAGAAGAACGAGTCCCACCAGATATCCGCCAAGCTTAAAGTTGCCTGCATGGAGCATGGAAAATACATCCCACGGGCTGGTTCCTTTTGCTTTGCTGTAGACGCCTGTAAAGCACAGGATTGAAATCAGTGCCAGTACAATATATTTCAGATAACAGAGCTTTTCTGTCCACGCTTCTGCGATCTGAAGCGGTTTCTTTTTCATTTTTTTACAGATCCACACATAGAGTGCATGCACGCCGTCTCCCAGCGTACCGAATGCACAGGCAAATCCGCAGAAGAATCTTCCGAACAGGATCGTATAAATGCAGATCACAACCAGTACTGTCACGAAAGAGGTCACGGCAACCTTTTCGCCTGCACCGATCTGTGTAAAGATGTATTTCACTCCGGCAAATGCCGCTGTATACACAGATGGGATAAACAGAAAATAAAGTACCTGGATCAATGCTCTCAGCCATATATGTAATTTTTTTATATCTTTCGCCGTTAAATTATGAATATCCATCTTTTTCACGTTACTTTACCGCCTTTTCCAGAGCCTGTTCCGATGCATTTTTGATTCCGGTCGAGCTGAATGTCGCACCACTGATCGTATCTATATCTGCGCTCTGTGCATCGATGATCTTCGGAATCATATCCTTTGCCATGGAAAGGTATGCTCCGTCTTCTTTCTCTGCCGATATCACATTGATCTCTGCAATCTTGCTTTTCTCAATCTTCACTTCTACCTGAATCGTTCCGCCAAATCCATCAGCTTCCCCGGTATAGGTTCCGTCCTTGTAGTTTGTGGAACCTCCATTTTCACTGTCTGATTGTCCGTTTCCGGCAACCTGTGCGGAAAGCCGGGCGATCTCATCTTCTTTCGCACGCACATCCAGCACTGAATTGTATCCCAGCAGAACTCCCACGATCGCGAGCATACTTACCAGTCTTACCCAGAATTCTCTCATTGTTATTCAGCCTCCATATCTGTCGGTCTTTCTGCTGCTTCCAGTACTTTTTTGCATCCTTCCAGGATTGCATTGGAAGAGCAGGTCGCACGGGAAACAGTATCAATATCCTCCGGCATTCCTTTATCTATGATTTGGGATACCACACCTTTTATGCTTGAAGTACCATTTACCGCTCTCTTAATATAGCTGTCATTACTGCTTGCACCATCGCCTGTGATATCCGTAATTGACACAATTTTATCGTTGCGGATCTCCACCGACATTGTCAACTCATACTCTTCAAAGTCTTCGTCTTCATCCGGCGTACACGGAACGGTCACTTCATAAGTTCCACTGACATATTTTGTATTTTCTTCGTCTTTTCCATCTTTTGATTCCAGCTGAGCAATTGCTGTTTTCAGCTTTTCCACCGCTTTATCAACCGCAGTCTGTTTCGTTTCCTCAAGTGTATCTTTTGCGTCCGCAAGTCTGGTCTGCAGAACTGCCCAGCTTGTTTCTGTGTATTTATCTTCTTCCAACTTCTCAGCTTTCTCGATCAGTTCTTTTAATTCTGTCAAATCCGGCTTCTCATCAATGGATTCTCCATTTGTCACTTTCTCTGCCTGTTTCAGTGCATTCTTGATCGCATTTAACAGTCCTTTGGAACTGTAGGTTGCTCCTGACACCGTATCTACATCGTCTGTCTTCTGTGTCCTTATCACCTTTTTCACAACATCCATTGCGCGGTTAAAGAATGCTTCATCATCTGAGCTTTCTGTGATCAGGATTGCTTTGATCGTCTTTTCCTGGATCACGACTGCAACGGATACATCTCCGCTGTAACCCTCTGCTGTTCCGTAATAGATCCCTTCCTTGTACGGAACAGTTCCGGTTACAGTAGAACTATCGTCATCTGACGAACTGTTGTTATTGTTATTTTGCGTGCTGTCCGATGTACCATTTACCGCCGCCTGACCCAGTGCATCCCGGACTGCCTGGATAATTCCAACAGAGCTGTAGGTTGCCCCTGACACCGTATCCACATTAGTACTCTGTGTCGTAATAATAGAATCAATCAGAGAAGCTGCTTTGGAAATATAATCGCTTCCGTCACTGTTCTCCACAATCTGGATGGATGCGATCTTCCCTCCGCTGATTTCTACCATAACCTTCAGTGGACCGCCAAATCCGGTTCCCGAACCGTAATAAGTTCCGTCCTTATACGCTGCCACATCTTCTACCTGTGCCACACTAGTTGAGCTTCCTGCCGCCGCCCCTGTCTGACCGGACTGCGCCTGTCCTGTCTCACTGGTATCCTTTTCCCCGGTCAGCGCATTTTTTACCGCGCTGATGATTCCTCTGGAACTGAACGTTGCTCCCGATACAGTATCCACATCCAGCATCTGTCCTTCGATGATCTTGTCGATCACCGCTTTCGCACGCGTGAAAAACGCCGCATCATCGGAAGAGCTCAGAATATCAATCGAAACGATCTGCTTGTCCTTGATCAGTACCGATACGGTGATGTCTCCTGCATACCCTGTTCCGGTTCCCTTATACACACCATCCTCCAAGTCAAATGTTCCTTTGGCTGCTGTCTTTTTTTCTTCTTTCTTCTCTTTTGTTTCTTCTTTTTTTACCGGTGTTTCTTCCTGTGTCGCTGCATAGACCGGAGCCTCATATCCACTTAAAGAGCCTGCCACGCACGCCGTAACCAGTGCAACTGAAAGAACGGGTGCAAACGGTTTTAATTTTTTACCGGTTTCTTTGATGTCCATCTCTCATTATCCTCTCATTTCACGCAAATTATTTCGTAATAACCTTCATGTCAAGATCCGTTGTAAAGCTGTCTTTCAGACCTTCTGTCACATAAATCGTCCCATCATCTGTCGCAAAGATCGCCTCAAACTCATTACTGTGCACCTTCCAGAACTCTGCCGCTTTTTCTTCTCCCATGATAAAAAGGGAGGTGGAAAGCCCATCTGCAAGGGTTCCGTCCGAGCTTACGATTGTGACAGATACCAGTCCGTTCTCTGCCGGATATCCGGTCTTTGGATCAATAATGTGATGATAGGTCACACCATCCTGTTCAAAATAGCGTTCATATCCACCAGATGTGATCACCGCTTTATCCTGAATAGATAAAACTCCCAGATAATCCTCTGTGTCGTCCGGACTCTGTACCGCAACCCGCCAGTTGCTTCCGTCTGTCTTGGTTCCGAGTGCCTGTACATTTCCACCCAGATTTACCAGACCACTTGTAATCCCGTTTTCTTTGAAAATATCCATAATCCGCGAAGAAGTATAGCCTTTTGCAATTCCTCCAAGGTCGATTTTCATCTGGTCATCTTCAAAAGAGATTTCTCTCGTATCCTTATCGTATGAAATCTTCGCTGCATCCACATGCTTCAGAAGCCCTGTCAGTTCGTCAGCTGATGGGACACGGAAATTCTGTATCGGAAATCCCCACGCCTCCATAACCGGATAAATTGCGATATCAAATGCCCCATCCGTTTCCTTATTCAGTTCCAGTGCGCGCTTCACAAGATATCCGCCATCTTCTGAAAGTGTTGCACTTTTCTGTTCATTCAGTTTTACAATCTCACTGTCTGCATTTCCCGTTGATAAAAGTGTATCTAATCTTTCAATCTCTGCTTCAGCGGCATCCACCGCATCCTGTGCTTTTTCTCCATATGCTGTCACTGTCATATAGGTATCCATTGCAAAAATGTCTTTTGATACCTCATTATCCTGAGAGGTTCGTTCTGTACTTTCCTTCGAACTGGCTGTTCCTTCACTATTTTTACTCTTTGTTGTATTCTGACCACCTTGACCGCATCCACCCGCGAATACAGATGCGCACAGACAGACCACAATGATTTTATTTTTGAATTTCATTCTGTTTCCTCTTGTTTGTATTCTCTAACTTAGAATAGTTTATATTAACGCAAGTTAGTATGTCAACATTGAAGTTGTTAGTTAAGAAACTTTCTCATTTTACAATTCATACTTGTATTCAAAAAGAGCTTATGAAAAATGTGCCATTACATTTTCCATAAGCTCTTTCGTTTCTTTCTAAGATTCTAATGTTTTACTCATAACATATCTTCGTTTCCCGCCATACTTCTTTGTCTCGAGAACTGTCTTCATTCCAAGCTTTTCCATATTGCGAAAACTGTATATATTATCCGGATGAACTGTTGCCATCAGATACCTCATCTGCTTATTTTTTACGATTGCTTCTGACTGACAGAAAAGCTCATATTGCAGTCCGTATCCCTGATACTCCGGTACTACAACAGCAATCTCCAGATGCGCAACCCGCTTCATTTCTTCCCTGGAAATCTTCAGATATTCTCCCAGGTTGTCCTCTGCCAGTCCGGGAATACGGACAATCATGATTGCTGCAGTCTGTCCATTTTTCTTTGCCAAAAGGGTAAATCCTTCCTCACGGATATGCTTTGCAAGAAATTCTTCATCCTCTGCCTCAAACCATTCTTTCACGGGAACACTTTCTCTGGCAAGCTTTACTATACGACAGATTTCAGGAAGATCCTCCTCATTCGCCCTGCGGAACTGAAACGCATTTCTCTTCGTCGTACTCTCCATTTACAGCATCTCAACAAACGCAGCAAGTCTGGTGTTCAGCTGTCCGATGTCTGCCTGAGAGTAATCGGTTTCCACACTGATATACGGAATTCCCTTTTCACCTGTTACAAACTTGCGGATGGTATTGGTCTCCACATTGTAGGTATGACAGGCCTGAAGGATCATATCTACCACACCGTCTACCTGATATTCGTCGATCAGTCTTCCAAGAAGCTCCAGACGATTCGGGTTCGGCGTCATAACAGAACATCCAATGCTGAGGTATCTTCTTGCGATTGCATCGTAGATATCTTCTGCGTCCTCGTCTACCAGCTTGTCAATGGATTTTGCACCGCTGCAATTTTCAAAAGTTACAACAATACCACCGTTGTCTTCTACGGCACGGATTACTTTTTCAGTTGCTCCTCCGATTGGACATCCTGTGATCAGGATACGTGGTTTCTTCTCTTCTCTCTTGCCCTCTGCATATTCTTTTTCAATCTTCGCAGTAAGAGCATCCACTTCACCCGGGATCAGGGAACGGTCAAATTTGAAGGTGCTTCCGTACAGAACTTTGAACAGATCCTGTCCTTTGATCGGAGCCGGATCATATTTCATTACTTCATAAAGTTTCTTTAAGGATCGACGTGCCTGATTCTCTGTCTTTACAGCTTCACGGATCTGCTCTTCCGTGATCGTCACGCCAAATTTCTGTTCCAGATATTCCTTGAAACGGATGATCTCGCCTTTCCAGAGTTGAAGTCCCGGTTCTCTCTGGCTATTCGGAAGTTCCATGATAAATACATCTTTGAATTCTGACATATATTCATACATCTTCTTCTTACCATCACAGGTTGTTTCCCCAACTACTACATCTGAGAAATAGAAGAACGGACATTTATCTGTCTTTGCAAATCCATAGCTTGATTTGATCAGCGGACAGAGGTTCTTCGGAAGATCTTTCTCTGCTTCCGGAATTGTCTCATCAGAAGTTGAGCAAAGGCTTACGCATCCTGCCCCCATCGCCATTGCAATCTCTTTCGGGAAATATGTACAGTACGATCCAACAACCGGAACCCCTTTCTCTTTTAACTCCTTGACAGCCAGAAACGATTTCTGTCTCTGCTCTGCGAATTCCTCAAATACCTCTGGTAAATCTTTAATCAGTTCCATTTTCATTATCTCCTTTTATCCTTTTTTTCTCTGGCAAGAAGTGCTGCCCCGTATGCCCCCGCAAAACGGCCAAACTCTTCTGATTCCACTTTCTGATCCAGCTTGTCTGACAGGATTCCTGTGAAATAAATGCTGTGACTGAGTCCTCCGGTCAGGATCACTCTGTCTCCAAGTTCCTTTTTCTGCGCAAGCTGCACTACTTTATTGGCAACAGAATCTACAACTCCGGCCGCAATATCTTCACGCTTTTTTCCTTCTCCGATATAGTTAATCACCTCAGATTCGGCAAATACCGTACAAAGTGAGCTGATCGGAATAACTTCTCCTGCTGCCGCCATATCAAATAATTCATTGATCGTAACACCCAGACGGTTCGCCATGATCTCCAGAAACTTTCCTGTTCCCGCCGAACATTTATCATTCATCTGGAAATCAGATACCATTCCATTCTGTACAATGATCACCTTCGTATCCTGTCCTCCCACATCAATGATCGAACAGTCCCCCCCTGCAAGTTCACGACCACCTCTGGCATGGCAGGTAATCTCTGTAATTACATGATCTGCAAAATCAACTGCGATTCTTCCATATCCTGTAGCAACTACCTTTGTATCATCTGAGGTAACATCTACCCCCATCTCAAGCAACTTATTCTTGATCTTTTCGCAAGTCTCTTTGCTGCTCCATCCTGTCGGCAGTACGAAATGTTCTTTCTTATCTCCTTCAACAACAACCTTGGATGCTGTTGATCCGATATCAATTCCTACATAATTCATATTTCTTCCCTTTTCTCTCTTTAATGACATCCTGTTTCTATGCTGTTTTTCCAAAATGCCTCTGATTATTAGGATAACATTTTCATAATATTTCTTCAATAAAACTGCCTGTTTTACTTATTGTTTATCCGGATAGTCCGACTTCTCTATAGAGTTTTTCTATTGTAAAATTTCTCCGATATGTAATACCTTCTATTCGGAATCTCCTGTTAAAAAATGAGCCTGCCTAAAAAGCAGACTCATGCACTATTCTTCATTCTGATAGCGGATTTCCATCAGGCAGAGTCCCTGCGGCGGTGCCGTGACCGCTTCCCTGGTTCTTTCTCCGCCTTCCAAAAGTTCCTTTACCTTTTCCGGTTCGTAAAATCCTCTTCCGACACGCACCAGTACCCCGGCTATGATGCGCACCATGTTATACAAAAATCCATTTCCCGTAATCCGGATCGTAATATGCTCTCCGCTTTGCAGAATCTGCAAATCCGTGATTGTCCGCACCGTTGTCTTTGCATTAGTACGGATACAGCAAAATGGTGCAAAATCGTGTTCTCCTTCCAGATAAGCCGCTCCGCGTCTCATCTGCCCCACGTCCAGGTCAAAACTTACAAAGTAATTATAAAGCCTCTCTGTCGGAATCGGCACTTTCGTATTGATGATATGATATTCATAGGTTTTCAGAGTATCCTGATAACGTGGATGCCAGTTAAGATCCACCTCATCTGATTTTACAACTACAATATCTTTCGGAAGACGCTGATTCAGGGCATAAGAAAAACGTTCTGCCGGTATCCTGCTTTCCGTATCAAACACAGCAATATTTCCTCTTGCATGAACCCCGGAATCCGTCCGACTCGCCCCTATCACCTGAATCTCTTCTCCGGTGAGCTTACAGATTGCCTTATTCAGCACTTCCTCGATCGTAATTCCATTTGGCTGGATCTGCCAGCCACAATAATTTGTTCCATCATAAGCCACTGTTAATCTGATTCTTCTCATCTTATGACTCCTTAAAAGATCCACAGCTTGAATGGAACATATCTTCCAACAACAAATGCGATCACAACATACAGGATCGTAATCAGGTATGCCATGTGGTCAGCACTCTTATAAATCAGAGGTTTCATCTTGGTTCTGCCATTGCCACCGCGATAACATCTTGCTTCCATTGCCATTGCAAGATCATTGGCACGGCGGAATGCGGATACAAAGAGCGGAACCAGGATCGGAATCATTGCCTTTGCCTTCTGGATTAGATTTCCACTTTCCATATCCGCACCTCTGGCAATCTGTGCCTTCATGATCTTATCCGTTTCCTCCAGAAGGATCGGAATAAAACGAAGTGCGATCGACATCATCATCGAAATCTCATGTACCGGTACATGGAGCTTATTCAATGGGTGAAGAAGCTTCTCCAGACCGTCTGTCAGTGAATTCGGTGTAGTTGTCAGTGTCATAAGTGAGGATCCCATAATCAGATAGATCAGCCGGATCGCCATATAAACCGCTGTGCTTAAGCCGTACTCCGTGATCTTGATAAAGCCCACATGGACCAGTGTCTTTCCGCCCGGTGTCAGAAATAAGTTGAAACCTACTGTGATCAGAAGCAGAATGATAATTGGCTTCAGTCCTCTGACAATGAATTTAAACGGTACCTTCGCCAGCTTAATGCATCCAAACAGGAACACAGTCGCAAGTACATATCCCAAAATACTTTTAAATGTAAAAAGAGAAATCAGATACAGCAGTGTGCATACAATCTTCACACGCGGATCCAGCTTATGGATATGGCTGTCAGCCGGATAATATTGTCCAATCGTTATGTCTCGAATCATTTGGCTGCCCTCTCCTTCTTCAGTGCTTTCATAATGCCATCCGCTGCTTCTTCTATCGTGGTTGCATCTGTCGGAACATCCATTCCCTTTTCCTTCAGCGCATGCATGATGTACGTTACCTGTGGTGCCGCAAGTCCCACACTCTCCAGTTCTTTGTAGTGTGCAAACACTTTCTTTGGCACATCATTAAACATGACGCTGCCTTTATTCATCACAATAATACGATCCACATATTTTGCAATATCTTCCATACTGTGGGAAACTAAAATGACAGTCATGTCTGCTTTTTCGTGCAGATAGGCAATCTGATCCAGGATCTCATCTCTTCCCTTCGGATCCAGTCCTGCAGTCGGTTCATCCAGAACCAGTACCTTCGGACGCATTGCCAGTACACCTGCGATCGCTGCACGTCTTTTCTGCCCGCCTGACAGATCAAACGGGGAATGATCGAAATATTTTTCTTTGAGACCAACAAGCTGCAACGCCTCTCTTGCCCGCTTTTCACATTCTTCCGGTGAAAGTCCCTGATTCTTCGGTCCAAAACAGACATCCTGAAGTACATTGACCTCAAAAAGCTGATGCTCCGGATACTGAAAGACCAGCCCGACCTGATTTCGCAGCTCACGTAAGTTATAGTTTTCTCCGTAAATATTCTCTCCGTTGTAATAAAGTGCTCCGCTTGTCGCCTTGATCAGTCCGTTCAGGTGCTGGATCAGTGTCGATTTACCGGAGCCGGTGTGACCAATGATCCCGACAAATTCACCGTGTGGGATTTCCAGGGATACATCCTTCAGCGCATGCTTTTCATATGCAGTTCCTTCACTGTATACATAATTGATATGTTCTAATTTAATCGACATAATATCTCCACCAATTCTTCCTTCTTCAAAACTCCCGCCGGAATATCAAGTCCTCTTTTTCTCAGTTCATCAGCAAGGATCGTCACCTGCGGCACATCCAGTCTGTAGTGCTTTAAAGTATCCACCTGTGAAAAGATTTCTCTCGGTGTTCCCTGCATTACCACATGACCGTGATCCATTACGAATACGTGGTCTGCATCTACAACCTCTTCCATATAATGGGTGATCAGAATCACTGTAATGTGTTCTCTTTTTCTCAGCTCCATCACGCTTCGAAGTACTTCTTTTCTTCCATTCGGATCCAGCATCGCAGTTGGCTCATCCAGTACAATACACTTTGGACGCATTGCCATGACACCGGCGATTGCAACCCTCTGCTTTTGCCCCCCGGACAATTTATTCGGTGAATGGTGACGATATTCAATCATCCCAACCGCTTTCAGGCTATCTTCCACTCTCTGCCAGATTTCCTCTGTCGGCACGCCCAGGTTCTCCGGACCAAATCCCACGTCTTCCTCAACGACCGTTCCTATGATCTGATTATCCGGATTCTGGAATACCATTCCGGCGCTCTGACGTACATCCCACAGATGTTCATCTTCCTTCGTGTCCATTCCGTCTACCCACATGGTTCCGTCAGACGGAACCAGCAGGGCATTCATATGCTTTGCAAGTGTAGACTTCCCAGAGCCATTATGCCCCAGGATCGCAATAAACTGTCCCGGCTCGATATCCAGCGATACCTCATCAATAGCGCGGCTTTTCCCTATAATATTACCTTCTTCGTCACGCTTTGCATATTCAAATACAAGTTTATCTGTCTTGATCATTTTCATGGTATTTCCTCATATCCATTCTGTAATTTATCTGTCCATACTGTACTAGATTATAACCTAACTGGAATGCCTATGCAATTGATTTCCTGATTGTATCAAAAAAAGAATGCGCCTTCGCACATTCTTTCCCTGTGTTTCTACTACATTTTTTCAATCTTATCCCTGAGTTTCAGCATTTTTGCATCCAGCTCAGAAATTTCATCTGCATAGGTTTTTAATTCCTTTGCAACCTCTTCATTCTCTGTCTTCTTATAAAATATCTGGTACTCGAGCACAGACCAGTAATCCATTGCCACCGTACGGAGTTGGATCTCCACCTTTTCCTTCAGTGGTCCTTTGGATGAATAAATTGGGACCTCCACGATCATGTGAAGACTCTTGTATCCGTTCTTTTTGGGATTCTTAATATAATCTTTCTCACGGATGATCTGTACATCTCCCTGCGCTTTCAGACGGTCTGCGACCTCGTACACTTCATCTTCAAATGGACAGACCACGCGGATTCCGATCAAATCCTTCAGTTCTGCTCTTGCCGTGTCAAAATCCGGCTCCAGGCCTTTCCGGATCAGTTTTGTATAAATACTCTCTGCCGTCTTCACTCTGCTGCTGATCTGGTTGATCACAACATGGCGTTTCTTGCGCGAAAGATCTGCATTTATCATATTCAGCTTTGCTGTAAGAAGATCGATTGCAGCTCTGCATCTGAGCTGATACTTCTGATCCTGAAGCGAACGGTCTATCTCTGCAATCTCTTTTGCAGCCTCTGTCCGGATCAGCTTTTCAGGGCACTTATTTTTCTGCTTTATCTTTGCCTTCTGTTTCTTTGGCATAGGCATCTCCCTTTTTGTCTTTTTTTTCACACAATATATATTGTATCATCTTTTGCCCTGAAAATCATCAATTCTTGTTCAAGGAAACGTTAAATTTTTTCTTCCAGATTCAAAAAGCGCAGTAAAAGCTCTGCATTCATCCGTGCAATATTATCGCTCCAGTCAATCTGCAGAAGTTCGTTTACCTTGTCGATCCTCTTCCTGATCGTATTGATATGTACATATAATTTTTCAGCTGTTGCGCTGTAGTTCATATTATTTTCCAGATATACTTTTAAAGTCTTTAAAAGCTCGATATTCTTTTCATCTTTCAGAAGTACACTGTAAGTCGAGAGCATATGAGTAAGCTCTTCTTCCGGGATATCCAGCCATGCAAGTGCACCAAGCTGAGAATACTCCCATGCAAAAAGGTTTGGATAAATCATTTTTCCCATATTCAGTGCTTTCTGGCATTTCTCTATGCTCTGACGGATATGCCCCAGAGAAGCGGCATCCAGTGAATAACCAAATTCCAGTGCCGTCTCCGGACAGCTCTTCAGAACTCTTCTCCGGAATTCTTCCAGAAGTGCCAGGATATGACCTTTCTCCCAGTCTTCTTCTCTGTCTTCCAAAAAAAGAATTCCCACATTTTCTCCGATCATTGCGATTCTGGCATATTTGATCAGACTGCTTTTCCTGTAAGCCTCAAGGATCTCTTTTCTCCGGTTTGGAAGTTCTTCCTGATTGTCCGCGCGCCGGAACAATACATACCTGTATTTTGTACTCATGGAAATTCCCTGTACATTCGCCTGAAACATCATCTTCTGTGTATCATCTTCCGTTGCACTCAAAGCGTATAACACAAAGTTCTCAAATCCGATATTTCCCATGTTCTGTGCCGCTACGATCTGCTCATATAATCCCTGCAGCATCAGATAGGCAATCCGGATACTGTACTCATCATAATAATCCAGGAATTCCCGCGCTTCCATCACGGCAAAATACGCCTGTACACTTCCATTTACAGAAATCGGGACCCGTATCCAGCTGATTCTCGGTCCCTCCTGGTGACTCTGATTCACAAGACGGTATCTCACCATGTCCATGTAATCACAAAGCGTATGCCGGGTATACGGCATTGACGGCTCCCAGAAATCCTCTGTTTCAAGTCCGAATCCTTTCGCTATCTTCTGAAAATTCATCGAACTGTAATACGCCTCTTCTTCTACAAAATCATATAAAAATGCCGGGAAACCCATCTCAGCCTCCATCGCCTGCAGGATCCGCTTGATCTTTTGCTCTTTATATGAAAAATTCGACATCTGAAATGTCATATGACTGGTATTGATCCGCAGCCTGCGTATGGTCCGGTTCAGCACAGAAGTATTAATCTGGCTCATCACTTCCATCCATGGTGCTGAAAACGGCATGGAGATAAGGGGCACCTCATACTGATCAAAAAGCCTCAGTATCTCCTCCGGTATCTTCTCCAGATATCGTTCTCTTTTGATCATCATTCCCGCCGATTTCTGGACACTTCCCTCCCGGAACGCTTTTTCAATACAATCCGGTTCCTTTGCAATAACGTACCCTGATGAAAGTACCAGTTCCTTCCCTTTTGTCCAGTGGAATGCATCCGGTGCCTCCATAACTGTGATCCCCTGGATCTCACGGTGCAGTCCCTTTGCCCCCGCCAGAACGTAAAAATCCTTAAAATATTCCTGCGATAATAATTCCTGTATTGCGATACCCATTTTTGTCTCCTGCCTGACTGCACTTATCCCCCCTCGCACAGTCTGTTTTTCTCCTATTTTCTCAGTGTAACATTCATGAAAATTCTTGTCAAATCCAGTCACACACTTACTTTTTTTCCTCATAAAAATCCCGGAAACCTCACGGCTCCGGGATCTTTTTTCTTTACTTTTTCTTGTTTTTATTCACCGTCATACATCGGTGCATATGGTTCTCTGTCCTGCGCATCGAATTCGTCCTGAATTTCTTTTCGCAGTTCCGGCTGTGTATACAGGTCATATGCTGTTGCCGCAATGACTTTCGCTGCGTAAAATGCACCCTTCTGTCCGATCGTACTTCCGGCAGATGCACAGCTCTGCCAGGTATGCGGTGCAACACCAACCGGCCAGCAAACTGCGGTAAAGAGGTTCATCGGCATCATCTGGCTCACATCTCCACTGTCCGAAGATGCAGTAAGCGGTGCTTTTTCCCAGGCATTTCTGGAAACAACACCATCTGCTAATGCCTTTTCTTTTGCTTCATACATTCTCTGATCTCTGTCTTTGATAGCCGGATCAACGGTAGCCTGCAACTGTCTTGCAAATTCAATTTCCTCTTCCGTATAAGTAGGTGTTCCGACCTCCTGAAGGTTCTTCCATGTCAGATCTGCAAATGATTTTTCGCTGACCATATCGCAGCAGCCATATTCAATCCTGGTATCAACCTCCGTCTCTGTCATCATTGCAGCACCTTTTGCTACAAGTGTCAGTCTGCGGAGAATGTCTTTTACATCGCTGATGTGCGGAGCCCTTGTAAAATACCATGCACTTGCTTTATCCGGTACGATATTCGGTGAAAATCCGCCACTGTCTGTAGTATAGTGGATTCTTGCCTTGTCAACTACATGCTCTCTTAAATAGTTGGTGCCTACACTCATAAGTTCCACTGCGTCAAGCGCACTCCGCCCTCTTTCCGGTGCAAATGCTGCATGTGAAGTTTTTCCTTTGAAATAAAACTTCGCAGATGCACTAGCCAGATATCCTTCATCATAAATCATGTTTGCAGACATCGGGTGCCAGCTCAGTGCCATATCGCATCCGTCAAACATATGATAATATGCCATTTTTACTTTTCCACTTAGCAATTCTTCTTCCGGGCATCCATAGAATCTTAAGGTCCCCGGAATTCCTTCCTGCTCAAGAAACCGTTTGATCATGATCGCTCCTGTCACAGCCCCTGCGCCCAGAAGGTTATGTCCACATCCATGTCCTGCTGCTCCCGGTGTTACCGGCTCCTTCGTGATCTGGCATTTCTGGGAAAGTCCCGGAAGTGCATCATATTCCCCAAGAACAGCGATCACCGGTTTGCCACTTCCATATTCTGCATAAAACGCATGTGGAAGATGTTCTTCATTTACAATCACAAATCCTTCGTGATGAAGAAGCTCACGGATCATATCCGCTGACTTCTGCTCATTCCCGCCAGTCTCAGGATTATTCCATAAATTAGTACAGATGTCCACGCAGGTAGACTTAAGCTCCTCCATCTGCCCAAGCATCTCTTTTTTCGTCATATCTACCTCTCCTTTTCCACCTAATTATACACCATTCTTACTTTCCGGCTTCTTTTTTCTTTCCATAAGTTGCAAGTGTTACACCGATTGCTACGAATACACTCGCAAGAGTTGTCAGATAGTTTGCTGCTCCCGGAAGCCAGTTGAAAAGACCTGCGTTGATCGCAATACCGATGAGAATTGCAAATGCAAGCATACCACCTGCAAATTTGATTCTTTTCAGTCCAAACTGCATAAGCAGGGCACCAAACAGTGCCGGAAGCAGATAATTCAATGCCTCTGTCACACTTGCCGGCATTGCTGAAAGTACAGAGCTTCCGAGGATAACTCCGATCGTCAGTACAGATACGTTGATGACGATGGATGTCGCCATACCGATTACTGAAATGATCGAACCTTTTTCTGTTCCTGGTTCAACGTCAGCTGCGACCTGAGCCATACCGGCACAAGGAACTCGCATGTTGGAAATATTTCCAGACATGAACGCCATGTAGGTACCTATCGGACCAAGTACGGTAAAATAAGAAATCGGTTCTACGATCCAGAGAAATCCGAATGCGCTGGCTGCTGAAATGAATGCAGTAGCAAGTGCTGCCGGTTTCGGAAGAAGTCCATAAACAACTGCAAGTACAAGTGCCGGTAAGAACGATAATATCGCTCCAAGAAATCCGGTAAGTTTACCGATCTTATGCATCTTCGGCATATATTCGCCTTCATAAAAACCTTTATTTTCCATGTTCGTTCCTCCTTAAATCACAGCTGTGATGATCATTGCTGCCAGAATTGAGATCGTAAGATTCCATTCTTTCAGCCATTTGATGTTTTTCTTTTCTGAAATCGTTAAAAGTACTGCCATAAACACAGCTCCGAGTACACAGGCAACTGAGTTTTTGTTAAGTTTGATCAGATGGGATGATGACATTGAACTGAACGCACCGATAATAGCTGCACTTGAGATTGCCATCAGTTTTGCAGGATCTCCTCCAGAGATCTTATGCTGTACCTTGTCCATACGGCTTGCAGAAATTGTTGCAAATAAGATCCATCCGATTGATCCAAGGATCATGGTCCATACTGCCATGTCAAGTGCAAGTGGTGTAAGTGTATCTGCTCCAAGCTGTACTCCTACTGATGCAGTACCAAAACCTGCTGCGATTGATTCGAACATAACGGAACCGATCAGGGAAAGTCTCATCCACGCCATCGGTCCTCCAACAGTGATCAGAAGGGAAAGCATTCCACTTAAGATTACGATAGATGGTCCGATGGAAGTGATCGCGCTGCTCTTGATCGCATTCTTCATCTGTTTTTCTGTAAGTCCGATCTTCTTTCCTGCCGAATAAGATTTTTTTGCAAAAATCAGGGCCTGTGCGATAACGAGTATTACCGGGATTCCACAGGCGATCCACATCGGTATACTGTTGGCGATTTTCATAGCATCCATATTGCTACCTCCTTAGAAATAAATAAAATATTCATAAAATTTATTGAAATTATAATAAAATTATCGCGATAATTCTATGAATAAATATTCACTTTTCTTTTAAAAGGCATATAGAGGTGAAAAAAAATTCACTCCCATATGCCCTTTCATGAAAAAATATTTTATTGATAAATTCTTTCAGTAAACAATTCGTATTGCCATTTTCTATAAGCCTTTCAAAACTTCCACTTCGCCAAATGCTTTCAGAAATTGTTTTTTCCCATATCCCGGAAATTCCAGTTCGATCATCATCTCGTCCTCAGAAATAATCTCCCCTTCCCCGTACTTCGGATGTCTGCCTTTTCGCTCTGGCTTCCGTGTTTCTTTCTGTTCTTCTTCCTCCTGCTTTTTCTCCCTGATCAGCTCCCGCGTCTCTTTCCGCAGTTTCTGCAGATTCGCTTTCCGCGACTCACTTCCCGGCTTTTCTTCCCAGTCGAGCAGCTCCTCCGGCAGCATCCGCAGATAATTGCTTGGTGTCTCATATGTCCCCGGGATCGTCGGATTTGTATAATAGGAAAGTTCCAGATTCTTCCTTGCACGGGTCAGTCCTACGAAGAACAGACGGCGCTCCTCTTCTTCCTGTTCTATGCTTTTGCAGCGAAGCGGGATCAGTCCCTGATTCATTCCAATGATGAATACATAGTCAAATTCCAGACCTTTTGAGGCATGCAGTGTCATAAGATGAACTGCGTCTTCTTCCTCCGTCTGTCGTTCTGTATCTGCCGCTTTTTCCATCATATGTTCGCCTGAAACCGCATTCAGCTTCCCTTCTGCAACATACTCCCGGATCATATGAGGTCTTTCCGGAACCGGATCCTCATCCTCTTTCTGTTTTGCCGGAAGAACATAAGGAAGTTCTGCTCTTTCAAATACTTTTTCCAGAATCTCTGCCTGCTTCTGCACCCGGTAGAAAACCGCAATCTCCCGGTAAGGAAGTCCCTGCTCATGAAGCTCACGGATCCGCTCTGTCAGATACTCTGCCTCGATAAATGGATCATAATGATTCCTTACCAGAATCTTCTCCCCTCTTTCGCCACTTCCCTCAATCTTTCCTCCAAACTGAAGAAAACGGTTCGCCGCTTCCAGGATCACTTCATCGGACCGGTAGTTAACCGGCAGAGTCAGTTCTTTTGCGCCAAATCTGTGCTTGATCAGGAAGAACATATTCGGTCCGGTTCCTCTCCAGCTGTAGATCACCTGATTCGGATCCCCCACCGCAAAAAAGTGAGTCCGTGTGCCTTTTAACGCCTCCAGAAATTCCAGCTGTTTTTCGTCACTGTCCTGTACCTCATCGACAATGATCCACTTAAGATCCAGCACCTCTTCCTGCTCTTTTGCCACCTGCGTTCCTTCTTCCAGAAGATCTGCAAAAGACATTTTATTCTGCTGTCTTTTTGCCTTCTCAAGAAGCGGAAAGATCTGAAACAGATCATCTTTGTATTTTCCCTGTGTTCTTCCTTTCCGATATGCCGCGTAATCCTCTTCCATCCGCTTTTTCAGACGGTTCTGGTATTTGATTTTATAACCGCCTTCTTTTGCGATGGCAAGCACCATTTCCATTTCATCTTTCGGTGTGATAACGGTAAATTCCCGGTTCCATTCTTCCAATTTTGTTCCGTCTTCTGCCTTTTCCGGAAGAAATCTTCGCAGAATCCTTAAGGCAACACTGTGAAAGGTTCCAAATCCCCACAGTTCTTCTTCCGTAAGCTCTGCTTCTTTTCTGGATAGACGTTCTGCGATCTCATCTGCCGCCTTGTTGGTAAAGGTAAGCACTACCATTTTCTCATACGAAACCTGCTTTTTCTCATGCAGATGCCGCACTTTCTCGATCAGCACTGTTGTCTTTCCGCTCCCTACATTTGCATTTACCAGACATGCCGGGCTTTCATCCAGCACCGCCTCCTGCTGGTAAGGATTTAAAGTTTTTATTTCTTCTATATTATTCATTTCCAAGCTGTTCATCATATCGCCTTTGCAAACGGTCTCTCTTCTTCTGTCGTTCTTTTTTCTCCTGCTCATCCATTTTCGCTTCATACCGTACCCGGATCTGCATATCCGCCGGACAGATCACATGATACCGCAAGGTATTGGTCAGACTTTGGAGGTTATCCTGCTCCATCAGCCATTTTGCATAAAATTCATTTTCCATCGTCAGGATCAGCTTGTGTCCTTCTGTACTGACTTTTTTAATGGTCTTCAGGAACTGCCCGCCTGCCTCGCCATTTTTGACCACGGCATAACAGACCTTCTCCCACTCATCCGGCAGATTGAAGAAAGAAAATTCTTTCCGGATCACAGGCTGTGGCTCTTTGATATTTTTCTTCAGATAAACCGGCGGTTCGCTCTCTTCCAGAAGATTATCAAGTCCCCACAGAACCGTCTTCTTATCCAGATTGTAGTCACCTACGCATGCCGGACAGCCATCCTCACACGGACAGCCGCTGACCATTTTAATCGCACTTTCCAGAATTTCCGGAATCAGATCATAGATCTTCTCCGAATAACCAAGTCCGCCCTCATATTTGTCATAAATGAAGAGGGACACCTTTTCCTCCCGGAACTCATCCGGAATGGTCGCATTGTTGGACATGGTCACATCGATATCATCCCGTTCCGTCATCGTCACCATCATTACCGCATTCTTGATCGCATACTGCATTCCATCAAAATGATTGTTCAGCACCAGCTCTCCCATCCGATTTGGCAAAAGAAGACTCCGGTAGACTCTGACAACATTCTCCGGCATCGTAAGCCAGGTGCTTTCCGTTCCATAATCCTTCTGAAGCGGCTGTGTCAGCGTCACATAGCCCAGATTCTGATGGTTATGGAACTGCAGTTTCTTGTACATAGCAATGATTTCGTTTACATTGATATCTCCAAAACAGATTTCCGTCCTCTGATACGCATCCTCCTGAAATACATGCAGGATACGCGTCTCTTCCTGTCCTGCCGGTACCGTATAATAATCCCCTGTAAACGGAATGGCGTAAGCTGTCCGGCTGACCAGATCCATCTTCGTGATCTCATAGGATGCACCATCATGCATATATACAGCACCCGGATGGATCTCATGGTATGCCTGGGATTCGTCCATCTCCGTGATCTCATGTCCGTCCTCTTGCACGAGCAGCTTGAACCTGGTCTTGTCCATATTACGCAGGCTGTAATCCCCTGCCGGAAATGCAGGTCCCGCCCAGGCAAATCTTCCGGCGAGGCTTTTTACTTCTCCGGCGCTTAAAAGCACCGGGATCATTTCTCCAAGATCCGGAAAAAGCGCAATATCATCCAGTGAAAGTGGCATCTCAGCAGCCGCTGCGCGCAGATGTGCAAGCTCGATCAGAAGATTGTCCGGATCCACGATCGCATTTTCACTTTCTCTTGAGAACAGCCATTCCGGATCGATGGCAATGTACTGGTCAAACGGTTCATTTTCCAGGATCAGATAATTTACACAGGCACTGCCACTTCGTCCGGCACGTCCACTCTGTTGCCAGAAGGACGCCCTTGTCCCCGGATAACCGACGATCACAGTTGCATCCAGCTTTCCGATGTCGATCCCAAGCTCCAGTGCATTCGTCGATACCAGCCCGGTCAGTTCTCCCTCCGTCATCTTCCGCTCAATCTCTTTTCGCTCCAGCGGGGTATAACCGCCACGGTATCCTGCGATCAGATCTGCCGGATTCTTGCCGCCCACCCGCGCCATTCCAAGAAATCCGGCAGCATCTAATTTATCCTTTGCTTCTTTTAGAATAACTTCTACATTTCTTCTGGATCGTCCAAAGGTGATAAAATGATGATCCTCTTCCACCAGCTCCGGTATCAGTCCGGCTGCCACGGTTGACGCCGCAATCCTTCCATATACTTTGTCATTATTCCCCTTGATCTCCGGCGGCTGGATAATACAGTATTCCTTCTCCGGTGCCGGCGATCCATCCCGGTCAATCAGCGTAAATCCGCTTCCACAGATTTTTTCGGCAAGCTCTACCGGATTAGCGATCGTCGCGGAGCTGCACAGAAAATGCGGATTCGAATGGTAATACCGGCAAATCCGGTGCATTCTCCGGAAAATATTTGCCAGATGTGCTCCGAAAGCACCGCGGTAAGAATGAAGCTCATCGATCACTACATATCGTAAATTTGCAAAAATCGCGTCAAACCCGTAATTGCTGTGATTCGGAAGGAATGCCGAGTTCAGCATCTCCGGATTGGTCAGGATAATATTTGCACTCTTGCGGATCCTTGTCCGCTCGGCAGGTTTGGTATCTCCATCGTACACGCCTGCTGAAACTCTTCCTTCTCCGAAAAATTTCAAAATCGACTGCATCGCGCGGTACTGGTCACTTGCCAGTGCCTTGGTCGGGTAAATAAAAATCGCACGTGTCAGCGGGTCTTCCAGAATTCCCTGCAATACCGGGAGCAGAAAGGCAAGCGTCTTTCCACTTGCCGTCGAAGTCGTAATAACCACATTTTCCCCGGCTCTGACCTTCTCAAACATCTCAACCTGATGTGCATAGAGTCTGGAAATATGGTTGCTTTCCAGATATCCCCGGATTTCTTCCCGGAACTCCTCCGGGTAGTCCCGGTACAATGGCTCCCTTTTCTTCATTTTTCTTGTATAAATGATCAGCTTTTTAATTTCTTCCGTCATGAATTCCTCCATAATTTAAAAAATGTGCACCTATGGCACGCAATACCTTTTATTTTACAGGAAGTTCCCGTAGAATAAAAACCAAACACATATTCGTATGTACAGTATAGCATGGCTTTCCCATTCCTTCCATAGATATTTAGTGTATAGATATATTCTATATCATTCATGTAAATTATCTATAAAAAATGTTGTCCATGCAACATACATTTTATTAAAAGAATGTTAAATTCATATTTTGGATATGTAAATTTTATTCAGGGAGGAATACATACAATGAAAAAGAGATTTTTATCAATCGCTCTTACACTTGCTATGGTATCATCTATGGCAGTAGGATGCGGAAGCAGCAAGTCAGATTCTGCTGACAGCAAAAAAGAAGAGGGTGCAAAGACAGAAGCTTCTGCCGATACAGAAAGTAACCAGATCTTATTTAACGGATCTTCTACTTTAGCACCGGTTATCACTTCTATGGCTACTACTTTCTTTGATACTTATGGAACATGGGATGCATATGATTCATCTCTTCCAAAAGAAGATATCGCAATCTACGTTTCAGCAGGCGGATCCGGACAGGGAACCAAAGCCGTTATCGATGGAACTGCAACATTTGGTATGGTTGCAAGAAGCGTAAAGGATGAAGAAAAAGAAGCAATCAAAGATGAAAAAGAATACCAGGTTGGTATCGATGCTCTGACGATCGCAGTAAACCCGGCTAATCCAGTAAATGATGTTCTTGATAACCTTACAACGGAACAGATCGTAGGACTTTTCTCCGGCGAATATGCTACATGGAAAGATCTTGACTCATCTCTTCCTGACGAAGAAGTTGTTGTTATTACACGTGATATCAACGGTGGAGCTCACGAAGTATTCCAGAAGAATATCATGGGTGACACAGAAGTAAAAGCGGATGCGATCCAGGCTTCTTCTATGGGTGAACTTGTTCAGGATATCATTGATAACCAGTACGCAATCGGATATGCTTCATTTGGTGTTGCTAACCAGAATGAAGGAAAAGTAACTCCACTGAAAGTAAACGGTGTTGCTGCAACAAAAGAAAACATTCTTGATGGATCTTACATCATCCAGAGACCACTTCTTCTTGTAGGTTCTGGTGATCCGACAGATGTACAGCAGGCTTTCCTTGATTACGTTCTTGGTGATGAAGGACAGAAAACTGTAGAAGATATGGGATTCATTCCTATGAAATAATCTTCCGATATTGAAGGGGTGTGCAAAGACACACCCCTTTTTCTTGCTATATGTCGCTGGTTAATCCCAGGGGTCAATTTTGATTTGTATCCGGACAGCGCTGTCTGTCCTGCATCATACCTAGAAAGGATTTACTATGTTTAAGAAACTTTCAGATAAATTCAGCAAAGGAATCATTTATCTGGCTGCCTTTCTCGTAACGGCACTGATGGCAGTCATGATGATCCATATTGTGAAGGAAAGTATTCCTACCATTTCACAACTTGGAATCAAAATGTTCCTGCCTACCACTGAATGGCGCCCTGTCAGTCAGAAACCGCAGTACGGACTTTTACCTGCGATTGCCGGTACCCTTTATGTCTCAGCGATCGCAGTTGTCCTCGCACTCATCTTCGGCGTTGCCTGTGCCTGCTTTCTGGACTATTACCTTCCGAAAAAGGTGGCATCCATATTCCTTGCGTTCATCGATCTAGTTGCAGGAATCCCGTCCGTCATCTTCGGATTTATCGGACTTACGGTTCTTGTAAAAGCCTTTGCCACCCACCTCCATATGGCAGCCGGTCAATGTATCCTGGCAGCCGGGATCGTGCTGGGGATCATGCTTTTACCATTCGTTATTTCCACCTGTCATGAATCTTTACAGACTGCACGAAAGACTTACGAGTTCAGTGCGATCACACTTGGATTCTCCAGAGAATTTACCCTGCTGCATTTTATTCTTCCGGCAATCCGGCCGGGAATCATTGCAGGTGCCATGATGGCATTCGGCCGCGCACTTGGCGAGACAATGGCCGTCATGATGGTAATCGGTAATTCCCCGATTTATCCCAAACTCCTTGGACGTGGTCAGACACTTCCTGCCCTCACCGCACTGGAAATGGGAAGTATTGAATACGGAAGCCTTCACCTCTCCGTACTTTACGTTGCAAATGCTGTGCTGCTTGTGATTCTTTTCATCGTACTCGGTATCAGCTATCTTTTGAAAAGGAGGCTTGCCACCCATGAGAACTAAACTGCAGAAATTTTTCACACGCCTGATTCTCAGTATACTCGGACTTTGCGTGATCGTTGTTACACTCTTCCTTTTCCTTTATGTCTTCTGGAAAGGGAAAAAAGTATTTAGCCTGTCCTTCCTTCTGGACAAGCCTGCTGGTGTTCCACTTGGAACTGCAGGCGGTATCTATCCGGCACTGATGGGTTCCATTTATCTTGGCGCACTTTCCGCACTGATCGGCGGTGTCCTTGGTATCGGCGCTGCCATTTATCTTGTATTTTACAGCACCGGAAAACGATTTTCCGTCCTTGTAAATATGGCGATCACCGGGCTTTCCGGAATCCCTTCGATCCTGTTCGGGCTGGTTGGATATACGCTTCTGATCTACCGTTTTGGACTTAACCGCAGCCTTCTGTGTTCGGCACTGTGTGTTGCAGCAATGATCATTCCTTTTGTTGCAATCCGAGCAGAAAAGATTCTGGAAGAGAAGGGGCGTGAATATATGAAGAACTCCCTAAGTCTCGGACTTTCCCGTGAGTATGCCCTCCGGAAACTGATCCTTCCGGTCTGCTCTGTAGAGCTTCTCGGAACCGTTGCGCTTGGAATGGCATACGGCATGGGTGCCGTTGCACCGATTTTATACACCGGAGCTGTCATGCAGGCAGATGTTCCGCATTCTCTCTCCGATCCGTTCATGTCACTTCCATATCACCTGTATATCCTTGTGAACAACGGATTTTCTTTGGATTATGCTTATGGAACCGCATTTGTACTGATGCTCTTCCTGCTCATCATCCAGTTAATATGTAAATTTATCACCTATCTACGAAAGGACAACTGATATGCTGAATATAGAAAATCTAAAATGTGGATTTGGAAAACACGAAATTCTTCACGGAATCAGCCTGACGATCCCGAAAGGACAGATTACAGCCATCGTTGGTCAGTCCGGCTGCGGAAAAACAACTTTTCTGAAAACCCTGAACCGGATGGTAGAAGAAGAAGGCGGCTATCTCTCAGGAACAATTACTTTAGAAGGAACCGATATCAAATCTCTTCCGAAAGAAAAACTCAGAAGGCGTGTTGGCATGGTTTTCCAACAGCCGATCGCTTTCCCGCACAGTATCGAAAAGAATCTGTCTTATGTACTGAAATACCACGGTGTCCGTAATAAGAAAGAGATTGCTGAGAAAATTACAGAGTCTCTGCAGAAAGCAAAACTCTACGATGAGGTCAAAGATCAACTGAAAAAATCCGCCCTCAAATTATCCGGCGGTCAGAAGCAGCGTCTTGCTATCGCACGAAGCCTCTGTGCCGGTCCGGAGATCCTGCTCCTTGACGAGCCGTGCTCCGCACTGGATATGAAGAATACAATTGCAATCGAAGAAACGCTTTTGGAGTTGAAAGACCAGTATACTTTCGTCATCGTCACACATAATCTGGCTCAGGCAAAGCGAATTGCCGATCAGGTGATCTTCATGGATCAGGGGAAAGTGCTAGAAGTGACAGAAAAAGAACAGTTCTTTGCGAATCCGGCATCGGAACCGGCGAAAGAACAGATACAGTATATGTAATAAAAAACGTCCGATTATCACATTTTACTCCGTGATAACCGGACGATTTTTTTATTTCTATTTTTTTATTTCAGCATTTCTCTGAGCAGTTCATTAACCATACCCGGATTTGCTTTTCCTTTCATTGCCTTCATGATCTGTCCAACCAGTGCGCCAAGGGCTTTTTCTTTTCCACCCTTGAAATCTTCCACTGCCTTTGGATTCTTTGCAATCACTTCTTCCGCAAGTGTGCGGAGTGCACCTTCATCGTTGACGGTCTTCAGTCCGTGATCCTCTACATATTTTTCCGGATCCACATCCTCTGCAAATACCTTTTCAAATACCTCTTTTGCTACAGAACTGTTGATGGTTCCCGTGTCTGCAAGTTCAATCAGTTTTGCAAGGTTCTCCGGTGAAAATTTAATATCTGCCGGCTCCTGTCCGTTTTCATTTAACAGACGCATGGTTTCTACCATCAGCCAGTTGGACACCTTTTTCGGCTTGTTGCAGATTGCACAGGTCTCCTCAAAGAGATCTGCCATCTTCTTCGTTCCGGTAATAAGCTCCGCATCATAACGTGGAATATCATAATCTTTCTCATAACGTGCAAGTTTTTCATTTCTCAGCTCCGGCTGTTGGTCTTTGATCTTCTGGATCCATTCATCACTGATCACGATCGGCACCAGATCCGGTTCCGGGAAATAGCGATAGTCCTGCGCATCCTCTTTGGAACGCATTGCATAAGAATATTCTTTATTATCATCCCATCTTCTGGTTTCCTGAATGATTTTCTTTCCTTCTTCGATGAGTTCGATCTGTCTCTGTCTCTCTCCCTCGATCGCATGTGTAATCGCTTTAAAGGAGTTCAGGTTCTTCATCTCAGTACGTGTTCCAAACTCAGAAGCACCTACTTCACGAACCGAAAGATTGACGTCTGCTCGCATGGATCCTTCCTGAAGCTTACAGTCCGATGCTCCCAGATACTGGCAGATCATACGCAATTTTTCCAGATAAGCAATGACTTCATCTGCCGAACGCATATCCGGCTCCGATACAATCTCGATCAGCGGAACCCCACTTCGGTTATAATCTACTAAAGAGCAGTCCTCCCACTCATCATGGATCAGCTTTCCGGCATCCTCTTCCATATGCATCTCATGGATCCGGACTTTTTTCTTCTGCTCTCCGACTTCAATCTCTACATAGCCGTCTCTCGCAATTGGCAGATAGAGCTGTGAAATCTGATAGTTCTGCGGGTTATCTGGATAGAAATAATTCTTACGGTCGAATTTGCACACCTGTGTGATCTTACAGTTTGTCGCAAGTCCTACTGCCATCGCATATTCTACTACTTTTTTATTTAATACCGGAAGGGAGCCCGGCATACCGGTACATACCGGGCAAGTATGTGTATTCGGTGCGCCCCCGAATGCGGTACTGCATCCACAGAAAATTTTTGTCTTTGTTGCAAGTTCTACGTGAACTTCCAGACCGATTACGGTTTCATACTGCTTTGACATCTATGCTTCCTCCTTTCCGGCTGCTTCTGTTTTGTCGTACATAGATACCCATTTTTTCTCTGTCAGGCACTCATAGGTATAAGCTGCCTGAAAAAGCTTCTTCTCCTGGAAGCAGTCTCCGATGAGCTGCATTCCAACCGGAAGTCCTTTCGCATCCCGTCCAACTGGAATACTGATCCCCGGAAGTCCTGCCAGGTTGACGGAAATCGTATAAATGTCGCCCAGATACATTTTGATCGGATCACTTAAGGAAGCTCCAAGCTTCGGTGCTGTCGTCGGTGCTGACGGCGCCAGGATCATATCATATTTTGCAAATGCACTGTCAAATGCCTTTTTAATCAGTGCTTTTGTACGGAGTGCTTTCAGATAATAAGCATCATAATATCCGGAACTGAGTACGAAAGACCCAAGCATGATACGGCGCTTTACTTCCGGTCCGAAGCCCTCGGAGCGGGTCTTTTTGTACATCTGGTGAAGCTCTTCATAATCCTTTGTGCGGTATCCGTATTTCACACCGTCAAATCGGGACAGGTTGGAGCTTGCCTCTGCTGATGCGATGACATAATAAGCCGGAATCGCATATTTTACAAGTCCAAGATCAAATTCTTCAATCTCAGCTCCTGCATTTTTCAGAACCTCTGCGGCTTCCAGAATCGGTTTTTTCACTTCTTCGTCCAGACCTTCTCCAAAATAATCTTTTGGAATACCGATCTTCATCCCTTTTACATCGTTTACCAACGCACTCGTAAAATCCGTGTCCTGGCGTTCTACCGAAGTGCTGTCTTTTACATCATGGGATGCGATGGTCTCAAGAACCGTCGCACAGTCGGTTACGTCCCTTGCAACCGGTCCGATCTGGTCAAGAGATGATCCGTAAGCGATCAGTCCATAACGGGATACCGTTCCGTAGGTTGGCTTGATTCCAACGATTCCGCAGTAAGAACTTGGCTGACGGATCGATCCGCCGGTATCAGATCCAAGAGCATATGGTACTTCCAGAGCCGCAACTGCCGCACAGGAGCCACCGGAAGATCCACCCGGTACATGCTCCAGATTCCACGGATTCTTTGTCTCTCCATAATAAGAAGTCTCAGTCGTGCTTCCCATCGCAAATTCATCCATATTAGTCTTTCCGATCACAACTGCACCTGCTTTTTCCAGGTTCAGAACTGCTTCTGCTGAAAATGTCGGTACAAAATTACTCAGAATTTTTGAACTGCAGGTGGTCGTCACACCTTCCGTACACATGTTATCCTTGATCGCAACCGGTACTCCTGCAAGCGGTCCGCTCAGTGTTCCGTCATCGATCAGCTTCTGCACTTCTTCCGCTCTTTTTAAGGCAGCTTCTTTTTGAAGTGATACAAAACTGTTGACTTCTTTTTCTACTTTATCAATCTGTGCGAAGCAGGCTTCCACTGCTTCTTTTACTGTAACTTCTTTTGCCTGAATCTTTTTTCCAAGTTCAACGGCAGTAAGACCTTTCAAATCCATCTTTCGATTTCCTCCTATGCGAATGTTCTAGGTACTTTGTAGCTCTGTTCTTTCTGCTGCGGCGCATTTGCCAGCATTGCTTCGTGATTGTCTCCATTTGTCACTACATCCTCACGGAATACATTATTTACCGGAAATACATGTGACATCGGTTCAATTCCTTCTGTATCCAGTTCATTCAGGGTATCAATATAATCAAGCATGGTTTCCATATCTTTCTTTGCCTGCTCTTTTTCTTCGTCAGAAAGCTCTAGCTTTGCCAGGATTCCAACGTATTCGATTGTTTCATCCGAAATCTTGTTTGCCATTGTACTCGTCCTTTCTAATAATAATTATCGTAAAAGCTTTCGTACTCCTCCGATTCAATCCACTCACTCGGTGTAAGTTCTACTGTAAGTCCTTCCAGATCAACTTCTGTTCCATCGATCAGGACAATATTTTTCAGCTCCTGTGGAAATCCCGACTCTTCATTACCGATCAGCATTCCCATATAATTTTCGTATCCGGCGCTTACTGTCACGTCATAATCAAAAATCCCAAAACCTTCCACACATTTCACATCATAGACACCTGCAGGTACGTCTTTTCCTACTGTAAATTTATCCGATACGGTTTTCGATTCTGTAAGCGGATTTGCAATTGCTGTCAGATTCATCTGTGCATTCTCTGCTGTCATGTGAAGTTCCAGTGTATCCTCTACTATCACATAACATCCCGGAAATACTTCAAAGTCACTGACTTCTTCTTCCGTATTATCGTAGTCATCACCAAAATTGTACTGCACCCAGATATTATTTTTGCTGTCTGTCAGCTCTACCTGACCACTTCCACTTTTGCAGGTCAGTGTATAGGTTCCCTGCGGAAGATGTACACCGCCTTTATAAATTCCGGCTGTCAGGTCTACTTCATAAAGTTCTCCTTCTTCCGGCATCACTTCCTGCAAATCACTGTATGGATCTTCCTCGGTGTAGCTGTCACTGTCATCATGAGTATAGTCATCAAAATAATGCTGAACTTCATCGCTGATCGTTCCGCCAAGCTCACCTGCAAATGCTGCAATGATCACAAAGCCGATCAGAAACTTTCCAAGCTTCCTTTTCTTTTTTACCGGTCTGCTGCGTTGTTGCATTGAAGATGATGTATAACTGTAACTCTGGTTTCCTGTCTGGCTGTAGCTTGTGCCTGCGGTATTGTAGCTCGCATTTGCTGCAGAATATCCATTCCCCGCCGGATTTACTTTTCCTGCTGCCGCATTCTTTGACGCCTTTTTTGCAGCTGCTTTCTTTGCATTTTTATCTGCATTCTTCGCCTTACGCACATTTTCCCGAGTCATGGTCTTTCCTTCATACGGCTTTTCCGCTTCCGTATGTATATGTGTCAGCGATTCTTCATGACCGGAATTTCCAAGTGTCACATACTGATCGTCATTCTTTGAATTGTCAAGCCCACACTCTGTGCAGATATTTCCGTTTAATTTTCCTCCACATAAGGAACATCTTCGTCTCATTTTGACCTCCCCCGCTGCCTCTTGTCAGCTTCCTTTTTTACCTGCCAGCCAGGGAGCTTCGTCTCTACGGAGTAAGTCTGCTTAAATCTCTCGGGAAGAGGGTTGTCTCACGGACGTTATCTTCACCAAGAAGCTGCATTGTCAGACGTTCCATTCCGATTCCAAGACCTCCATGTGGCGGCATACCATGTTTGAATGTATCCAGATAGGTCTCCAGTCCTTCTTCCGTCATTCCCCGCTTTGCAAGCTTTTCCATCAGCATGTCGTAGTCATGGATTCTCTGTCCTCCGGTCGTGATCTCAAGTCCACGGAACAAAAGGTCAAAGCTGAGTGTGAATTTCTCATCCTGTGGATCGTCCATTGCATAGAACGGACGCTTCTTTGACGGATAGTAGGTTACAAATACAAAATCAGAATCCCATTCCTCTTTTGCGTACTGTCCGATCAGATGCTCTTCCTCGGGTTCCAGATCAAATGGATTGCGGATCTTACGTCCGTACTTTTCTGAAACCTTCTGCTTTGCCTCATCAAAACGGATTGCCGGAATTTTAGAGACATCCGGAAGTGTCACGTCCAGGATTTTAAGTTCCTTCGCATAATCCTTTTTCAGAAGCTCCATCGTATACTGAAGGAAGCCCGTTTCCATCGCCATGATATCTTCAAAGCTGTCGATATAACCCATTTCAAAATCCAGACTGGTATATTCGTTCAGATGACGCTTGGTGTTGTGTTTTTCTGCTCTGAATACCGGTCCTGTCTCAAATACTCTGTCAAAAACACCAACCATCATCTGTTTGTACAGCTGTGGACTCTGTTCCAGCACTGCCGGACGATGGAAATAATCCAGTCGGAAGAGGTTAGATCCTCCTTCTGCTCCTTTTGCTCCGATCTTCGGGGTATGAATTTCTGTAAAACCTTCTTTATACAGGAACTCTCTGAATCCTCTTACGATTCCTTCCTGAATTTTAAACTTCGCTCTTTCCCTTACGTTCCGAAGAGAAATGGAACGATAGTTCAGCTTCGCTTCCAGGGAAGTGTTCAGTTTCCACTTTGAAACAGCAAGTGGAAGGCTGTCTTTTGGCATACTGAGTACTTTTATCTCACTCAGACGGATTTCAATTCCGTTCGGTGCCTTCTCTGATTCGGTCAGTTTTCCTGTTACTTCTACTGTAGCGGCTTCTCTTAAATCTTTCAAGTCAAATTTTGTAACGCCTTCTTCGTATACACACTGGACCAGACCTTCCCGTTTTCTCAGAATCACGAAGGCGACTGTTCCCATGTCACGAATTGTATGAACGGCTCCATTTACCTTCACTTCTTCTCCAAGTCTTCCCTCTTCCAGTAATTCACTAAGTTCCAGCGTTTCTTTTTCTTTTACACCTGTCATAAATTCCATGTCACAATCCTCCTAAAATATGTTTTACTTTTGTCAACTTCATATTCCGGATTGTTTTTTGATGTACATGGCAATAAAAAAGCCCCGGAATACTTTTTCGTATTCCGGGACGGATAATCTGATGATCCGCGGTACCACCCGCATTGAATCCTTTGGGATTCCTCTCTTACATACGTAACGTGCATGAACCGTATTACCCTACTAAAGCACCTGTGCTTTCCATTCAGATAATCTGCTCCAGAGTGTTCCCTTCGCCTCATTCCTCAAACAGCGCTCTCAGTCGGTGACGCCGTATTCCTGTCAAGTTCCAGAAGCAAGAGTCTCTTTCATCGCTTTGCTTTACTAAATTATTTTTAGATACTAGCACACGTTCTTTACTTTTTCAAGTATTTTCTTCTATTTTTTAATTTTTTCTCGTTAATTGTCAGCTTTTTTGTTTTAAAATCATCAATTCACTTTGTTTCTTTTTGTTTTTTGATTATTTCGTATGTTTATCCACGTATTTATTCTCTGTTTTGGAATAAACAATTTTCTGTTCCTTATATAAGCTGTAATATCCGGAAAGCAGATAGCTTACCGCAACCACAATACAGTAAAACGGCATCCCGTTAAATCCAAACAACTCTGCTGCAATCAAAAGAGATGTGATCGGACTGTTTGTAACTGCACAAAAGACACCAACCATTCCACATGCCGCACAGATATCTGTCGGTGCTGCAAGGATCGTAGACATAAAAGAACCAAGTGTCGCCCCGATAAACAGTGACGGTACGATCTCCCCACCCTTGAATCCGGCGCAGAGCGTCAGTGCCGTAAACAGCATTTTCAGAAGAAACATCTGTGGTCCTGCCGTCTCTTTAAAGCTTGCCTGGATCACACCTGTTCCAAGCCCCAGATAGGCATCCGTTCTGAGTGCAAAATACAAAATGATCACTCCTGCTGCCCCTGCAACCACACGCACATACGGATTCGGAAACCATTTCTTCAGATAATGTTCCCCATTATGCAGCACAATACAGAACAGTGCTCCGGCAAGCGCACACGCAATTGCCAGAATGATCGCTTTGATCGAATCCACACTGTAAAAATTCGGAACCGATTCTACCAAATACGGCGGAGTAACGGTCCTCACTTTCAGAAGCAGCGCAATCCCCTGTGCGGCAAATGCAGAAAATACACATGGCACCAGCGCGGCATAATACATCACACCAACACTGATCACTTCCATTGGAAATACAACCGCCGCCATCGGTGTCCCGAAAAGTGCTGAAAATGCGGCACTCATACTTGCCAGAATGATGATCTTCTTGTCACTCTCATTCAAATGCAGATATTTCGCACATACATTTCCTACACTTGCTCCAAACTGAAGTGCTGCACCCTCTCGTCCGGAAGATCCTCCAAACAGATGTGTGATCGCTGTCGATATCAGGATCAGTGGTGTCACCCATCCCGGAACCTCTTCCTCATCCGACCGGACTACTGTCAGAACCAGGTTTGTTCCGGAGTTCTTCTCCTGCCCGGTAATTTTGTACATCCAGACGATCAAAAGACCTCCTAACGGTAACCCAAGAATGATCATCGGATTTGCCTGTCTAAACGAAGTCGCCCATACAATCGCATAGGAAAATCCGCTGGCGATCAATCCGATAAGACTTCCGATCACCCCGGACAAAACGATCCATTTGAACAATGAACCATACAGATTTTTCCATGCTTCTCTCATTTCTTTTAATTTTTCATTCATCCTTTGTTCCTCGTACTCTTATTTTCTTAAAAAAGAATATGCCCTGGCACATTCTCGCGCCGAGCGCGTTGCTGAGCGCCAGTGGTGCTCGTTAAGCAACGACCGAAGCGGAGCGTAGACCGCTTGCGACATCCTTCATCTTCGCGCGAGTGCACATCTCCGGCACACGGTGCCTTTTATTTAACAGGAAGTTCCTTCAGAATTTCCTGTTAAATAAAAAATGCTGTATACACATCCTCATTTCACTTTTTATTATAGAAAATTTTTCTTTTTTTGACAATTCCAACTGACAAAGATTATTTCTCTTTTTCCAGCTGCATATGATAATCCCGGATCATATCTGCAAGCGTAACTGTCTTCAGGCTGTCTTCCAATGCAGATTCAAATTTAGAATAGGAGTTTTGCAAAACCGCCCGGATGTTACGTCCAACTGGACACAATTTAGAAGCTTTGGTATGTACGTGAAATATATTTTTACAGAACTGCGGTTTCACGGCATTGCAGATTCTGTATACTGTAATTTCTTCCGGCGGCATATTTAAAGTCGTTCCACCGGTACCGTTTTTCACATTAAGGATTCCAGCTTTTTTTAAAGCACTCATGATACTGCGTATCGCTACCGGATTCGTTCCCGTTGATAAAGCAATCTTTTCACTTGTGATCTTATCCGTCTCTCCAAATTCGCTGACCAGTATCAGACAATGGATTGCAAGCGATGCCCTTATTGATAACTGCATACTCTGACTTCCTCCTTTGATTTCATTTTAGCTTATCATATTTTTCTATAGGTGTAAATATTGACATTACATCTATGAAATGATAGTCTTGTTGTAAATTCAAAAATTACACCAAAGGAGTAAAAAAATGAAAACATATCCAGTTGTAGAAATTACATTTAGTCCTACCGGAGGGACCAAAAAAGTTGCAGACCAGATCAGCTGCTATCTGGGAAATATTACAAATACCGTGAATCTTATCCGGCACGATGTCAGCTTTTCAGATGTAACAGTCCCTTCTGATTCACTTGCTGTCATCGCAGCTCCTGTATTCGAAGGCGTTATTCCTGATATCGCCATTGAAAGGCTGAAAGAGATACAAGGGAACCATGCAAATTGTGTAGTTATTGCCGTATATGGAAATCGCGCATATGACGATGGTCTGATCCAGTTAAAAGATACCGCCGAGTTATGCGGTTTCAATGTTATCGCCTCCGTTGCAGCTGTTGCAGAACATTCTATCATGCGCCAATTCGGCAGTGGACGACCAGACGAAGAAGATAGCAAAGAGTTAAAGAAATTTGCAGAAGAAATACTCGAAAAACTTTCCTCTGAAAAAGAATTGTCTACTGATTATTTCGTGCCTGGCAGTCATGAGTATAAACGCCTTGGCAACCTGAATGTTGTTCCAAAAGCAAGTGCTTCCTGCACTGGCTGTGGAAAATGTGCCGATGCCTGCCCAACAGGTGCAATCAATAAAAATAATATCCGAACCGGCGATAGCAGCAAATGTATCAGTTGTATGGGATGTATCGCCGCCTGTCCAAAAGGTATCCGGAAGCTAAACCCTGTCTTTTTGGCTGCCGCATCTCTGAAAATGAAAAATCTGTTATCTGGACGAAAGCCAAATGAGATTTTCTTATAATCCTCAGCAGACATTTCCTTCTCGCTGTCGATTGAAATTTTTATACGAAACTGGTATTCTATAAGAAAAGAAAATCGATCATTTTCATGATCGAAGGAGGTTAAGATATGTCTGAAATTTTAGCTTTTTCAGAATCTGCCGATTCTGATCCAAAGCTTTCTACAGAACCAGTTTCCGAATCCGGAGACATCCATACAGCCACTGATGTACCACCCAAAGAAGCTCCAGCTCCGGAACCAGATTCCTCTGAAACAGAAACCATTTCATCTGAGGAAAAAAAGAATACTTACACGGATTTTTCATCGGAAGATTTCAAATCTTCTGACGATTCCGAAAAAGATCCGTTTACCGGAGAAAAGAAAAGTTTCCACCACCACATTTTCCATACAGCAAAAGAACTGAACTATCTGCGTGAAAAATATATCCTGGAAAAAATTCCGGATGACCAGCTTCTTGAGTATCTGAAGCTTGAAGAAAAGCGTCATGAGCTCCAGGTGCAGGAACGCAACATCCGCGAAAAACGGATTATGAATGCCTTTATGCTGACAGTGATCCTTGCTGCAATTGTAGCTGTAGTATACAGTCTGCATGAGAATCCGACGGTACTCATCAGTATCCTGTATATTGGTGGAATCCTTGCAGGGGTTCATATCTGGAACAAGAAAAAATAAAATGTAACTGTTCAGAGCCAAATAAAATTTCATAAAACATGTGTAAAATGCTTGCATTTTTAAGACTGTTTTTGAAATTTTATTTGGCGGATACGCCACACCGACGAAATGCGTAGCATTTTGGAGGTTGGCTCTGAACAGTTACAATGAAATTTTATGTACTAAAATAACCGGGCAGATTCATCACTAATCTGTCCGGTTATTATATTACATTTTTCTCTTTACTCTGTGGCTGTCTGCCTAATCCGCGCCAACCCTTTTCCCATTGCCGGACAAGATGTCAAGCAGAGGTTATTCTCTTCTGTCTCTCAACAGGGTATTTTATATTGCTTTTCCGCTTCCTTTTCTATGCATTCTGCATAAATTCCTGGATTTCTTCTCTGGTCGGCATAACCCGAAGTGCCCCTTTTCTTGTTGTGATCAGGGATGCTGCCGCATTTGCAAATGTGAGAAGCTCTTTTAAATTTTCTTCGGTCAGCTCTTCCATTCCATGCTCCAGAATATAATTCAGGGAATTGGCACAGAACGTATCTCCGGCGCCGGTCGTCTCGATCGTATGCTCCTGGACAAAGCCCGGAACTTCTACCCGGAGATCTTTATAATATGCACGGCTTCCGTCTTTTCCGAGGGTAATGAGTACCAGCGGAATCTGATATTTTTCACGGATCAGTCTTGCTCCCTCATCATAGTCCGTGGTTCCGAACAAAAATTCCACTTCATTATCTGAAATTTTCAGGATGTCACATTTGGAAAGTCCGTATTCGATCTCGGCTTTCGCCTCATCCAGTGATTTCCAGAGTGGCGGGCGGAGGTTCGGGTCAAAGCTTACGATACATCCTGCTTCTTTTGCCACATCGATCGCATATCTGGTTGCTTCTCGCACGCCTTCATGGGTAGAGGAAAGTGTTCCGAAATGGAAAATCTTTGCCCCGCGGATCAGATCTTCGTCCACTTCTTCTTTTTTCAGCATCATATCTGCTCCCGGATTCCGGTAGAAAGAGAAATCTCTGTCACCATCCGGATAAGTATGTACGAACGCAAGTGTGGTATGTACTTCTTCATCCATTACCAGATTCCGTGTATCAATTCCAACTTCTTCGACTGCAGTTTTCAGCTGTTCTCCGAACATATCTTTTCCGACTTTTCCGATAAATGCGGTCTTTTTCCCAAGCTTTTCAAGCATGGCGAGTACGTTGCATGGTGCGCCTCCCGGATTGGCTTCCAGCAGCGGATTGCCCTGTACACTTGTTCCATTTTCTGTAAAATCAATTAGCAGTTCGCCTAAGGCGGTTACGTCATAGATCTTTTCCATATTCGATTCCTCTCTTTATAATCCTCTTGGATGCAAAGTTATAGGCTGTGAAGATAATAATCTTCGATCCCATACTCTTATAAGCAAATTATACCTTGTCCCTCCAGTACATGCAATAAGATTATGTAATCGATATCATGTTTTTTCAGTTTTCTTTCGCTTAAATCAGGTTCAATTTTTTCAGAACGTTGTAGATGGTTCCTTCTTTGAATGGGTCGCTTAAGTTTCCGATTCTGAGGAGTTCGTGGTAGCCTTTGCTTCCGCCCTGGCGGCAGAGGGCGTAGTAATCTTTCCATGCACTTTCCAGGTCTTCCTGCATTTTTCCGTAGTATTCGAGGGCTCCTACACGGGATACGGCGTAATCAATATAATAGAACGGGCACATGAATAGGTGCTGTTTCTGCATCCAGAATCCGCCCTGTCCCAGGAATTCATTGCCGTCATAATCTCTCCATGGGAGATAGATTTTTTCCAGTTCGTGCCATACTTTTCTTCTTTCCATTGCATCGGTCAGATTTTCAGCGTATACACGGTGCTGGAATTCATCTACGCATGCCATGTATGGCATTGCTTCCAGCGAATCCCACAGGTATGCTTTTTTCTGTTTTTCTGCATTTTCTCCGAAGAACAGATGCATCCACGGCAGTGTGAAATATTCCATCGCCATTGAATGGATCTCACTGATCTCTGCGGTACTGAATGTCTGCGATAATACCGGAATATTGCGTGACGCTGTGTATGCTTCAAAGGCATGTCCTGCTTCGTGGGTAAGGACATTGACATCTGCATTGGTTCCATTAAAGTTTGCAAAAATGAACGGTGCCTTATATTCTTCCATAAAGTCACAGTAGCCGCCCTGCTGTTTTCCCTGTCTTCCTTCCAGATCAAACAGACGGTATTCCATCATAAAATCAAAGAACTCTCCTGTCTCTTTGGAAAGCTCATGATACATGGTTCTCGCCTTTTCCAGAAGTTCTTCTTCCGTTCCCTCCGGAACTGCATTTCCATCCGGATAGGTAAGGCTTTCGTCATAATATTTTAATTCTTCGATACCGAGTCTATCTTTCTGTTCCTCATAAAGTTTCTGACAAAGCGGTACGATATGCTCCCTGATCTGCTTACGGAATATTGCTACATCTTCCGGCGTGTATTCAAATCTTTCCATCTTCTGATACATCATCTCGGCATATCCATTAAATCCAAGGTTCTTTGCCATCTGCTGACGGATTCCGATCAGTTCCGTATAAAGGGAATCCAGTTCATCCGAAATCGATTTATACAGCTCTGCCCACTTTTCAAAAGCTTCTTTGCGGATGCTTCTGTCGGTATCTTCCATCATCTTTAACAGACCATAGAATCCAAGCTGTTCTCCGTGAAAATCTGTAACCGGTGCCGCTGCAACCTGGAAATACTTTTGAACCAGCTTGTTCTCCTGGATCTGCAGATCGGCATTACACGGATCGGTAAGCCGGACTTTGTTCTCTGCCTGTCTGGAATAAACTTCTCCGAACTCTTTTTCAAGCTCTGTTCTGTAAGAAGACTTCAGATAACTCTCATAGAACTTTTTCATTTCGACATCAATCTGTGGCTCGATCTCGAAAATATATTCCATCTCTTTTCGATAGAATTCATCATTGGTATCCTGGCTGTTGCGAATACTTGCCATGACGCGTGTCGTATTAAAGTGGCTGTTTGCATTCAGGATTGCGACAAATGCCTGATGCGCGCCTTCAAAATCTGCAGCCTCGTTAAAGTTCTTTGTTTCTTTCTGGATGGTCTGAATATACGCTTCCCCATCTGGACGTACATATTTCATCTCTGAAAATTTTTCCATCATCTTTTCCTTCTTTCCAATCTTTTTCCTCTGCCTGTCAGAATCATATTCTTTTCCCCAAAAGCAGCTCTATCCCGATTTTATCACAACTCATCCTGTGATTCCATCACCTTTTCGTACAATGTTACGAAAGAATAAAAATCTCTTCTGACACAGCCGGATTCTTCAATCCACATCTGCATCAAAAGAGATTCTTATCTTCAGACATACAAAAATCGGAGTGACAGGATTTGAACCTGCGACCTCTACGTCCCGAACGTAGCGCTCTACCAAACTGAGCCACACTCCGATAAAATAGGGAACTTGCCGAAGCAAATTCCCAGCTACGGAAAAGGGACTTGAACCCCTACTAACAGAGTCAGAGTCTGCTGTGCTGCCAATTACACCATTCCGCATTACTTGAGTTTTGTTTGTTGCTTGTTTCAAACAACATGGTTATTATATCAAAGCTACAGAAAAATGCAACCCCTTTTTTAATATTTTTGCGTTAGACTTTTTAAAGAAATTGTCTTAAATGTCAGAAAATTAAGAAAATTCATTTCGCCAAACGAAAAAGGGCATCGACAGTAGCGAAAAAAGCATCAATAGCAGAAAAAAGGGCATCGACAGTTACTAAAATCTATAAGATTACTCTACAAGAAAAGCTCTGCAATAAATACAACTGCGCAGCAAAGAACTGCGACCGGCAGCAGTCCGGCACCACACCATGCGGCTACAACTCCAACAACGAGAGCGAGAACTCCGGAGATTGGAGACTGTGTGGCATGAAGGATCGCCGGGAATGTCATCACTGCTAGTGTGACATAAGGTACATAGTATAGAAAGGACTGAAGAAACTGGTTCTTCAAAGGTTTTCGAATCAAGGTCATCGGCAGTACGCGGATGAAATAAGAGATACCGCCCATGATAAGAATATAAATATAAATATTGTGTGTCATAATTTTTATTCCTTCTGAGTAATTGAACAGTTACGTTTTTATTATTGCTTAGTTGAAGCTGAAGTTTCATCTTCTGTCGGTATAGGGAAGAAGAACGCTGCTCCGGCTGAAAGTACGACGGTCAGTATAATTGTTCTGGTACCATCCGACAGAGTGGAGATCCAAGGCAGGCAAGTTGCTGCGAAGCTTGAGATAAATGCAAGAGTAACCAGTCCCGCAACGACTTTATTCTGCTTCGAAGGAGGAATGATGATAGCGATAAACATTCCAAAGAGGGCAACACTAAATGCACTGACCATACGCGGTGACATGATATTTCCGGCAATGACACCGAGCATAGTTCCAAAAGCCCAGCCCGGAAGCGGAGTTACCATCGCACCATAGGTATAATAAGGGTTTAAAGTACCGGGTCTGCTGATCGCAATTCCAAAAAGTTCGTCTGTGATATCATAACTCATCAGCAGACGGTGTCCTAACGAAAGGTCGGGACTTAAGCGCTGACTCATGGCACAGCTCATCAGAAGATAACGAGCATTCGTGATCAATGTGACAATTGCGACCTCAATATAAGGAGAGTTTGCAGCAATTACAGTCAGTCCGGCATACTCTCCGGCAGATGCATTATTTAACAGACTCATAAGGAATCCCTGAAATGCATTCAGGCCGATATTTCTTGCGGCAATACCGATTGAAAAGGAGACCGCAAGATATCCAAGTCCGATCGGAATTCCATCGCGAAAACCACGACGAAATGCCTGGCTATTAGATTCTTTCATAATAATAAACCACCTTAGTTACAAATTTTGTCTCTGAGGGATATTGTATCATTTTTGCTGAGGAAATCAAAGTCGGAAATGAGGCCAAATCCTCCAATTTATAACATTTCTTGACGCATTTGTGTAAGTGTGATAGAATGACCCCGTTGTAACATATAATTTAATACAGATGCGTGAGGTGTCAGTCAGATGGATGATGGCGTCCTGATTATGAATGATCAGAGGAACGACGTGGAAAATCTAGACTGGTGAAAAGGGAAACAGGTGAGAATCCTGTACGAACTCGTCACCGTATTTCGTGAGCTTGTGTTTTGAGACCACTGGGAGACCGGGAAGGTGAAGCAGAAGCGTTTGAACGATCAGCCGGGAGACCTGCCTTTCGCAGTACAGGAATGAAGAATTCATGCCACGAGGAATTGGCCGTACGAAAGGAAATGATTTAGACCGCAGTAATTATTTACAGATAGATTATAAATGATCACCGGTTTTTCTTTGCGTACCCTCGTTTGATTCGAGGGTGTTTTCATTTCTGAGATAAGAAATCAGGAGGATGACAATGAAAAAGAAAGTATTAATGGTTTTACTGGCAGCAACACTTAGTGTGTCCATGATTGCAGGATGTGGATCAAAGGGCGACAACAACACTGACACAACAAAGACAGAGTCTAAACAGGACAGTGATCAGGAAGCAGCAGATAAAGTTGCGAAGCTGATCGATGACATTTATGTTCAGGAAAGAACAGACAAGACAGATGAGCAGTGTACAGCAGCGAAAGAAGCATGGGATGCACTGACAGATGCACAGAAAGAACTTGTTGAGGGAGAGAATGCGGATCCGGATTATTTCGGAAGAGATACAGGAGATGCATCCAAGGATGATCCGCTCAACGCTGATGAGATCGGTGAAAATGAAATCCTTGTAGTAAGTTTTGGAACATCCTTCAATGACAGCCGTGCGACAGATATCGGTGGTATTGAGAAGGCAGTTCAGGCAGCTTATCCGGACTGGTCTGTAAGAAGAGCATTTACAGCACAGATCATCATCAATCACGTACAGGCCCGTGATGGCGAGAAGATCGACAATGTGGATCAGGCATTGCAGAGAGCTGTAGACAATGGAGTGAAGAACCTTGTTGTACAGCCGACACATCTGATGCATGGAGCAGAATATGATGAACTTACAGCAGCATTAGAGGGATATAAAGATAAGTTTGAATCTGTTAAGATTGCAGAGCCACTTCTCGGAGAGGTTGGAGCTGATGCAACAGTTATCAATGCAGACAAGGCAGCAGTAGCGGAAGCAATCACAGCAGAGGCAGTGAAAGACGCCGGATTTGACAGTTTAGATGCAGTGAAAGAAGACGGAACAGCATTTGTATTCATGGGACATGGTACATCTCATACTGCAAAGGTAAGTTATTCTCAGATGCAGACACAGATGGAACAGCTTGGATATGACAATGTATTTATCGGAACTGTAGAGGGTGAGCCGGAAGATACATCCTGCGAGGCAGTGATCGAGAAACTGAAAGAAGCAGGATATAAGAAAGTAATCCTTCGTCCGCTGATGGTTGTTGCAGGAGACCATGCGAACAACGATATGGCCGGAGATGACGATGATTCCTGGAAGAGCCAGTTTGAGGCATCAGGAGCATTTGACAGCATTGATACTCAGATTGCAGGTTTAGGAGAGATCCAGGCAATCCAGCAGCTGTATGTAGCACATACACAGGCTGCAATTGATGCAGAGTAATTTGTAAGAAGATATTGAGAAGGTCATGCTTGTTCAGAGAAAAGGGAATTGCATGACCTTTTTTGAATCAATGAAAGGAAGGATTTAGATGAAAAAGAAGTTATTAATGGTATTAATTTCTGTTTCTATGATCGCATCTGTATTTACAGGATGTGGAAATAGTGCAGAGACGAAAGACAGCGGAAAAGCACAGACAGAGCAGGCCGCTACAAAAGAGGATGCTGAGGATAAGGCAGAGGATGAAAAGGCAGCACTGGAAGACGGAACATATACAGCAGAATTTCAGACGGACAGTTCTATGTTCCATGTGAATGAAGCAATGGATGGAAAAGGAACACTGACAGTAGAGGATGGGAAAATGACAATTCATATCAGTCTGGTGTCTAAAAATATTGTCAATCTGTTCGAAGGAACTGCCGAGGATGCACAGAAGGACGGCGCAGAACTGCTTCAGCCTACAACAGATACTATTAATTACAGCGATGGAACATCTGAAGAGGTCTATGGATTCGACGTTCCGGTTCCGGCACTGGACAAAGAATTTGATCTTGCATTGATCGGAAAAAAGGGAACATGGTATGATCACAAGGTCAGTGTGACAAATCCGGTGGAAGTAGAAGAATAAAATGGATTTGTAACCTTTACAAACCGGCAAAGAAGGGATAAGATACTTTTATAAAATAATTTATAAAAGGAGCTTTGGATATGGCTGGAGCGGAAAAGAGAAATATTACAAAATCAAAAATAGTAAATTATATTATAAATCACGAAGCAACGTCTAAAGTGGAATTGTCGAAGGATCTCAATCTTAGTATGCCGACTGTATTGTCGAATGTGAATGAGCTCTTGGCTAATGGAATTGCGGTTGAAACCGGAGAATATGAATCTACAGGCGGGCGTAAAGCAAAACGAATCAGTATTAATCCAGCGTACCGTTATGCGGTTGGGATAAGGATCACTGCTAAGCATGCAGGATTTGTACTTGTGAATTTGAACTATGAGATAGAGAAATATGAAAGGATCCGCTTAGAATTTTCAACAGAGGCCGCTTATTACTTACAATTGAGCGAAGCATTGGAAAGATTTCTTTCAGATGTAGAAAACAGAGAACGAATCTTGGGAATCGGAATTTCAATTCCTGGAATTGTTAATTCGAAAGAACGAATGCTGATCAAATCTCATGCGCTCCAATTGGAGAATTATAGTTTAAGCTTTTTGGAACAGATCTTTTCACTTCCGGTTTATTTTGAAAATGATGCCAATGCGGCAATGATGGCAGAGGATTTAAATAACTATAGAAATGCATTGTATCTTTCATTGAATAACACACTCGGAGGAGCATTTTGCATTGACGGGAAATTGATTCCGGGAGCGAATCAGAAAGCCGGAGAATTTGGACATATGATCCTTGTTCCGGGCGGAAAGAAATGTTATTGCGGAAAACAAGGCTGTGCGGATGCTTACTGTGCGGCGAGCGTGCTGACAGATGATACCAAAGAGACACTGGAACAGTTTATGAAGAAGGTGGAAGAGAAGGACGGACAGGCTGTGAAGGTTTGGAAAGAGTATCTTAATAATCTGGCAATCCTTATTTCAAATCTGAGAATGGCATATGATATGGATATTATTCTTGGAGGAGAAGTAGGGGGATATCTTGCAGATCATATGATAACCTTAGGGAAAAAAGTAATGGAATATAATGGATTTGAGCATGATGCGAGATACCTGAAAGTTTGTTCATATAAGAGAGAAGCCTCGGCAGTTGGTGTGGCAAAACATTATTTGCAGGCTTTTATTAAAACATTATAACGATCAGAATGATGGAAAGTTAGAAAATCCAGAGAAGAAACATTTTTAATACATGTTTCTTCCCTGGATTTTTTTGCGCAAAGTGCATAAAAATTATAGCGAAATCTTGTGCAATAGGCAGAATTGAACAATAACATATTGACAAAATACATTTCCTGAACAATAATGTAATTACTTTAATAAAACATTTAATAAAAGATATTCAATAAAGGAGGAAAACATTATGTTACAGCAGGTAATGACAAACCCGGGAGAAATTATTTTCAGAGAGGTACCGGTTCCGGAAGTGAAAGATGATCAGGTACTGGTTAAGATTATGAATATTGGAATCTGTGGATCTGATATTCACGTATATCATGGAAAGCATCCATTTACAAAATACCCGGTGACTCAGGGACATGAGGTATCCGGTGAGATTGCCAAGGTCGGAAAAGATGTTACAGAATTTCATGAAGGTCAGAAAGTTACGATCGAGCCACAGGTTTACTGCGGACAGTGTTATCCGTGCCGCCATGGAAAATATAACCTTTGTGAGGAACTTAAGGTTATGGGATTCCAGACAACAGGAACAGCTTCAGAATATTTTGCAGTAGATGCCTCTAAAGTAACACCGATTCCGGAAGATATGTCTTATGAAGAAGGTGCCATGATCGAGCCTCTGGCAGTTGCAGTGCATGGAGTGAAGCAGGTAGGAGATGTAAAGGGATTGAATATTGCAGTTCTTGGTGCAGGACCGATCGGTAACCTGGTTGCACAGGCAGCAAAAGGAATGGGTGCCGCAAAGGTAATGATCACAGATGTCAGCGACCTTCGTCTGGATAAGGCAAAAGAATGTGGTATTGATGTATGCGTTAATACTATGGAAAAGGACTTTGGAGAGGCAATGGTTGAAGCCTTTGGTCCTGACAAGGCAGATGTGATCTATGATTGCGCAGGAAATAATATCACAATGGGACAGGCAATTAAATACGCAAGAAAAGGAAGTATCATCGTTCTTGTTGCCGTATTTGCGGGAATGGCAACAGTAGATCTTGCAGTTGCAAATGATCACGAACTGGATATTAAGAGCACAATGATGTATCGTCATGATGATTATGTAGATGGTATAGAACTTGTAAATGAAGGAAAAGTTCATTTAAGACCATTGACTTCTAAGACATTTGCATTCAAAGATTATCTGAAAGCATATCAGTATATTGATGATAACCGCGAGACAACGATGAAAGTAATCATCAATGTGCAGGAGAAATAGGTGATCGAATCAAGAGAGAAGAGAGTTTTATCAGAAACTCTGGCTAGGAGGTAATTAATGGAAAACGAGAGCAATAATGGAAAAGTGCCTCTGATCAGCAAAATTGCATATGGTTTCGGAGATGTAGGATGTAACTTTAGCTGGATGTTTGTCAGTAACTTTTTAATGATTTTCTATACAGATGTATTTGGAATCAGTATGGCGGCAGTATCAGCATTGATGCTTTTCTCAAGATTCTGGGATGCGATCAATGATCCGATCGTAGGTGGATTAACAGATAAAACAAACACAAGATGGGGAAGATACCGTCCATGGCTGTTGGTGGCAGCACCGATCACATCAGTGCTTTTGATCCTTTCTTTCTGGGCACACCCAGATTGGTCAAATACATCGAAAATAGTTTACATGGTAATTACATACTGTCTTCTCGTCTTAGGATACACCTGTGTAAACATTCCATATGGAACACTTTGCGGTGCTATGACACAGGATATTGATGAGCGTGCCAAGATCAATACATCTCGTTCTGTAGCGGCAATGATCGCAATTGGAATCATCAATATCGTAACAGTGCCACTGATCAGCAGGCTTGGAAGCAACAGTGTAAAGAACGGTTATCTGTTTGTTGCAATTATTTACGGATGCATCTTTGCTGCATGTCATTTCTTCTGTTTTGCAAAGACAAAAGAGCAGGTGACAATTCCGGAGAAAGAAAAAATCTCCATTAAAGTACAGCTGAAGGCCGTTATGCAGAATAGACCATATCTGCTTGCATTAGTTGGACAGGTGCTGTTTGGATTCACACTATATGGAAGAAATGCAGATATTTTATATTACTTTACTTATGTAGAAGGAGATGCGTCCTATTATACAACATATTCCATGTGTATTATTATTCCTTCAATTATCGGTGCAGCTTGTTTCCAGCCGGTATTCCGCAAGTTGAATAATAAAGGAAGAACAGCATCTGTTTTTGCATTACTTACAGGAATCGCTATGCTTGTAATGTTCTTCTTTAATGTAAAAGAATCTCCAATTGTATTCTATGCATTGGCAGGTATTACACAGTTCTTCTTTTCAGGATTTAACACTGCAATCTACGCGATCATTCCGGATTGTGTGGAATACGGTGAGTGGAAAACAGGACTTAGAAATGATGGATTCCAGTATGCATTTGTTTCTCTTGGAAATAAAATCGGAATGGCTATAGGAACTGCACTCCTTGCAGCTCTGCTTGGTAAATATGGATATGTGGCAAATCAGGTACAGAATCCGGAAGTAATTGCAGTTATGAAACATGCATTTTCAACAATTCCCGGAATTTTGTGGATTGTCACAGCGGTTGTACTGTTCTTCTATCGTTTGAATAAAAAGCGTTACAATGAAATCGTGGAAGATCTGAAAAATGGAAAAAGAGGTTAAGAAATATAAAAAAACGTGGCCCGGTGCACTGCACCGGGCCATTATCTATATAAACTATTCGTAATTTTTGGTCGAAGTCCGGCAATCATAAAAGATCTGTCGCTAATACAATCACCGTCTTCTTTTATTTATGATACTTTAGCATTCATCTGTATCAACTTGATGATGTTATTATACGGAAGAATTATGAACACCTCGTGTCACGAAAGCTAAAGAAAAGTAAAATTTATTAAGAGAATATAATTTAAAACTGAAGAAATGTTTAACCTAGATTATAGACAAAATGTCGACAATTTCTTTAAGGGAAGACTGGAAATTTTTCACGATACATGATATGATGATGTTCGAGGATTGCGGGAATTGCATAGCAATGGAGCAATCCGGTTACATCATATGATAGAAGGCAGTAAAAAAGTTACTGTTCACTCCCGTGTCAATCACTCCGCTGATTGACACGGAGGATGCATGTTTTGGCTTGAATGCATCTCGCCCCATCGCCAAAGGCGATTTAAAATGGCGAGATGCGTTGCTGGTCGCACATCGTGTGAACAGTAACGTAAAAAAGGAAAGGTGAAAATAATGGATATTAAAGAAAAGATTCATGCAACAACAGAAGAATTGTTAAGTAATATGGAAAGACTTGTAGCGATAGATTCACAGCTTGGAACACCGGCAGAAGGAATGCCATTTGGAGAGGGACCGGCAAAGGTTCTTCACGAAGCACTGCAGATTGCAGATGAACTCGGATTCAAGACAGTGAACCTGGATAACTACTGTGGATATGCAGAGATGGGAGAAGGCGAAGAGATCGTTGGTATCGCAGGACATCTGGATATCGTACCGGCAGGCGGTGACTGGACATATGATCCATTCAAGCTGACAAGAGAAGGAGATTACGTTTACGGACGTGGAACAACAGATGATAAAGGACCTGTTATGGAAGCACTTTATGCGATGAAGCTTCTTCGTGATTCAGGTGTGAAGCTTAACAAGAGAGTTCGTCTGATCATGGGATGTAATGAGGAAAATGGTTCCAGATGTATGGAGCATTATAATGAAGTGGCAGAAGAGTTATCTTGTGGATTTACACCGGATGCAAGTTACCCATGTATTCACGGAGAGAAAGGTATGCTTGGCATGCTGGCAACTTCTAAGAATACAAAGATTATTTCTATCAATGGTGGATTTGTATTCAATGCCGTATGTGATGCATGTACAGCAGAGATTCCGGCAGAAGAAGGACTGAAAGACAGACTGGAAGCTGCTTTCGCAGAGACAAAGCTTCAGGAATACAAAGTAACAGAAGAAGACGGAAAGATCACTATTTATGCAAAGGGAGTATCTGCACATGCAAGTACACCGGCATTTGGAGTTAACGCTGCAGGTGTTATCTTTGACTGTCTTGCAAAAGCCGGATTTGAAGATGATTTCGTAGACTTCTATAACTCACACATTGGTACAGCATGTGACGGATCAGGAATCGGTCTGAAATGCGCAGATGAGTTTGGAGAGCTTACATTCTGTAACGGAATCGTTAAGACAGAAGACGGTGTGATCTCCGCTACGATCGATATCAGATTCCCGGTAACATACTCTGTAGAAGATATGGTTAAGATGTGCGAAGGAAAGCTTGAAGACGAGAACGGACGCATTGAGATCCACACAACTACAAAACCATTGTTCTTCCCGAAAGAGTCTCCACTTGTAGAGGCACTGTACAAAGCTTATACAGATGTAACAGGAGATACAGAGAACAAACCGTTAGTAATCGGTGGTGGAACTTATGCGAAGTCCTTAAAGAACATCATCGCATTCGGACCGGAGAAACCGGGCGTAGATTACCGCATTCACGGTGCAGACGAGTACACACTCGTGTCAGAGGTTGAAGAAGCAGTTCATGTTTATATGGAAGCAATCAAGAACCTGCTTGCAATCTAATCAGAACAGTTCATGTAGAAAAAACGACCATTTATGAAAGCAGACCTTAACGGTCTGCTTTTTGTGTTATGATAATTTCATTAAAAAGATACTTGTGATATACAAAATGCAAAAAATCACAGGTACTGTGACAGTAACCAAATAATAGTTATCATATTATAGAGTAAAAGGTAGGTTTCAAAATGAGTCTGAAATATGAAAAGTTGATCAGAAAAATGACACTGGCAGAGAAAGCAATTATGATGTCAGGAAAGAACACATGGGAGACAGTTGATTTTGAAAAATATGGGATTCCGTCTATGGCAATGTCCGATGGACCGCATGGGCTGAGAAGACAGGCAGGAGCAGGAGACCATTTGGGATTGAATGCCAGTCTTCCGGCGACGTGTTTTCCGACAGCGGCAGGAGTGGCAAACAGCTGGGACGAAGCACTTGGAGAAGAAATTGGAGAAGCACTTGCAGAAGAGGCAGTGACAATGGGCGTCAATGTAATCCTCGGACCTGGACTGAATATCAAAAGAAGTCCGTTGTGTGGAAGAAACTTTGAGTATTTTTCAGAGGATCCGTATCATGCAGGAAAGATGGCAGCGGCATATGTCCGTGGAATCCAGAGCAAAGGAATTGCAGCTTGTCCAAAGCATTTCGCAGCAAACAGTCAGGAGCTGCGCCGTATGGCGAACGATTCTGTCGTAGACGAAAGAACGTTCCGTGAGATTTATACAACAGGATTCGAGATTGCGATCAAGGAAGGTAAATCAAAATCCATCATGTCTTCCTATAATGAAGTAAATGGAATCTATGCAAACGAAAACAACCATATGCTGCAGGAAATTCTGGTAGATGAGTGGGGCTTTGATGGTTTTGTTGTATCTGATTGGGGCGGAAGTAACGACCATGCACTTGGCGTGAAGAATGGAAGCCATCTTGAGATGCCGGGAACAGGAAAATCAGGTATGTATGATATTATTCATGCAGTTGAGAACGGTGATCTTGATGAAGCAGTATTGGATCAGAGACTGGATGAACTTTTAAATGTGATTTTCTCAACACATCAGGCAACAGAAGACGCAAAGGGAAAAACATTTGATGTGGAAGCGCATCATAACCTGGCAAGAAAAGCGGCAGAGGAAAGCATTGTTCTTCTTAAAAATGAAGAACAGATCCTTCCGTTGAAACCTGGAACAAAAGTTGCGGTGATCGGTGATTTCGCAAAGACCCCAAGATATCAGGGCGCAGGATCATCACTTGTAAACCCGGCAAAACAGCCGGAAGCAATCCTTGATGTGATCGGATCCACAGATCTGGATGTTATTGCATATGAGCAGGGATATATTCGCAATAGAAAACCGAATCAGAAGCTGACAAAGGCCGCAGTAGAGCTTGCAAAGAAGGCCGATATCGTTCTTTTCTTTGGAGGACTTGATGAAATCAGTGAGTCCGAAGGGCTTGACCGTACACATATGTCCATGCCGGCAGCACAGGAGACATTACTTAATGAACTTACAACAGTAAATAAAAATATAATCGTAGTTCTTTCAGCCGGATCAGCGATTGAGATGCCATGGTACCCATATGTGAAAGGGATCGTGCATGGTTATCTTGGCGGACAGGCAGGCGCGTCAGCAATGTTGAACATTTTGACAGGAAAGGTGAATCCATCCGGTAAGTTAAATGAGACTTACCCAATCTATTATGAGGATACGCCGGCGTATGCATATTATCCAAGTAAAGAAAGAAGCAGTGAGTACAGAGAGTCTCTTTATGTCGGATACCGTTATTACACAACTGTTGGAAAATCAACGCGTTTCCCATTTGGTTACGGATTGAGCTATACAACCTTTGAATATAAAGATTTGAAAATAGATACAGAAGGTGTGACATTTACAATTAAGAATACAGGCAATGTGTCAGGAACTGAGATCGCACAGCTGTATGTTGGAAAATCTTCTGAGACTGTCTTTCGACCGGTTCGCGAGCTGAAAGGTTTCGTAAGAGTAGAGCTTCAGCCAGGAGAAGAAAAGGAAGTAAGAATCGGATTTGATGACAAGACATTCCGTTTTTATGATACAAGAACAGATAGCTGGGAGATTGAAAGCGGTACTTATCAGATCATGATCGGTGAAAATGCGCAGCAGATGGTGCTGGAAGGTGCTTTAGACGTAAAAGGTACTGTTGAAAACGGCGGCTACAAGAAAGAAGAACTGCCGGAATATTTCAGCGGTAAGATTAAAGACATTTCAGACGAAAAATTCCGTATTCTGTATGGAAGAGAGATTCCGGATGGAAGCTGGAGCGGTGAGATCCGAATGAACGATGCAGTTTGTCAGTTGTATTACGGAAAAGGAATTCTTGGAAAACTGCTCTGTGCAATCCTGAAATTACTTCTGAAAATCAGCGACTGGCAGGGAAAGCCGAACCTGAACGTTTTATTCAACTACAATATGCCAATTCGTGGATATGCGAAAATGACAGGCGGTATTGTGACGATGAAAATGGCAGAGGCATTGACAGAGATGGCGAACGGACATCGAATTAAAGGAACAGCACATCTGATCAAAGCTGCAATCAACAGAGGATAGGCAATATAGACAAAAACGAAATATATAAATTGTTAAATATGCCAAATGGAATTGCAGGTTATGAAAAAAACGTACCATTTATGCGAAAAAAGGCATGAGAGAATAAATTATGTTAACATAAGCCCATCAACAAAAGGGAGGAAACATTATGACAAACTTTTTAGTAAACTTATTGTCCCCGATATTCACTAATCTGGGAGTAAGTGTTGCAGACCTGACGTCATATATTGAACGACTGAGTGGTTATATTATTGCTATCCTTGTTGCATTAGTTGCAATGATCGTAGTAATGATCGCAGCGCATAAAGCGAAAAAGGGAGTTCGCCACGTGATCCGCTGGCAGGCAGGAATTGCATTTGTGGCTATCGTTGCAGTACTTGTTAATGTGATCTGTTATGGTCCGATGTACAACAACGTATCAAGTATTTTAAATGCGAAGAAAGTAGAGCTTTCAAAAGAAACAACAGAGCAGAGCCGTGAAACAATTCAGAAAGTCGGAGAAGAAGGAATGGTTCTTCTGAAAAACAAAGGAATCTTACCACTCGCTTCTGACACGAAGAAACTGAATGTGTTCGGATGGGATTCAACAAATCCGTTATACGGTGGAACAGGATCCGGATCTTCAGATTCTTCCACAGCGATCAGTATTTTACAGTCTTTAAAAGATGCAGGATATGAGACAAATGAATCTCTGACAAAGATGTACACAGATTACCGAGAAGACCGTCCGACAATCGCTATGGCAGAGCAGGACTGGACATTACCGGAACCAACAAAAGAGTATTACACAGACAGCCTCATGAACGAAGCAAAAGAATTCTCTGATACAGCTGTTGTAGTAATCGGACGTTCCGGTGGAGAAGGTGCAGACCTTCCGACAGATATGAAATCAGTGATCGACGGAAGCTACAAGAAGCTGGCAGAAACGGTGTCAGTCACACCGGAAAATTACGGATATGTAAAAGGAAGTTACACAAACAACGGTGATTACGATGACTTTGATGAAGGCGAAAGCTATCTTGAACTGTCTAACACAGAAGAAGATATGTTAGATACAGTCTGCTCTCAGTTTGAAAATGTTATCGTGGTTGTAAATGCAAACAATGCGATGGAACTTGACTGGGTTGATAAGTATGAGCAGATCGGTGCTGTTATCTATGCACCGGGAGCAGGAGCAACAGGATTCGAGGCACTTGGAGAGATTATCAACGGATCTGTGAATCCATCAGGAAAGACAGTAGATACATTTGTAAAAGATCTTCAGCAGACACCTTATTACAACAATATGGGTCTGAACGCATACACAAATGTAGATGATCTGAAAAACCAGATCGCAAAAAATGATGCAGCTTACGAAGGAAGTATGGGATTTGTAAACTATGCAGAAGGAATCTATGTAGGTTATAAATTCTATGAGACAGCAGCAGAAGAAGGGCTGATCCAGTACGAAGATACAGTACAGTATCCATTTGGATATGGTCTGAGCTATACAACATTTGAAAAGACAATTGAGAATTTTAAAGACAATGGTGATACAGTAACATTTGATGTGACAGTGAAAAACACAGGTGATGTTGCAGGTAAAGATGTTATTGAGATTTATTACACAGCGCCATATACAAATGGTGGAATTGAAAAAGCAGCTGCGAATCTGATCGCATTTGAGAAAACAGAAACTCTTGATCCGGGAGCAGCAGAGACAAAATCAATCACTATTAACAAAGAGGATATGGCATCCTATGATTCTGAAGGAATCAAGATTTCCGGTGGTGGATATATCTTAGAGGCCGGAGAATACACAATCTCTCTTCGTTCCGATTCACATACTGTTGTAGCAGAAGAGAAATTTACAGTAGACAGTGATATTGACTACAGTAAAGACGGACGTTCTTCCGACGAAACTGTATCAACAAACCAGTTTGAAGATTACTCACGTGGTGATTTCGAACAGCTTTCAAGAGCAAACGGATTTGCAAATTATGAATCTGCTTGTGGAAAGTTAAGTGAAGATGCTTATGTAATGAGCGACGAGACAAGAAAAGCAGTAGAAGAAAACGTATTTGGAATCTATGACGGTACAAAATACAATGATGATTCCGACGAGATGCCGAAGATGGAGCAGGATAACGGACTTCAGCTTGCAGACCTTACAGGAAAATCATATGATGACGAAGATTGGGATAAACTGTTAGATCAGTTAAGCTTCGAGGATATGTCAACACTTATCAATGTAGGTGGATGGCAGACAGCAGAAATCCAGTCTGTAGGAAAGATTGCAACATCTGATTGTGACGGACCGGCAGGACTGAATAACTTTATTACAAAGACATACGGAACAGCTTATCCGTCAGAAGTACTGATCGCTCAGACATGGAATAAAGATCTGGCAAAAGAAGTCGGAGATTCTATGGGTCAGGAATATGTTGACGCAGATAACTTCGGATGGTATGGACCGGCAATGAATATCCACAGATCTGCATTTGCAGGACGTAACTTCGAGTACTATTCAGAAGACGGCGTATTATCCGGATACATGGCAGCGAATGAGATGAATGGAGCTGCAGTGAAAGGTGTATATCCTTATATCAAACATTTTGCATTAAATGATCAGGAAACAAATCGTTGTTCCTTCCTTCTGACATTTGCTTCTGAGCAGACAATCCGTGAAGGATACCTGAAAGCATTCGAACTTGCAGTGAAAGGATTTGAAGGAAATGCAATAGCAGCAATGTCATCCTTTAACTGGATTGGTACAGTTCCAAGCTGTGCAAATAACGGACTTCTGAATAACGTTCTCCGTGGAGAATGGGGATTCGTTGGAATGGTAGAGACAGATTACGACGGTTCTTATGGATATATGATCACAGATCACTGTATCAGAAACGGGAATGACCTGATGCTTGGATTCAACAGTGCTGAGTCTAACAAGCTTACAGATGAGAGTGCAACAGCAGTACTCGCGATGAGACAGGCATGTAAGAACATTCTCTACACTGTAGCAAACAGCGGATACTATGCAGATGGTAACCCGGCTGCAGGTATGAGCAATATGACAAAACTTTTCGTAACAGTAGACGTAATTCTGGCAGTTCTCTTAATTGTAGCAGATGCGATCGTGATCGTGCGTTTCAGAAAGAAAAGAAAAAATGTAGATAACGCAGAAGCGTAATATATGAAACTATGAAAGACAGGATTGGACAGCAAAAAACAGGCCAATCCTGTTTTCGTTATGATAACATAATCGCCTCTGAACAGTTATATAAAGCGTAGCAACGACTTGAGATAGATAAAAAAATCCTTTATTATATATAGAAAGATAGTAGGAGGAGGATTCAAATGATCAAAATTGCGATTGTAGAAGATGAAGCAATGTATGCAAAACAGCTGGAAGAATTTCTGCATCAATACGAGGCAGAGAATCAAGAAGCGTTCGAGATAACCATTTATTCCGATGGAGATCAGATTGTCAATAAATACAAATCTCAGTTCGACATTATCCTTATGGATGTCGAGATGAAATTCATGGATGGAATGTCAGCTGCGGAAGAAATCCGTAAAATGGACAGTGAAGTTGTAATCATCTTTATTACAAACATGGCACAGTATGCAATTAGAGGTTATGCGGTAGATGCGTTGGATTATGTGTTGAAACCAGTTTCTTATTTTGCGTTCTCCCAGAGATTGAATCGCGCGATCGAACGTATGAAAAAGCGAGAAGCAAAGGTGATTATGGTAAATATAAAAGGCGGTATGGTGCGTATTAATATCGCAAATATTTACTATATTGAAAGTCAGGGACATACGTTGATCCTTCATACGATCCTTGGGGATTATGAAACCACAGGGAAAATGAAAGAGATGGATGAAAAGCTTTCTGGGATGAACTTCTGCAGAGGAAATAAAGGATATCTGATTAATCTGCAGCACGTAGACCGAATTCAGGACAACTGTGCGGTGGTAAAAGGTGAAGAACTGGTGTTGAGTCGTGCACGTAAAAAGGAATTTATGGAAGCTTTGACAAGATATTGGGGAGAGGTGATAAAATGATCGATCATTTGATGCCGGATATCCCGAGACTTTACTCGGCAATTGCAGAGTGGCTTGCATGCATGATATTTATCCTGCCATTTAAAAAGAGATTTTCAAAAATAAAGACAGCTGTGATCATGGCAGTGATGCTTGTTGTACAGAGCGGATTCATGGTTGTGACGGAAGATGTCAGATTGTTTTTCTGGATTCCCTGCATGATCGTAGCAGTATTCCTTATGCTGTTTTTCATTTATGTATCCTGTGCGATCGAAATAACAGACGCAGTATATTTTGTGCTGATCGCATTTGTTGTGGCAGAATTCATGGCATCGATAGAATGGCAGGTTGCTTGTTACTTTAGGATAGCGCAATCAGGAGTATGGTGGAAAGAATGGTCAGCCCTTATCCTTGGATATGGAATGATCAGCGTGATCTTGTTCAAGATCTTGCATGTACATTTCCCGGAAGATGGACAGATGGAGATAGGTTGGAAAGAATGTTTTTCAGCATTTTTGATTGCGATATCTGTTTTTGCTGTCAGCAACATTAGTTATCTCACGGTAAATACTCCATTTTCCGGAAGGTATTCATTTGAGATAGCAAATATTCGTACAATCGTGGATCTTGCCGGAATTGCGATTCTGTACGCACATCTTATGCAATGCTGTGAGATGCGGGCAAGAAAAGAACTTGAGGCAGTTCAGAATGTACTTCAGAATCAATATGCACAGTATGTGCAGTCAAAGGAAAGTATTGAGTTGATCAATTACAAATATCATGATCTGAAACATCAGATTGCAGTATTGAGAAGTGAGGAAGATCCTCAGAAAAGAGAAGCATTTTTGGATGAGATGGAGGCGGAGATCCGTCAGTATGAAGCACAGAATAAAACCGGAAATAAAGTTCTCGATACTGTGCTGACGAGCAAAAGTCTGTATTGTAATAAGAATGGGATTACACTTACCTGTGTGGCAGACGGAACACTGTTAGACTTTATGGATGTTATGGATATCTGCAGTATCTTTGGCAATGCACTCGATAATGCGATTGAATGTGAGATGAAGATACAGGACAAGGAGAAGAGACTGATTCATGTGACAGTGTCCAGACAGAAGGCATTTTTGATTCTTAAGTTCGAGAATTACTGTGAAGAAAAATTGCAGTATCAGGATGGAAATATTGCGACAACAAAGAAAGACAAAAAGTATCATGGATACGGAATGAAGAGTATCCGTTATACAGTGAATAAATACGGCGGAGCAGTTACGATTGATACAAAAGAAAACTGGTTTGACCTGAAGATTTTGATTCCGATTAAAGAAGAACAAGGAAATTAAGCTTGCAGTTTATGCAGAAAAAGTGCAGGTTATGTAAGTACAATAGATAGGCATGTAATCCATGTTAGGATATAGATACAAAGTCCGGGGAGGACAATAGAATCTAGAATCTTAGAAGAATGGAGAGCGTAGAATGAATAAGTCAAACAACATATGGAACCGTTTTGCCGAGAAACATCCGAGTGCTTCAAAATGGATAAGAGAAGGCGGATTGTTCGTAATCGTAAGTAATCTGATCACTGTACTTAAATATGTAATGCTGCTGTTTTTGCCACTTGCGTTTGCAGGACTTCCGAATATTGATTTCGGTTTCCCGGGAATCGACATTACATTATTCGGTGAGACATTTAAATGGAATATCATCGGATATGATGCGGCGCATGGCGGACTGCCGTACTTCTGTGCATACATGATCGCAATGCTCATTGGCGAGTGCATCAACTTCCCAATCCAGAGAAGCTTTGTGTTCCGCAGCAAAGGAAAGATCTGGTATCAGGCGTTCTGGTATCTGATTGCATTTTGTATTGTTACATGTATTGTAAACTCAATTAACTGTATCTGGGTTGCAGTAGCAGGAATGTTCGTACCTGGATGGCTTTACAATATCGGAACAACCGTGCTCAACGGAGGCGTATCGATGGTGGTATTCTTCTTCGTGAATAAAATTATTTTCCCGGAGGGAGAAGCAAAGTAGAATAGAGAAAAGAAGAACAGGGCAGTGCGCGTTAGCGTGTTGTCCTGTTCTTTTAACATGAAAATCATTTTCAAATTCATCTTGACAATAAAATTTTTTGCGCTAAAATAAAAAAATGATTTTTGATAGATTCGAGATGGAAGTAAAGTAATGTTGGAATTTGTAAAACAAAGCAAGAAAAGAAAGTTATATTGTATCCTTGGCATATTGTATCTGCTGTGTATTATCTTTGTTGCAAATGATGCATGGTTGTATAGCACACCCATTGCAAAACTGACAAAGGTCGAAACCAGTGTCTCAGGAGAAGAGACAGGAACCAGAGGGACGAAGGAGAAAAAATATAAGCAGAATATCCAGGGAGTAATCCTAAATGGAGAAAACAAGGGAAAGACAATAAGTTTTACGAATGAGTGCACGTATACCGGAATGATGAAACAGCCATATCATAAGGGAGATAAGGTACTGCTCAATGGAACAAGCAAGAGAATGGGTTCTGGAATTCGTGGACTGAAACGAGATACAGAGCTTATGATACTCATAGGATTTCTGATGTTTATATTAATTATCGTTGCAGGAAGACAGGGTGCGCTTACGATATTGACCGTTATTTTTAATGTTGCTGTTTTTGCAATTGGTTTTTGGAAAGCGGGAGATACATCAAATGTGCTGGAAATGTGCAGCAGGCTGGTGATTCTTTTTGCGGTTATTACATTGGTTGGATTAAACGGGATTCATAAAAAGACATGGGCAGCACTTTTTACAACATTGATTGTTCTTGTAATGATCATGGGAATCTTTGATGTTGTAATCCATCATGCAGAAGATCTTGATTATTCGACCATGGAGTATCTTGGAAGTATTGAAAATCCGGATGAAATTTTCCATGCAGAAATCCTGATCTCAGGACTGGGAGCAATCATGGATGTGGCGGTCGCCATCGCTGCATCCTTAAGTGAAATTGTTGAAAAGAAGCCGGAAGTGACATTTTTGGAATTATTTAAATCAGGAAGAGAAATTGGATATGACATTATGGGAACGATGATAAATGTGCTGTTGTTTGTCTTTGGCTGTGGACTGATCCCAATGTGTCTGATTCGGATGAATAATGATGTGAGTTTAATTACTATTATAAAATTGCACATTCCATGTGAATTGTGCAGATTCCTGGTGGAAAGTATAGGAATTGTTCTGGCAATACCGATTTCTATTTTGGTTACTTCTGTGATGATAAAGGTCGCAAGAATGTTTCGTAGACAGAAGAAAGCAAGAAAGGTGCAGGGAGAAAGAAAATGCTGATAACACTTGGATTGATTTTACTGATTTTAATTATGGTCGTCGGTGGAGACAGAGGTGTCGTTTCGCTTATTGCTTTGTGTGGAAATCTGTTGATCTTAAGTCTTGCAATCTGGCTTATGGCATCAGGAGTTCCTGTTCTTCTCGTTACGGTTTGTGTCGGTGTTGTCATTTCCTGTATTACGTTGTTCTATCAAAATGGTAGCAATAGAAAGACATGGAGTGCATTTCTTGCAACTATGATCACAATGCTGTTGCTGTTCTTCTTCATATATATCGTTGTATGGAGAAGTGAGGCGGGAGGTCTTAACGAGATACAACAGGTTGGAGAAGATGTATTTTATTATAATATAAACCTGAATATCAGTATGAGAAATGTTGCTGTCTCTGTTATACTTCTCAGTACTCTTGGAGCTGTTCTTGATATGGCACTGACAGTTACCACATCTGTTTATGAAGTGAAAAGCCATAAAGAAGATATGACTTTTAAAGAACTGATTCACAGCGGAATGCAGATAGGAAAAGAAGTGACCGGAACAACGGTGAATACACTTCTGTTTGCATATTTAGGAGAATCACTTCTGCTTTTTTCCTATCTGCGGATGCAGGGATATTCGTTTGAACTACTGTTGAATTCTAAAATCATGTTTGAAAATTGTGCCTCAATGATCTTCGGAGCAATCGCCTGCGGGGTTGTAATGCCGGTGGCAGCGGTTGCAGGGGGCTATTTTTTTCGATTTAAATAAACATAAAATCCAACGTTCAACATAATTCCAACTGCTGTAGAAACCGGTGCAGCAAGACCGATCTTTGTCAGGCTGGCGTTTGGCTGGATACTCATGATGTATGCCATTGGCAAACGAACCAGAAGTGTCTGAATCAGACCTTGTGTCATAACCCAAAGAGTCCTATCATTTCCATTAAAATACCCTACCATACTGAAAAGAACGGCTGTTACAATTGTTTCCGGTGCGAATCCTCTCAGGTAAGCAAAACCATTCTGAATAACAGCTGCATCGGTAGAGAAGAATCCGGCCAGCACATCTCCCTTAAGAAATACAAGAGTGAAGACGAAACATCCCACAACCAGACCGACACCGATTCCGGTGAACATAGATTTCTTTGCACGCTTTGCTTTTCCGGCACCGACATTCTGAGAGACGAAAGAAGCCATGGACTGCATGAGTGCGCTAGGTACCAGCATTGCAAAGTTTACGATTTTGCAGGCAACGCCGTAACCAGAAGAAGCCTCCAGTCCGAGCCGATTTACAAAAGCGCAGAGTGCGAGGAATGACATCTGTGTCAGGAATTCCTGGAGTGCAAGAGGGAGTCCAATAATGAGGAATTTCTTGCACTGTGGATTCAGACAGAAGTCTTTCTTTCTAATCTTGAATGGTAGTTCTTTTTTGATAAGGAGAACTACTGCGAAGACAACACTGATTGCCTGGGCGAAAACAGTTGCAATCGCGGCACCGGCTGCGTTCATGTGGAAACCTGCAACAAGTATCAAGTCACCGAAAACATTTATGATGCATGCGACAAGTACAAAAAGCAGAGGGGACTTGCTGTCTCCAAGTCCACGGAAAATCGCAGAAAGCAGGTTGTAAGCGACGATAAAAAAGATTCCACTTCCGCAGATACGGATGTAAACAGCAGTCAATTCTATAGCTTCAGCAGGTGCCTGCATCAGGATTGCGATTGGGTGTGCAAAACAAACCATGACGATGAACAATCCAACGGAAATCGCTGTAAATACAATTGCAGCACCGCCGATGACCGAGCCAATCTGTTCCGGTTTCTTTTCGCCGAGATAACGTGCAATCAGAACCGTGATACCCATAGCAAACTGGACAACTACGAAAGTGACCAGATTCAGAACCTGGCTTCCAGTAGAAACAGCAGAAAGCCCGGAAGTAGAACCAAATCTTCCAACGACCAGAAGGTCAACCGCTCCATACGCTGCCTGAAGGATCAATGCACCAAGTACCGGCATCATAAATGCCACCAGTTTCTTTAAAATGCTTCCTTGTGTAAAATCAGCAGTTTTATCAGTCATTTTTGAGCACTCCTTTCACACATGATGTCGTAAAATTTCTGAATCGTCTGAATCATGCAGTCAGCGTCCGCATCAGAGATTCCGTCAAGGTAAGGAATCAGCTCATTAAAATAATTTTCATTATACTTTTCTGAGATTTTCTTCCCGTGCTCTGTCAAAGACAAGTATGTGACACGTCCGTCATCCGGAGAGGAGATCTTTTGAACTAATCCTTTCTTCTCCATCTCTTTTATTGTCCTTGTGACACCCGGTCGCGGGATATTCAGAACGTCACTTAAATCAGAAACTCTTACATGGACTTTCTGTTTCTGAAGCTCCTGGATCATATCCATATAGCGGATGTGAGATGACATGATACCTTCCGGAAGCGGAGGGAGCATCTCACGAATTCGTTTTGCCTGATAACATGCATCGAGCATGCGTTTGATTTTTTTATTTGTCATAATAAAACTCCTATATAGTTACCAAAGTTAATTACCAAAGATAATTATATGGAAATTCAAAGGATTGTCAAGAGAAAATGATGATTGTAATGATAATTTGAGGAACTTGCAGAGAGAAGTCTTGATATGTTCGCAAATTAATAAAAGACAAGAAAACGTACAAGATAACACGTAAGTTATGGTAAAACAAATAAAAATTAGATATAATATAGTAAGAAAACATATAAGATAACAAGTAAGTTACAAGAAATTAAATAAAAATATGCGAGGAGGTGACAGCACAGATGGGAAGTTATTTGAATCCGGGAAACAGCGGTTTTTCGAATATGAGAAATGACGTTTATGTCGATAAAACAGAAATGATAAGTCTGATTAATCAAACAATCAATACGCCACGGAATCTGACATGTATTAGCAGACCACGGCGCTTTGGGAAATCTTTTGCTGCCAAAATGTTGTGTGCATATTATGATAAGACTTGTGATTCCAAGGAATTGTTTGATGATCTTAAAATTGCAAAAGATGATGAATATTTAAAATATTTGAATCAGTATGATGTGATCTATCTGGATATGGCGAGTGTTCTTGGTGTGACATCATCGGAAGATGCAGTCTCCTATGTGAAACGAAATATAACAGAAGAAGTTTTAGATATTTATTCGGAAGTGAAAGAAGCAGAAGCACTGTTTGATACATTAGCGAATCTGGTGACTTATACAGGAAATAAAATCATTATGATTATTGATGAGTGGGATGCACCGATTCGTGAGAATGGTGGAAATGCAGGAATCCAGAGAGAGTATCTATTATTTTTACGGTCATTATTTAAAAATAGTGGAACAACGGATAAGATTTTCGCAGCAGTTTATATGACAGGAATCCTGCCGATTAAAAAAGATGGTTCACAGTCTGCAATTTCTGACTTCGAAGAATTTACAATGGTAAAACCAAGAAAGTTTGCGCCATATGTAGGTTTTACAGAACAGGAAGTAAAGAACCTGTGCAGCGAATATCAAATAGATTTTTCGAAGATGAAGCTATGGTATGATGGATATTCATTCCCAAATGCAAATTCAATTTATAATCCGAACTCTGTAATGAAAGCACTTAGAAATGATGATTTCGATTCCTACTGGACGCAGACATCGGCAGCAGAGAGTTTGATGGAATATATTAGTCTTGATTATGACGGACTTTCCAAGACAATCGCTGAACTGATCGGTGGTATTGAAGTAGAAGTTGATACGAGTGGATTTTCGAATGATCTTGTAACATTCAGAGAGAAAGATGATGTACTGACATTGTTGATTCATCTAGGCTATCTGGCTTATGACAAAGAAACGGAAAAAGTGCATATTCCAAATGAAGAAATCAAGCGGGAATTTTCAAGGACGATCAGGGGAGTCAGACGGAACGAGACAATTCAACGTGTGCGTGAAAGCGACCAGATAATTTCAGATACAGTACATATGAATGCGGATGCAGTAGCAACACAGATTGAGAAGATCCATATAGAGGAGACAACGGCTCTTTTCTACAATAATGAGCAGGCATTACGAAGCGTGATCAAGCTTGCATATTTTAGTTATCGCGATTATTATCTGAAGTTCGAAGAACTTCCGTCAGGCAATGGCTATGCAGATATTGTATATTTTCCAAAGAAAACGTCGAATCTTCCGGCATTAGTAGTTGAAATGAAGTGGGATAAATCAGCGGAAGGAGCAATTACACAGATTAAGAAACGGAACTACCCGGCGGCAATCAAAGATTTTGGCGGTGAGATTTTGCTGGTTGGAATTAATTATGATAAAGATGCTCCGGTGGGCGAACGGAAGCATACGTGTGTGATAGAAAAATATCAAGTGTGATACATCAGAATGGAATGGAAAAGAGAAAAAAGAATTCTACTCATCGGCGATTTCGGTATACACGATGGTATCAAT
>ERZ772879.14-NODE-14-length-151835-cov-6.500712_pt1 | contig 151835 bp, 147 predicted proteins | sample MGYA00580582_ERZ772879 | MGnify/ENA primary metagenome ERZ772879 (study PRJEB29015, sample SAMEA2737682) | human gut metagenome | biome: human gut; feature: human-associated habitat; material: faeces | place: China | collected 2012 ... | reverse complement strand
CCCAGAAATCACGCCGTTTTAAGCTGAAATCCGGGTTTTGAAAAATTTTCGGAGTGCAGTACCTCCCGGTGCCAAAAAAGCCTGTCCATAATCTTGACATCAGCGCCGGGTGTGATTCTGCCTAAGCTTAGTATCATCAAGGGCTTCATGATTGCAAAGCACGTTGCTTTGTATGAGGAGCAAATTGGAGAAGCAGAACTTAAAAACGTCAATTATAGTGCTGATGCATTGCGTGGTACTGATTTTGAAGAATACGGTGTGTTCATCCGTAATGCGTTTGGATTCTATATTTTGTCGGCAAATGTGCTTTCTAACGCCGTGCTAACCCATCTTTTGGAAGATACCGTAACAGCTGAGGATGAGGCGGCGTTAGCAAATCAAGTATCAGCGGTAGATAGTCAAGCGCGCGCATTAAAGGGAGAGTATTAATGACGAGTCAGATTAGGGTGATGTTAAATCAGCAGCGTGAGTTGATGATGGAACAGCGTAATATGTATCTAGCAGTCGCGGAAGAATTAAATAGCAAGTATCTAGATGTGATGCAAGCCAATAAGAATGGCGATAGCTTTCTAAAGGCGGTCACCTATGACGTGGCAGGACAATTAAGTACGTCATATTTGGGATTGAATGATCTGAATATTACTACCGATCAAATTGTTCGAAGGACACTTGAATTCTCGTATGAAAATGATTTTGACCCGCTGAAGGATGAAATTGCACGTAAGGATCCATTGAACGCGGTTAGTGATAATTATTTTAATGAGATTTCGCAAGGTGAAGCGTACTTCATGGAGCATTCTAATAAAGAATTTGGAGCTTCAGTAGATCGCAGTACAAAAGGCCAACAAAATGCCAGAAAAAAGTTAGGCACTGACATGGACATGTTAAGTGGTAAAAAAGATGATACAGTCCAAGCGGATCATGTGCTGGCACGTGCATCTATTCAAACACCTGACTGGTTGGGAAACGGTGCTCGAGAAGCTATTAGACAGAATAACGAGGATTTGTCTAATTTTCAGATGATTAACGGAGCTGCAAACCGTATTAAATCGGATAATCAAGTTTGGCAGAATGCTAAAACGGGTGAAATCATCGGCAAGGGCGAACAAGGTGCTTCGACAATACCGGGAGGCTATGTGGATATTACGGCCATTGCAAGCCCGGAACAACTGAATAAAGCCTTCGTTTCATCGCAAGAACGAACCTATAAAGCTGCTCAAGAGGTTATGAAAGATCCTAATGTCACGACGGAGGATTTTGTAAAAGCGGCGACTGTGGTTCGGGAACTTGAAACTGGGACGATTGACCCTAAAACAGGGAAAGTAGTGGAGAAAGTTTCGAATAACAATCTTTCGAACTTAAAGAGACAGGTTAATAAAAATGACCGTGTAATTGCAAAAGATTTCTTGTTCAACAAGGATACAAGAAGGCAGAATTACAAAACCGCTGGCAGTCAGGCTGTCTTTGGGCGCAATGTCTATGACAAAAATGGTAATGTAGTTACAAAGAAGAACGGAAAGCCAAAGAAGAAAGGCGGCGTTACAGATCTCTTAACTGGACAGTTAGTTTATTACGCCTTGCCACCATTAGTGTACGAGGTTAAGCAGTTCTTTAAAGAGAAGAAGAGTGGTTATGCCGGAATTATAAAACGTTTAGGACGATCGGCTGGAAGGCTTACGAAATATGTATTTAGTAAGTTGAAAGATATATTTAAAAATGTACTTTCGGCGTTGAGTCGAAATTTCGTTCGAGCATTCATGGATTTGCTGATTGACGCCTTAAAAGGTGCTCTTAAGAAAGTTTTCAATGTTTTGAAGGATTTGCTGATGTCGATTGTTTCGTCTATCAAAGTCTTAACTAACAAGGAAATGTCAAAAGCTGAGAAAGGCGCGGCAATCACAAATTTGCTGACTACAACATTGATAGCAGTAGGGGTTCAAGCCTTGTTTGATGCAATTCCTGAAGGGACAATACCCGAGTGGATAAGTATGCCTGTTCAAATTATTGTGACAGCTATTTTGTCAGCGCTAGCATTGCGTATTTTGGAAGAAAATGATTTATTTAACATTCAGCGTGGCATTAAATTAGCTAAACTTCGTCAAGTGTTTGACGATCAAGAGGCTGAATTCAATGCTAAATCAGATGAAATTGCAAGAAAAGATAGCGAATTGACTCAAGCTATTGTTGATGAACTAAGTGTATTAAAGAATCAAACAAAGCTACTTTCTGGAATTAACTATTACTCAGATGATGCATGGCCTGTACTGGAAAAGATAAATGACACCTTTAATATGGGCGTTGATTTTGATGAAGAATGGCGTTATTTCGCCAGTGTATAAGTGATTGGAGTGTGTATAGATGCCGTTTCTATTGATTTTAATTATTATTCTTTTGTTCTTCTTAGTTCGCTGGGTTTTCGCCTCGCTTAACAGTCGTGATACTAAGAAAACACGTAAGAAGTAGAAAATAATGTTTTATGAAAAGAGGCTGGAACGCGCGCGCTCCAGCCTCTTTTGTCTACAAATAATAATTCAGTAAGCTACCGACGCCATAAGCAACAATTGCCGCGACGTACCCGACAGAAAGTGTGCGTAGAATTTCTGTTCTTACTTTCTGCTCTGACAGGTTGGCCTTCACCCAGCCTAGCAACGCCAAAGAGACACCGACGATGACAAAGGCGATTGGAAAGGCGATGGCTTTGTCGTGAATGAACGCATTTGTAATTAAGTAGGCACCTAGTGGAATTAAACCGAAGACGTTAAACGAAATGAATGTCGCGATACCGGCTGCCAATGCTTTGCTTTTTGATTGATTGTTATCCGATGTTGCTGACAGGTAGGCCCCGGCCCCCATTGAAAAGCCATCGGCTAATAAGTTTGAGAATCCCAAAATGATGATAACGATGTTTGAAACGTTACCACCGACCGATCCAGCAACGACTGCGAACGTCGTGATAATGCCATCTAAGCCACCATAGACGATGGCTGAAACGTGTTTTTTCATTTATTTTCTCCAGTTTCTCTCAGTGGTGATAAAACCAATATATAAGAAAAAAGTGACCAATTATCGGTAATTTCACATCGGATTAAAAATGTTTCAAAAACGAAACAAATAAAAACCAATCTTTAAGTCTCGATTAACTAATAGTTAGTGGAAGATTGTATAATATTTAGTAAGGGAGGAGGGCAAAGAGAATATGTTTATACAAAATACATTTAGTGATAGCTCGCTGACTGTTTTGTTGGTTTCGCTACTCGTTTTCTACCCGATTTTCGGAAGTATTGTTTGGATTGTTGGAGCAATTAAATATCGTAGCATGATTAAAACCAACACACCGGTTATTCCGGAAGGTATGGTTTTGCCAAAGGTTTCGATTTTGGTTGCGGCCCACAATGAAGAACTACAAATTGATAATACAATCCGTCGTATGCTTTACGACTTAAACTATCCAAATTATGACTTAATCATTGCGTCGGACGGGTCGACTGACCGAACAAATGAAATTGTGTTGGAATGGACGAAAAAAGATCCACGTGTCCGCCTAGTTGAAATTCAGGAAAATATGGGTAAGGCACACGCCATTACACAAGCGGCATTTTACAGTGATGCCGAATTCTTCCTAGGAATTGACGCGGACAGTTTCATTATTGGGGATGGCCTCAAAGACATGATGGCATATATGTTGGTGGACACAGACTTTTCACCAGCAAATCGTGTTGGTGCCGTTACCGGTGCGCCAACGCCGATGAATCGTTCATCAATGTTGGCTAAGTTGCAGTTGGTTGAATATAACTCAATTATCGGGCTCATCAAGCGTGCGCAATCAACGATTGGTCGTTTGTTCAGCGTTTCTGGTGTGGCGGCTTTGTACCGTCGTGACGCGGTTGTTGATGCTGGCTATTGGGATACAATCATGGCCACTGAAGATATCGCCATGTCATGGGACATCCAATCACGCGGTTGGCGTATCGCTTATAGTCCAAGCACGTTCTCATATATGGATGTGCCAACGACAGTTAAGCAATTGGTTAATCAACGTATCCGTTGGGCCATCGGTTCGATGGATGTTGTAACAGCTTACTGGTTGAAGATTTTAACGCACCCACGCAAGACGTTCCCGATGATTTTCTTGCTGTTGGATAACATCATTTCAACCATTTGGTCACTATTTTGGGTGGCTTCAATGATCATCACATTCTTCTATATTTTTGTGGATTTCTCATGGGAGAAGCTTTACGGTTTCACAACGGTGGCTTCAGCTTTGGTTATTTTCCAATTTATCTTCGGAATGTTGCAATTGAAGTTGTCACTTAATTACGGGTCGGAACTTGGGGATGATACCAATAAGTACTTCAGATTTGCTGGTTGGTACGTCTGGGCCTATTGGATTTTGTCACCAGTTACGACAGTGCTGGCTATTCCGCGTTTCATCAACCGTTTGATTGTTGGACGTAGTGGTACTTGGACATCACCTGAACGAACGAATCTTGACGGGACGGAGGATGACAAGTGATGGATCAGTGGATTGAAAAATTTAATCAGATTTTGACGATGAATAAGACCATCACCCAAACGACGCAAGAAATGCGTGAGGTGTTGGATGGCCGCGTTCATCGCATTAGCCAAGTTGCTAATCGATTGGCTGATAGTTTGGCACTAGTGATTGCCGTTGTTGCAATGTACTTGTATTGGGGGACAACTCTGATGCATGCGTTGCTTGGAAAACAAGATAACATGGTCATCATGCTAGCAATTGGTGTCATGGGATTCGGGTTGGGCCTTTATCTGATCGGTCGCCCGATTGCCCGAATTTATTCGGGACATGCTCTTGCGAAGCATGCTAATGAATTGAATGCATTGATCGATGATATTAAGTTGTCTAACGATTACATCATGAAAATTCAAGCGATATACGCAAATGAAGGATTGCCAATGCGTGCAATTACTTCTGAGAAAATTATTGATGCAGTATTAATGAACGTTCGTGTTGGGGCATTTAAGACGACGCAAGATATCGTAGATTTCATGCAATCAGTTGATGATCGCGAAGATTTAATTATCGATACACCGGTTTTTCAGTTTTATAAGATTGTGAACCGCTATCGGTTTAAGCCGAATGAGACGGTTGATGTTATCCGTGATGACATCAGCCGCACGGCAAGGGGGAGAATATGGTAGAGAAGAATAACTTTGATAAGACGTTGGTTTATGATGCTTATCTAGACAAAGATACAAAAGAGACTGGTTTAGAAAAGAAGCGTCGCACGTGGTTGCGTGTGCGTCAAACATTGATGATGGTTTTAGCTTGGACGATTACGGCAGTTCCATTTTTGATTCTGTTGTTCCAAGTTTACTTGGCATTGGCACCAAATTCTAAGTATCACTTCTTGGCAGTGAGCGGCTACTGGCCAGTGCTGATTGCTAATTTGGCAACGGTTATTTTGTCAATGCTTGCGTTGACCATTGGTGTTAGTTTCATTGTTCGCAATCAAATAAATGCGAACATGTTTACGTACGATAACGAAGAGCAAGAATGCGTGGCACACTTGCACGACGTTTACGAGAAGCGTCTCTTCGTAGAAGAAACATTCCAAGTGAATGGTGATACGAAGGCACAACATATTGTGGTTAAGCCAGCAGATAATCTGTACTACGATGAAATCGACAAGGTTTGGGCATCTGAAGATAATCAAGCCAAGGAATACAGTCCAAATACAATTTAATGCTTGAAAGCGCTTGTGAATAATTGTTTCACAAGCGCTTTTTTATCATGATTTTGGACCGCACCATTTACGGGACACCTAGTTTTCACAAAACATTCACAACCTTTGTCGTTTGTGATAAACTGAATAAGAATTAAAACTTATATTAGGTATGTGGAGGAAAATAATCATGGCACAACACCACCAAAAGGTTGTTCTTGTCGGAGACGGTGCAGTTGGATCATCATACGCATTCGCTTTGATGCAACAAGGTATCGCCGAGGAATTGGTTATCGTTGACATTATGAAGGAGCGCACTGAAGGTGACGCATTGGACTTGGAGGACGCTGCTCCTTGGACGTTCAACAAGAACGTTTACTCAGGTTCATACGACGATGCTAAGGACGCTGATTTGGTTGTTATTACGGCCGGTGCCCCACAAAAGCCAGGTGAGACGCGTTTGGACTTGGTTGACAAGAACTTGAAGATCATCAAGTCAATCGTGTCACCAATCGTTGAATCAGGATTTAACGGTATCTTCTTGGTTGCTGCTAACCCAGTTGACATCTTGACGATGGCCGTACAAAAGTTCTCTGGTTTCCCAAAGAACCGCGTATTCGGATCAGGTACGTCATTGGACACTGCGCGTTTGCGTATGGCATTGGCTAAGAAGTTTAACGTATCTCCAGAAGCCGTTGATGCTTACATCTTGGGTGAGCACGGTGACTCAGAGTTCGCTAACTTTGACGAAGCTATGATCGGTGGACGTCCATTGAAGGTTTGGGCTGCAGAAGCAGGTATCTCAGACGAAGATTTGGATCAAATCTTGTACGAGACTGCCCACAAGGCATACGAAATCATCAACCGTAAGGGCGCAACGTTCTACGGAATCGGAACGTCATTGGCTCGCATCACGCGTGCAATCTTCCGCGATGAGAAGATGGTATTGCCTGTTGGTGCTTGGATGGACGGTCAATACGGTTTGAACGACATCTACATCGGAACGCCAGCTGTTATCGGTGCAAACGGTGTTGAAGCTGTTGTTGAAGCAACGTTGTCAGAAGAAGAAGCTGCTAAGATGGCTGCTTCAGCTAAGACGTTGAAGGAAGTCGCTGAAGGTGGCTTCGCACGTTTGGAAGCTTAATTAATAATCATTAGAAATGGTGAATCCGCTGGGGTTCACCATTTTTTATATCCTATTGCAGGAATTTCACAAACTATAAAACTTTAAAATGCCTATTGTTATCACACTGGGGCTGGTTTCTTATGCTTAATTTCACAAGAAGGTTTATGACTACTCATTTCTAAAAAGAAAGCGTACAATACAAATTATTAAGTATGTAAGCAATTATTTGAAGAGGTACAAAAACGCATGTCTGAGATTAAGAAGTACGGTGCCGACCTAGTTGTCGACAGTTTGAACAACCACGGCGTTGATTTGGTGTTTGGTATTCCAGGTGCCAAGATCGACCGTTTGTTTGAAACGTTGGAGCACCCAGCTGAAGGCGCAGTTTCACCAAAGTTGGTTGTGACGCGTCACGAACAAAACGCTGCCTTTATGGCCCAAGGTTTTGCCCGTATCACTGGTAAGACTGGTGTTGTTATTGCAACGTCAGGTCCTGGAGTCGGAAACTTGGCATCAGGTTTGATGACGGCCAGCGCTGAAAATGATCCTGTTTTGGCCATCGGTGGTCAAGTGCCACGTAAGGACTTGTACCGTTTGACGCACCAAAGCACGCCAGCAGCTGCTTTGTTTGAGCCAATTACGAATTACTCTGTTGAAATTCAAGACCCAAACAACATTTCAGAAATCTTGTCTAATGCAATTGCACAAGCTAATGGTCCAAAGCCAGGTGCTGCCTTCGTTTCATTGCCACAAGACGTTGATGATGCAGTGGTTGATGCTAAGGCTTTGCCACAAGTAGCCCCAGCTCGTATGGGTTCAGCTGCGATTGATGACATTGCTTGGTTGGCTGAGCAAATTAAGCAAGCAGAAATGCCTGTTTTGTTGGTTGGTGCCCGCGGGTCTGACGATGCAACGACAGAAGCTTTGCACGAATTGTTGACGCAAACGACTTTGCCAGTTGTTGAGACGTACCAAGGTGCTGGTGTTATCTCACGTGATTTGGAAGAGAAGACGTTCTTTGGACGTATCGGATTCTTCCGCAACCAAGTGGGTGACCAATTGTTGGCACAATCAGATTTGGTTGTCACGGTTGGTTATGATGCCATTGAATACGAGCCACGTAACTGGAACAAGGATGCCGACTTGCGCATCGTTGCTTTGGACACGGCGGCTGTTCAAATTGATAACAACTTTACGCCAGAGCGTCAATTGATTGGTGCCTTGGCTGACACATTGTCAGTTTTGAAGGACAAGGTCGCTGGTTACGAGTTGCCAGTTGCCTCACAAAACAAGTTGGCTGAGTTGAAGGCTGCTTTGCGCGCCGCAGACGAGCCAAAGTACACGCCAGCTGATGCTGGTTTGAACCACCCATTGAACGTTATCAAGTCATTGCAAAACCACATGACGGATGAAATGACGTTGACGTCAGACATTGGATCACACTACTTGTGGTTGGGTCGTCACTTTAAGTCATACGTCCCTCGTCACTTCTTGATTTCAAACGGTATGCAAACGCTTGGTGTTGGATTGCCATGGGCTATGGTTGCCGCAATGGTTCGTCCTAACGCTAAGGCTGTCTCTGTTTCTGGTGACGGTGGCTTCTTCTTCTCTGGTGTTGAGTTGGCTACGGCCGTACAAATGAACTTGAACACGGTTCACATTGTTTGGCAAGATAACCACCACTACGACATGGTTAAGTTCCAAGAAGAGATGAAGTACGATGGTAAGTCAGCTGGTGTTAAGATTGCTGATATTGATATCGTGAAGTTTGCTGAAGCAGCTGGTGCCAAGGGATTGCGTGTAGATTCACCTGATCAATTGGACGCTGTTTTGGATGAAGCATTTGCGACTGAAGGACCAGTTGTTGTTGAAGTCCCAGTTGACTACTCACACAACTATGAATTGATGTCACAATTGATTGAATCAGAAATCTAATCGTCGAAAAGGTGTCCGTTTGGGCACCTTTTTTGCAAAAAAGGAGGATACAATGGCAGTTGTTTTTCAACACAGTACATTAGCAGCGCTTATGGCCGGCCTTTTGGGCGGCACAATGCGTGCTGGAGATTTGCTTGAACACGGTGACACGGGAATTGGTACGTTGCACGGTGTTGATGGTGAGGTTATCATCGTTGATGGTGAAGTTTATCAAGCTGATCAAACGGGGAAGGTTAATCACATCACGGATATGGATGCAATGATTCCATTCGCGACGGTACACAACAATAACGATGCAACCGAAAAGATTACGTTGCAAAATGTTGATATGGACCACATCGACGTAATTGATGAGCGTAAGTTGGCAAACAACTTCTCAGCAATTGTCTTGCGTGGGGACTTTGATCACGTGAAGGTTCGTGTTGCACCAAAGGCATCTGAACCATTCCCATCATTGTTGGAATTGGCAGAAAATCAACCAGTGTTTGACCGTGACAATGTGTCTGGAACGCTGGTCGGTTATTACTCACCTGAGTTGTATCATGGCGTTGTTGCGGCCGGCTGGCACGTTCATTTCTTGAGTGATGACCGCGAGTTTGGTGGTCACGTTTTGGACTTTAATGCGGCCGAATTGTCAGGCGATTTAACGGTTTTCGCTGATTATGAGTTGCATTTGCCAATTGATAATCAAGCCTTCCGTGAGCACGAGCTTGATATGAATGGCCTGGATGACGCGATTCACGCGGCTGAAGGAAACAAAAAAGATTAATAGAATGATAGACAGATGCGACTAGCATCTGTCTTTTTCTGTTGTGTAGCGTACAATAGACGGTGAGTGAATTTAATATTGGGAGCAAAGAGAGAAATCATGACTGAATTTATGGATGCTGTTGTTACAACAGCTAATGAAAATGAACCGTTGGCTTTGATGACTATTCCAGTGCCGGAGATGGCAGAGAAGGATGTGCTGGTCAAAGTGGCTGCAGTTGCAGTTAACCCAGTTGATGCTAAGCAACGTGATGCTGCCGTAGCAAGCAACGCGACACGTGTGCTTGGGTTTGACGCGGTTGGTGAAGTTGTTGCCGTTGGTGAAAAGGCCACGAAGTTTAAGACGGGTGACCGAATTTTCTATGCCGGACAATTGGGTCGTGTTGGCTCTAATGCGACGTTCCAAGCGGTCAATGAAGATTTGGCTGCTCTGGCCCCTGAAAAGATGACTGATGCGGAGGCAGCAGCGCTACCACTGACGTTCTTAACGGCATATGAATTGCTTGCGGATAAGTTTGGACTAGAGGTGGCTGAGAACGCTGCCTCAGGCAAGGCTTTGCTTGTGATTAACGGGGCTGGTGGTGTTGGGTCAGTGATGATTCAATTAGCTAAGTGGATGGGGATGACAGTTATTGCGTCAGCTTCACGTGAAGAAACGGTTGCGTGGGTTAAGTCACTTGGTGCGGATCATGTGATTAACCACCGCGATGACTACGTTGCCGAGATGCACATGTTAGGCTTTGATACAGTGCCTTATATTGCAATTTTGCACGCACCAGAGCCACACTTTGAACAAGCAGCTGAGTTAATCGGCGCCTTTGGACATATCGGCGCGATTGTGGAATCAGTTGAGCCAATGCCAGTTGGTTTGATTAAGAACAAGGCTGCTTCGTTGGATTGGGAGTTCATGTTCGCAAAGGCTAACTACAATGTTGACATGGCGTCTCAAGGTGACGCGTTGGCATTAGCGGCACAATTGGCAGATAAGGGATCATTGCGTTCTACATTGACGGAAACGTTGAACGGCATGACGGCAGAAAATATTCTGGCTGCCCAAGAAAAAGTTTCGGCTGGTGTCGTTAATGGTAAACTGGCGATTGTATTTTAAATAACGTATTGAAAGGCTTGGTGAGAACCAAGTCTTTTTCTATGTGTAACAGGCAAAATCATGATGAAAATTCAGTCAAAACGAGTCTTTTGAACGATTTTATTCTTCGGTCCGATAAATGTGTAACACCATATTATTGTATGTAAATTTTAGTTTTTTTAACGAAGCGTAAAAACCTGTGTAAGCCTTTAGTGGCGCGGGTTGACCGAATTGTTAGGGTGTAAATTAAATGTAACAAAAGTCATAATAAGACAACAATAAATGCATTGGATTGCAACTTCTCGCGCGTAGAATAATTAGTATATTAAAGTTAAAGAAAACATTATAAAGTCTAAAAAAGACTACGATTACTTACTTATAGGGAGTACTAACGAATGAATGCATCTGTAAAGAATACATTACTAGTTACGGCCGGCGCCGCAGCAACGTTGGCAGGATCAGCTGTTGTCGCATCAGCTGACTCAATCACAGTTAAGGCGGGGGATACGTTGTACGCGCTAGCTGCTGCGCACAACACGACGGTTGCAGATTTGGTTTCAGCTAACGGCTTGTCAAATGCCAACATGATCTTTGTTGGTCAACAATTGCAATTGCCAGGCTCAAACAACGGGGCTAACAACAATAACAACACGGCTGCTAACCCAGCAGCAACTGGCACTTACACGGTTAAGGCCGGTGATTCATTGTGGGGTATTGCTAACAACCACGGTATGAATCTTTCAGAATTGCTTTCATTGAACGGCTTGCAAATGAACTCTGTTATCCACCCAGGCGACACGTTGAAGTTGTCTGGTGATGCAGCAGCTGACAACAATAACCAAGCATCAAATGACAACCAAGCTGATGCACAAGCGCCAGCTACTAATGGCACTTACACGGTTAAGGCCGGTGACTCATTGTGGGCAATCGCAAACAACCACGGTATGTCATTGACTGACTTGTTGAACTTGAACGGTTTGCAAGCAACGTCAATGATTCACCCAGGCGACATTTTGCGTGTATCAGTTGACGCGTCATCAGCAAACAATGACAACAATTCATCTGCATCACAAAACGACAACGCTTCAAACAATAACGATTACACAAACTCAGGTTCAGTTTCAACGACGAACAACACGTACCCATACGGACAATGCACGTGGTACGCTAAGGGTCAATTGGACTGGGTTGGTAACTGGTGGGGTAACGCTGCTGACTGGACAACGTCAGCTGTTAACGCCGGTCACTACGTTGATTCAACGCCAAGTGCAGGATCAGTTATCTGGTTTACGCCAGATGTTGGTGGTGTTTCAGTTTACGGTCACGTTGGTGTCGTAGAATCAGTTAACGCCGATGGTACAATCACGATTTCTGAAGGTAACTACGCCCCAGGAATGTTGTACCACCAACGTACGATTTCACCTGCAGGTCACTTGTTCATCCACAAGTAAACAGGTTAAAGAGCTCTTTTAGGGCTCTTTTTTTGTAAAACGAGAGGTAAGTTATGCCATACGAAATTTCAGAGACAAACGTTAAGCACTTAAACGATATGGGGAAAGTGGATGCAGAATTGCAATTCACATTGCCTGGCGAGGCAACGTTATTCCGTATTACGAATTCATTCTTTGCACAAAAGATGCAAGGTGCGCGCGTCCAACAAACGTTGATGGAAATGATTATGGATAAGCTACGGCAAAACTTCTGGCCGGTGGTCAACCGGGTTATTGGCGTACCTTATCGAAATGGTGGTATTAATCTGGCAACTGGTTTTGATGCAACGGGGTTAAACATTTATTTCTATAATCACGTTTATGGTTTGTCTTTGCCTGGTGATATCACGAAGCAAATCGATATTTTCAATGAAGTGCCAGCTGAACAAGCAATTTTAGGTGATATGTTGGTTTGGGGTGGTAAAATGATGCCAACCAGTGTGGGCATCTATATTGGTGGTGGTCGTTATATTACGGCTGACTTGATGACGGGGAAAGTTGTGCAACGCACGATTGATTACAACTGGCAGCCTGATATGGTGTTGTCAGTGCGTTAATGGGGGAGACACAATGGAATTTACGAAGGAACCGGGTCGACTATTTCATGAGACTGATGGGGAATTAGATGCTGAAATCTTGTTCCCTGAAATTAATGATGGCCAAACGTGGTCAATTGATCACACGTATGTGAATCCAAGTTTGCGTGGTCAGGGTATTGCTGGTCAGATGTTGGCGGAGGTCGTTTCGATGGCTGAAGAAGCTGGGGTGACGTTGCGACCGGTTTGTTCATATGCCCGCAAAGCATTCTTTATGAATCCTGAGTATCAGAAAATTCAGGCAAAAGGTTAAGACTTATTTGAAAGCACTCGGTTTTTGGCCGGTGTGCTTTTTAATTTGAGTCATTTTTCGATATACTTGAGATAGTTTTAATAAAATGGGGGGCAAACTATATGGAACGTGGATTTGCAGTAGTTAAAAAATATGCTGATGCTAATTTGAATTTGCCGCAGCGGGCAACGCGCCGTGCGGCTGGTTATGATTTTGAAGCGGCAGAAGATTTTGTATTACCATCAATTTGGAAGTTACCATTTGTCAAAATTCTGGTGCATTTGGCGACCAAGCAAGAATTGACGGCGAACGACTATGAGGAAGCAAATGCTGTTTTGAAGCCCCTCCTAGTGCCAACTGGCATTAAAGCCTATATGGGCGAAAACGAGTACTTAATGATTGCAAATCGCTCATCAAATCCATTGAAGCGTGGCATGATTTTGCCAAATGGTGTGGGTATCATTGATGCCGACTATGTTGATAATGATAAAAATGAAGGTGAAATTTTTATCCAAATGACTAACTGGGGATTGCGCGATGTTCACATTAAAAAGGGCGAGCGTATTGGTCAAGGTATCTTTATGCCATTCCTGGTAACAGATAATGATAAGTTGCAAGAGAAAAAAGAACGCACGGGAGGTTTTGGTAGCTCCGGTGTTAATTAAAGAGGTGTAGGCTATGGCTAAAACGAAAACACAATTTGTATGTTCGAATTGTGGTTATGTATCACAACGCTATATGGGACGATGCGCTAACTGTGGGGCTTGGGGCACGTTCGTTGAAGAGGTTGTCCAACCTGAAAAGGCAGACCGCAAATCACGTGTTAACTTGGCTGGTCAAATTGCCCGTGTTGAACGTTTGGGTGAGGTCAGCATCGAAGAAACGCCACGTGTTGATACATCAATTGATGAATTCAACCGTGTCTTGGGTGGTGGTGTCGTACCTGGTTCAATGGTGCTAATCGGTGGTGATCCTGGTATTGGAAAGTCAACGTTGCTTCTACAGGTTTCAAGTCAATTGGCAAACCACGGTGGCACGATTTTGTATGTCGCTGGTGAGGAAAGTGCGTCACAAATCAAGTTACGAGCTGAACGTTTGGGTGTGAAGGGGGATGCTGATTTCTTCCTTTATCCTGAAACGGACATGACGCAAATTCGTAAGGCTATCGATGAAACGAAGCCAGATTACGTTATCATTGACTCAATTCAAACGATGCAACAACCCGACGTGTCATCAGCGGTTGGATCGGTTGCCCAAATTCGTGAAACGACAGCTGAGTTGCTACAAATCGCCAAGACAAATGGCATTACCATCTTCATCGTCGGTCACGTGACCAAGGATGGGGCCATCGCTGGTCCGAAGATTTTGGAGCACATGGTTGATACAGTGTTGTACTTCGAAGGTGATAACCAACGTAGCTTCCGTTTGTTGCGTGCGGTTAAAAATCGTTTTGGTTCAACGAATGAGTTGGGTGTCTTTGAAATGAACGAAAGCGGCTTGGCTGAAGTAACTAATCCATCAGGTCTTTTCTTAGAAGAGCGCCTAGATGATGCCAGTGGTTCAGCAGTTGTGATTGCGATGGAAGGGTCACGCCCAATCTTGGTTGAAGTCCAAGCTTTGGTAACGCCAACGGTCTTTGGTAATGCACAACGCACTGCTTCAGGTATTGACCGTAATCGGATTTCATTGTTGATGGCAGTTTTGGAAAAGCGTGCGAACTTGTTGCTACAAAATCAAGATGCGTACGTTCGAGCTGCCGGAGGCGTAAAATTAGATGAGCCAGCCATTGACTTGGCGATTGCCATCGCGATTGCATCAAGCTACCGTGACAAGGGGACTCGTCCAACGGATGCTTTTGTTGGTGAAATTGGTTTGACTGGTGAGATTCGTCGTGTGCCCAATGTCGTTGACCGTATTTTGGAAGCTAAGAAATTAGGTTTCAAGCGCGTATTTGTACCAAAGCATGCAGTTGATACGATGAAAGAGATTTCTGGTATTCAAGTTATCGGTGTCGCAACGTTGACGGATGCGCTACGTTTGGCACTGGATTAGTGAGGAAACTTATGCGAAAACGAATTATACAAGCAGCATTCTTTGTTGCTGGTGGTGGCTTAGCGGTCACGTTAATGCCAATTGTTTGGCGGATTATGAATCAACATAATCAAATTTGGTTAAACAATGCCATCGTGAATTTTATTATTGGTGCCATTATTTTTTGGTTATTGAGTTTGGCACTATGGCGTCCGGTTGATCAAGGGATTCGCAAGATTGAAGCCTACTTGAATCAACAGTCGCCAGTTGTTTTGTTGATTGGTTCAGTGTCAACGTTGATTGGTTTGGCATTGGCTGTCTTGGTAACTGTCCCATTGCAACGCACAGGTAATTTCTTTTTAAGTGCAGTTATTCCAGTTTTTGTGATGTTGCTATTTGGTTATCTTGGTTTCCGTTTGGGCACAACGCGTATTGATGAATGGCGTACGTTGGTGCCAAACATCAACAACATGACGAAGCGCGTTCGTCCGCGTCGTTCAGCAAATCAAAGTGATGTGTTGTCTGACGAAGAAACGAACTATCACCACTACAAGATTTTGGATACGAACATTTTGATTGATGGTCGTATTGCTGATTTGGTGCAAACGGGCTTCATCGAAGGAACGCTGTTGGTACCGAACTTTGTCTTGTATGAGTTGCAATACATTGCCGATGCAGGTGAATCAATCAAGCGTGTCCGTGGTCGACGTGGATTGGATATTTTGAACGAACTACGTGAAACGGACGCGATTCCACTCGAAATGTGGGAAGGTGATTACGAAGACATCAAGGAAGTTGATGAAAAGCTAATCCGCCTTGCAAAGGATGTGAATGGTATCTTGGTGACCAACGATTACAACCTGAACAAGGTCACAAAGTTCCAAAACGTCGAAGTCTTGAACATCAACGAGTTGGCTGGTGCCTTGCGTCCACGTGTGGCTGTTGGTGACCGTTTGACGGTGACGTTGGTTAAGAATGGAACTGAGCGCCAACAAGCGGTTGGTTACCTAGATGACGGCACGATGGTGGTTGCTGAAGAAGGTCGCGACCACCTGCAAGAAACCGTTGCTGTGGAAGTGACGTCAGCTTTGCAGACCGATGCCGGACGTATGATCTTCGGTATTGTGGTGGATTAAGTAATTAACATTGAAACCCATGAAAAACCGCGGTATATTAGTAAGCGGTATTATAAACAGAAAAGAAGGAATAGACAGAATGGCTGAGACTACTGAGAAGAAGATTCGTGTTCGATATGCTCCATCTCCAACTGGGCACCTACACATCGGAAACGCACGTACGGCATTGTTTAACTGGTTGTACGCACGTCACCACAAGGGTGAATTTGTTATCCGTATTGAGGACACTGACCAAGCACGTAACATTGCGGACGGTGAGAAGTCACAGTTGGATAATTTGGCATGGTTGGGATTGGACTGGGACGAATCTCCAGCTAACCCAGGAAAGTATGGTCCATACCGTCAATCAGAACGTTTGGACATCTACAAGCCATTGATTCAAGAGTTGTTGGATCGTGGTTTGGCATACAAGTCATACAAGACATCTGAAGAATTGGAAGCAGAGCGTGAGGCACAAATCGCTGCTAAGCAAGCCCCACACTACGTTTACGAATACGAAGGCATGAACGACGAACAAATCGCCGCTGCACAAGCCGAGGCAGAAGCTAAGGGCTTGCCAGCTGTTGTTCGTTTCCGTGTACCTGAAGACAAGCCATACGCATGGGATGACATCGTTAAGGGGCACGTTGAGATTAACTCAAACACTATCGGTGGTGACTGGGTTATCCAAAAGGCTGACGGTATGCCAACGTACAACTTTGCCGTTGTTGTTGACGACCACATGATGGAAATCTCACACGTTTTGCGTGGGGATGACCACGTGTCAAACACGCCAAAGCAATTGATGATTTACGAAGCCTTTGGTTGGGAAGCCCCAATCTTCGGTCACATGACGTTGATTATCAACGCTGAGACGGGTAAGAAGTTGTCAAAGCGTGACGAGTCAATCTTGCAATTTATCGAGCAATACCGTGAGTTGGGATACTTGCCAGAAGCAATGTTGAACTTCATCGTATTGTTGGGATGGTCTCCAGTTGGTGAGAAGGAAATCTTCAACAAGAACCAATTGGTTAAGATGTTTGACGAAACCCGTTTGTCAAAGTCACCAGCCAAGTTCGATAACAAGAAGCTTGAATGGATCAACAACCAATGGATTAAGACGGCTGACCAAAACATGGTCTTCGACAAGATGATGCAACAACTTGTTAAGGCTGACTTGGTTAACCCAGCTGAATTGACGGCTGAAAAGATGCAATGGTTGCGTTCAGTGATGAACGTTTACATGGACGGTGTATCATACACGTCACAAATTGTACCTTTGGTAAAGCCAGTATTCTTCGAGATGCCTGCTGCTGATGAGATTACTGATTCAGCTAAGGAATGGATGGCTGCTGAAAACGTACCAGCTATGTTGAACTTGTTCATCGAGAAGTTGGAAGCAATGCCATTGTTTACGGCTGCTGCAATCTTGAATGCAATCCGCGAGATTCAAAACGAAATGGACGTCAAGGCACGTGCTTTGTGGAACCCATTGCGTATTGCAACGACGCGTGAGGAGCAAGGTCCAAACCTTGGTGAATTGCTAGAATTGCTAGGACGCGAGCAAACAATCGCAAACATCCGCGAGTTCTTGTAAAATTAAACAACAAATTAAGTCCAGTGCCTTTGTGGTGCTGGATTTTTTTGTTGTTGGTGTGTGTCGTCGCTATCGCGCCGAGCGTATAGACCCAAGTGGACCTTGACCCGTGGGTGTGGGTTCTTAGCGGGTTTCCCGCTTAGAGCCACGAGGAGGTAAAGGTGTACGCTGCAACGCAGTGGACTCCGCTCCCCACAGGTCATGGTCCACTTGGGTTAGCGAGCCAAAAGAAGGGGCAGGTCACTCCGACCGTAAGGGAGGACACATACCACTAGCTCCCACTTACCACATATTCAAAAATAATGCACACAATCAGCGTTGTGAGTGTGTTAAAATATTTGTTAGTACCATTAGCTGTAACAGCTAGTGAAGACAAGAGGGAATAGGTAAAAGATGGCTAATCCATTACGTAAAATTATTGAGAGTGATAAGGGGACAATGCGTCGCTTGAACCGCCTTGCGGATCAAGTTGAAGCACATGCCGATGAGATGGCAGCCCTTTCTGATGAAGAACTACAAGCAAAGACGCCTTACTTGCGTGACTTGTTGAAGCAAGGCAAGACGTTGGATGATATTTTGCCGGAAGCATTCGCGGTTGTCCGTGAAGGTGCACGTCGTGTCTTGGGATTGTACCCATTCCGTGTGCAAATCATGGGATCTGCCGTTTTGCACGGTGGAAACATCGCTGAAATGCGTACCGGTGAAGGTAAGACGTTGACGGCCACGATGGCGGTTTATTTGAACGCGTTGCCACAAGAAGGTGTTCACGTTGTCACGGTTAACGAGTACTTGTCTGCTCGTGACGGTGAGGAAATGGGTGAATTGTACAAGTGGCTTGGTTTGACGGTTGGTATCAACGGTTCAGAAATGTCACCAGATGAGAAGCGTGCTGCGTACAACGCAGATATTACGTACACGACTAACTCAGAAATCGGATTTGACTACTTGCGTGACAACATGGTTGCCCGTAAGGAAGACCGTGTACAACGTCCATTGAACTTCGCATTGGTCGACGAAACTGACTCAATCTTGATTGACGAAGCGCGTACGCCGTTGATTATTTCTGGTGCACCAGCACAAGAAAGCACACAATTGTACATCCGCGCTGATCGTTTCGTTAAGTCATTGACGAAGGAAGAAGACTTTACGGTCGACGAAGAATCAAAGACGGTTTTGTTGCAAGACGAAGGTATTAAGAAGGCTGAGCGTTACTTCAACCTTGAAAACTTGTACGATTCAGGCAACACAGCTTTGACTCACCACATTGATCAATCATTGCGTGCCAACTACACGATGTTCAACAACAAGGACTACGTTGTCCGTGATGGCGAAGTTGTGTTGGTTGATGCGTTCTCAGGACGTATTCAAGAAGGTCGTCGTTTCTCTGATGGATTGCACCAAGCCTTGGAAGCCAAGGAACAAGTTCAAATCCAAGAAGATAACCGTGCGATGGCTTCAATCACGTACCAAAACTTGTTCCGTCGTTACAAGAAGTTGTCAGGTATGACTGGAACGGCCAAGACTGAAGCGGAAGAGTTCCGTGAGATTTACAACATGGAAATTGTTGAAATCCCAACGAACCGTCCAATTCAACGTGTCGACGAACCAGATTTGTTGTACCCTAACTTGCGCTCAAAGTTCTTGGCCGTGGTTGAATTGGTTAAGGAATTGCACGCCAAGGGGCAACCAATCTTGATTGGTACGGTTGCCGTTGAGACTTCAGAATTGTTGTCACAATTGTTGGACCGTGAAGGTATTCCGCACAACGTGTTGAACGCCAAGAACCACGCCAAGGAAGCTGAAATCGTTGCCAACGCTGGTCAACGTGGTGCCGTTACGATTGCCACTAACATGGCCGGTCGTGGAACTGACATCAAGCTTGGCCCTGGTGTTTCTGATTTGGGTGGCTTGGCCGTTATCGGAACTGAGCGTCACGAATCTCGTCGTATCGACAACCAGTTGCGTGGACGTGCTGGTCGTCAAGGTGACAAGGGATACTCACAATTCTTCTTGTCATTGGAAGACGATTTGATGATTCGTTTCGGTGGTGAGCGTATCAAGACGATGATGGAACGCATGAACTTGGCTGATGAAGATGCTGTGATCAAGAACCGCTTGATTACGCGTTCTGTTGAGTCAGCACAAAAGCGTGTCGAAGGTAACAACTACGATTCACGTAAGAACGTTTTGCAATACGATGATGTTATGTCGCAACAACGTAACACGTTCTATGCAAACCGTAACCAAGTTATCGATGAAGAAAAGTCATTGCGCAATGTTATTTTGCCAATGGTTGAGCGTACTATCGGACGTGTTGTTGATCGTCATGCTTTGGGTAAGACTGAAGAATGGGATTTGCAATCAATCGTTGACTTCGCCGGGGCTGTTTTGATTCCTGAGGATTCAATTACGGTCGCTGACCTTGAGGGTAAGAGCCAACAAGAAATCAAGGATTACTTGTATGGTCGTGCCAAGGAAGTCTACGAAGACAAGCGTTCTGCTTTGGTTGATGATGAGCAAATGCTACAATTCACACGCGTGGTTATCTTGCGTGTGGTTGACTCACAATGGACGGACCACATGGACGCCATGAACCAATTGCGTGATGCTATCCAATTGCGTGGTTACGGTCAATTGAACCCATTGATTGAGTATCAAAACGAAGGTTTCCGTATGTTTGAAGAAATGATTGCTGGTATTGAATATGATGCAACGCGTCTATTCATGAAGTCAGAAATCCGTCAAAACTTGCGTGCATAAATGTTATTGGAGGGGAAAGTTAGTTGCGACTGGCTTTCCTTTTTCGCATTAGAGAGTTGAGGTTATAGAGAAAATGGAGCTATCAGAAGCACGTCGCTCATTAGCTGAGATGTCAGAAGAGATTACGAAGTTTGGTGAGTCTCTGGACTTGGATGCTTTGAACGATGAAATCGCGGCTAACGAAGACGAAATGGTTCACCCAGATTTCTGGAATGACAATGTTGCGGCGCAGAAGGTGATTGATGCCAACAACATCTTGAAAGGTCGCCGTGATGACTACTTGAACTTGACAGCTGGCGTAGAGAACGTTGAGACGGCACTTGAACTATTGGCTGAATTGCCTGATGAAGACATGCAAGCTGAGATGGAAGCGGACTTGCAAAAGTTGTCAGACGACCTAGAGAGCTACCGTTTGGCACAATTGTTGAACGAGCCATATGACAAGAACAACGCCATCTTGGAAATTCACCCAGGGTCTGGTGGAACCGAGTCTGCCGACTGGGGTGCCAACTTGCAACGCATGTACACGCGTTGGGCTGAGCGCCACGGCTTTAAGGTCGAAATTATGGATTACCACCCTGGCGATGTCGCTGGTATTGACTCAGCCACATTGATGATTACGGGACACAATGCTTATGGTTACCTACGTTCAGAACGTGGGGTACACCGTTTTGTCCGTATTTCACCATTTGATTCAGCTGGTCGTCGTCACACGTCATTCGTATCAATTGATGTCATGCCTGAATTGGATGACTCAGTTGAAGTTGATATTAACCCAGCTGACGTTAAAATGGACGTTTACCGTGCCTCTGGTGCCGGTGGACAGCACATCAACAAGACGTCATCTGCTGTGCGTTTGACTCACATTCCAACAGGTATCGTTGTTGCCTCACAACAACAACGTTCACAATTCCAAAACAAGGATACGGCCTATGCTATGTTGCGTGCGAAGTTGTATCAATTGGAAATGGATAAGAAGGAAAAGGAACGTGCATCGATTGCTGGCGAGCAATTGGAAAACGGTTGGGGATCACAAATCCGCTCATACGTTTTCCAACCATACCGCATGGTTAAGGATCACCGTACGAACTTTGAATCAGGTAACCCACAAGGTGTCATGGATGGTGATTTGGATCCATTCATTAATTCATACCTACGTTGGAAGTTAGCTGAACAAAATCCAGACTAAAAACTAAAGGACTGCCAAACACGAGGTTTGGCAGTCCTTTTCTGTAGGTATGACGAAGTTTGGAATTTACTGAAATATTTGTGGCGAATTTACGAGTTGTTTAAAGTGGATTCATGAAGTCGGTGGCAAAGTGTCGTTCGTCGTGGTATTATTCGTACATTGTTTCGTATTTAATCGAGAATGTTCGGGGGAACGACTGGATTAAGTAAACTTAGTACTTTAAAATGACTTTTTTAACCATGGGGGGATAAAAATGGGTATCGTAAATGCATCAGAAATGATTGCGCAAGCACACGCACAAGGATATGCGGTAGCGCACTTCAACACGAATAATTTGGAATGGACACAAGCAATCTTGCGTGCGGCGGAAAGCCAAAAGGCGCCGGTGATTATCGCAGCATCAATGGGCGCTATTAAGTACATGGGTGGCACGAAGATGGTAGCTGACATGGTGCGTGATTTAGTTGAGAGTATGGCGATTACGGTGCCGGTAGCGATTCACTTGGATCACGGTAATCTAGAGATGGCGTACCAAGCGATGAATGATGGTTTCACATCAGTTATGTTTGACGGGTCTGATTTACCATTTGAAGAAAACCTGCGCGAAACCAAGGCTTTGGTGGCTAAGGCCTCTGAATTGGGCGTTAGTGTCGAGGCTGAAGTTGGGTCAATTGGTGGTGTCGAAGATGGCATTGTTGGACTAGGTGAAATTGCTGATAAGCAACAAGTTGTTGAAATGGCTAACACGGGTATCGACATGCTAGCAGCTGGCATCGGCAACATTCACGGGGCTTACCCAGAAGATTTTGCTGGTCTAGATTTGGGGGCGCTAACTGAGTTTGAAGCAGCGACGCGTCATGAGATGCCATTTGTCTTGCACGGGGCTTCTGGTTTGCCTGAGGACGAAATCCAAACGGCGATCACGCTTGGCGTGGCTAAGATTAACATTAATTCGCAATTGCAATGGGCATTCCACAACGCATTGCGTGAGTTCATTGTGACAGATCGCGATTTGGAAGGCACTAACTACGATCCACGTAAGTTGCTTCGTTCAGGTGTCGACGCTGCGCAACAAGCTGCTGAAGAGATGATTCAAATGCTTGGGTCAGCGAATAAGGCACAAGTAACACTAACAAAGGCATAATGCCGATTGCTGTGAGGGAAAGATGAATAAGCCTAAATTGTTTTTGGACATGGACAATGTCCTTGTTGATACGTTACTTATTTTGAATGCGATTGATATGGCTGGTGAGACAGTCGCTAAGCCAGATCAGATTCCAGGCATTTTTCGAGATTTGCCACCGGTACCAGGGGCGATTGACGCGGTAAATAAGTTGAACGACTATTATGAGTTATATATTTTGTCGACAGCGCCTTGGCAAAATGTGAGCGCTTGGCAAGATAAGTTGATTTGGTTGCAACATCATTTCGGTGATGATGAGAAGAGTCCATTTTATAAGCGCGTGATACTTGCACATGATAAGAGCCTAGCACGCACACCTGGTGGCATTTTGGTTGATGATCGACCATACCACGGTGCCAGTGGTTGGGATGATGCAGAGATGGATAGTCAATGGATTCAATATGGTTATGAGCCCAAGATGACTTGGCAAACCGGTTTGGTTGAGCTATTGATTGAGGCGGCAGAAGTGTTTAAGAACGGCGACAGTATTCGAAATGCTGTTGATACGGTCATGAATGAACATCAGATTGCTGTGCACGGCGATACGGAGAAGTTCGTTAAAGCTGCATGGGAATAACAGACAGAGAAAAAGGCTTGGGTTAGTGGGAACCCAAGCCTTTTTGGCTATTAAAGCCACATGAAGAGAAAAAATTAGTATTTAAAGAAATACGCTTGTAAGAGATAACTTACAAGAATGAGTATAGCAAAGATGGTTAGACCGGCTGTGCCAGAGTTAGCGATTTTTAAACCACAATTTGGTACGGAAAAGGCCCTGATTTATAAATCAGGACCTTCGTACAAAAGAAATGATGGTTAGTGGCAATAACCATATTTGGGAAAGAAAGTTGTCGCACAAAGCGACGACATACTGCATTCCTACAAACCTACCTCTAAACTATATCATTCGTGATAAAAGTGAGTGTGCCAATTATTAAGCAAATCATCTAACAATTTAGAACGGTTATTGTTGGGCGTTCAGTGCTTTAATAGCAGCTTCAAATAAGTCCCAGTCACGTCGAGTCGGCGGATTACTCCATTCAATATGGACCGCATTTTTAGCATCGTGAGGTGTGATATTAGAAAGCAAAATGTCAGCCTTGTCAGTGAATTCATTGGTAACAATGATATTATGGTTCGAAGTTGCGACTATCCGAGCTTTAAGGCTTTCGGTGTAAGCATAACCATAAGAAAAATCCAGTGCGACCACTAGTGGCTTTTCAATAATCGTTCTTGGAATTGTAATGACCAATAGGTACAGCAAATCATTGTAGAAATTCTCTTGATTGGTTTCGAAATCGGTTAGCTTGTCTGGAAATTGCGTCAGGAACTTCGCGAAGAATTCCTTCGAAACGTCTAAATACTCAGCAAAATTTTCCATCAGGTATGCACTACGTTGGTGTGTGGTGACCTCGGAAAGGGGCTGCGTATAGCCAAGCAAACGCAACAGGTAGGTATCTAGTGGCGTTGTTTCTTTCTTGAAGAACATGGGAGCAATTGACCAATATGACAATGAAAAATGAGTTGCAAATGTTTTACCCAGCAGTTCTTTAATGGGGGCAATGTGATTTTGCAACGCCACGTTTTTGTGCAAAGAAATTGGCAGAATGTTCATCGCTAAAAGAAAGTTTAGGTATGAGACTGCCTCCCAAGCTAGTTCTTCTTCGGAAAGGTGAATACCTTCCCCTTGAAGCGTTTTGTCTAAAATTTCAATAGCGATCGCCACGTTTTCTGAATCGACTAGTAATGTTTCTGGCGAGAAGAACATTCGGGATCCAACGTTGTCTTGATTAACCAGATGTCCGTTAGCGATTCGGCGATAGCCAATATACGTGTAGTAAATTAAATTGAGCTGGTTTGTTGGTGATAACTGGAAATCCAAACGCTCAGCTAATTCTTTAATCATATTGGTTGATGTCTTTAATGATGTATTTGAAAACGGGTACTCAAAGTCGCAAAAGATGACGGAGTAGTAGTGATAATAGAACTCACGTACTGAGATTTCGTCACCAGTCAAAACTAGACGCTCTGATAGAGCCAGATGATGTTTCCGAAAGTAGGCCATCAGACGTTTGCGGCGCCGAAAGAAGTTCGTACATGACATCAAACTTTTGTTCGAGAAGTCTTCGACGTTGGTGAAATCTTCCTCAAAACTACTTTCTAGAATTTGAACAGTATCAGACCGTCTAGAATAAAGATAGCGTATTGAAGTGACGGGTGAACTATTTGTTACACGCACATACGTGATTGTATTGCGATCAAACGTTAATGTAAAAAGCCAAGATAATTCATCCATTGATTCATGGGCTAACGTTTGAACAGCCTTTTTAATGACAAATTCCGATGCACCTAGCAATCGTGACAATTCTGAAACGGTGGTGATGACCGGTGCTGGCATATTCTCTAACGTGACAATTATGCGTAACTGAATCTGCTCATATTCATCTAACAGGTCAAAAATAGCCATGGCTACGTAACAGCAAGGTTGCAATGTGGGTATTGACGATTGCCCGTGTTTACTTGGGATTCCAATGGGTAATGGATGGTTTTGAGAAGGTTACCACTAAGGGTGGCTTCGATGCTTCAGGCATGATTAACATGGCAATTGCTAAGCCAGTTATGACACCAGCACAAACGAAGGCCTTCCCATGGTACGACTGGTTCTTGAACCTAGCAACGAACCACGGTCACGCTACTGGTTTCTTCTCATTCGCCGTTGCATGGGGTGAGTTGTTTGTTGGTTTGGGATTGATCTTTGGTACGTTGACTTTGGCAGCTGCCTTCTTCGGAATGATCATGAACTTCTCATACTTGGGTGCCGGTGTTGTGTCAGTTAACCCAACGTTCATCTTCATCGAGATGTTCATCTTGATCGGTGGCTTCAACTCAGCACGTATCGGTTTGGACCACTGGGTAACGCCATTCTTGCGTTCAAAGTTGCCATTCTTGAACAACGATATTGAAGTTCGCTAAGATTAATATTAAAGATTAAAAGGATTCGGAAAATCACTTTCCGAATCCTTTTTTTATGAACCTAGGGGCTAATTTGGCCGTGAATTTTAAGTTTTGGCCACCTGAGACAGCGTACAACCTTTTGGGTACTGGTTTGTGGTATAAACAGAGTAAACGCGTTGTACATGGGGTGACTAAAATGGACAGAAATAAGCTAGCAAAAAAGATACGTAAACAGATGAACCGTAACCCAGGTTTATCGAGTGGGGAAAAGTTTTTTATCGACAATTTAGCGTTAGCGAAAAAGACGGATAACCTGATAAAAAAGTATCATTATGCGATACCGGCGGCCGATCAAAATGCAGTTAAAAAGACGCTTGCACCACCGTTGGCGGAAGCCCTACAAGCTTCTGAAGATGATGTGAACGAGCTATTGGCCGATATTACCGTACGACTGACACTGACCGCGAAACCGGATTTGGTTTACGTTCGGGAGAATTCAAAGAACGTTGTTTCGTCACGGCGAGTCTATGGCATTGCGTATCAAGTTCGCGATGAAGGGGATGGGCTCGCGCTATTTCGGGATGTGCTTACGGAAGCCAGGATGCCGCGAACTAGAATGACGGCGACACCTCAAGTTAAGTCAGTCGAGCCACAAACACCAAGTGAGGATGTCACGGCGTTGAAGAGTCAAATCGATCGATTGGAAAAGGCAAATAAAACGTTAAAAGCCAAAAACGTTGCGGTTAGCGAACGGGTCCAAGAGCTTGAGCGTGAATTAAAGCAAGCGAATACGGCCACGACGCAAGAAACAGCGGCGTTATCAGATCAGCTTGAAACAGCGCAAGCGACACAACAGGCGACGCAACAAATTTCCCATCAACGTCAATTGGATTTGGAACATCAAGCAACTAGGATGGAAGAACTGAAAAATCAGGTCACGGAATACGAGAATTTGCATCGCAATGAAAGTGGTCGTATTGCTGAACTTGAGGAAGCGTTGCATGAGGCAAATGAATCGTTGGAACAACTCCAAGTTATGCAGCATAATACGGCACAGCCAATTCATACGAATACGGATTACAAGGATACTGTGATTCGAACGTTGGCGGTGCGCATTAGTGAATTGGAGCAACAGCAACAAGCGCCGGTTCAAGAAACACCAGTAACCGCACCGCAACCGGTTCGTATTATTACGAAACAAGCTGAGCCAGTTGTGATGACAAAAACTGTGCCGGTCACAGATTCAGAGGCGTTATCACAATTGATTGCGCACTTAACCCGTGATAATTTGGCTGCCTATCGCAAATTGCCGTTGCTTGTTCAAACCTACAATGAGTTAACAAATGATGATGTTGCTCTGTGGATACCGGTGCAAGGCCGATTCTATGTTGAAGATGAAGAGCGCTACTTTGATTGATAATCAGGGGCATCTGGTCGGCATGGATCAAATTGACCTGAATGGCCTTGATGAAGCGAGTCTGAATGCGGAAGAGACATACTCGGCGCGTGTTCGATCGGATACTCATGCAGTACAGTTACTGCGTAGTCTGGGTAGACTGCCAGAAACAAAAGCCACCGAGGACGAAAAGACTGCGACAGATAGTGAACTGGAGCGACAACTATTTGGTAAACGTGTGTTGATTGTGTCGTGGTTTGGGGCGAGCGCTAAAAACGCTGCGAACAAAATCAACGAGGTTGGTGGTCAAGCCACGTGGTTAGACGGCTCAAAGTACACGGAAAGCAAAGTGATTGATGAAATCCGAGCAAACCGATATGATGTTGGCGTTGTCCTAATCAACGGGTCGCATCACCATACGGTTAAGGCCGCGTGGGAAGCCCAACGCGCGGGTCAGAATATTCAAGTAACGCCAAACGCGGGGATGACGAAAATTATTCGTATCGCGATGGATGCGTTGTAAGACAAAAAAGCAGTCTGCCAATACTGTGGCAGACTGCTTTTTGATTATTTGCGAACTAATTCTGTGTAGGCGTCTTCGTCAACAACGACGTCGATTTCACCGATGTATTCACGTGGATCATCCTTGACGAACGTGCGCTTGAAGACGAACAAACCATCTTGGTCAGAAGCTTCTTCAATACCACCCATATCATACAATGACACGCCTGAATCCATGGCCCATTGAATCATGGCCGTTTGGACGGCATATGGGGCGTAGTAGATGTTACCGTCAAATGAACCGGCGTACATGTACCAAATCTTGTCACCGTACTTAAAGCCCATACCAGTTGAAAGCAATTCGCCTTCACGTTCAGCAATATAGATACGCATGATATCATCATCCGCAAATGCTTCATGCATACGCTCGAAGTATTCCTTAGGACGGTGTGAGATGCCGTGACGTTGTGCCATGCCGGCATATGTCTCAAAGAAGGCATCGACGGCTGCTTCGTCGTTAGCCCAACGAACGGTTACACCGTCACGGACGGGACGCTTCAACTTTGACTTTGTCTTTGAAGGGTACAAGTCCAGCGTTTCCTTGGCATCTGGCTTAGCAGTCAAATCGATGACCATGTTCAAACGGGGTTGAATGGTAGCGTGCATCCCCTGGTCAGCCACGTTGCGGTTACGCGTTTCGTAGCCACGGGCACGCAAAGCATCGTTCAATTCATCTGAGTAAGGGACTTCAGGATCCATACGAATGACGTACACATCGTCGTCGGCCACAGCAAGCTTGGCCTCAGCAACTAACTTATCCAACAAATCAAGGTCCGTAACGTCCATCACAGGCCCCTTTGAGGCGTAAGCAAACTTCTTACCGGTTGGCGTTTGCGTCAACAGAAGCGAAATAGCGGCAATAATGTTGCCATCAGCGTCTTCAACATACGCGTGGCGAGGCTCCCAATTATTCTTAACGTGTGCCCAGCCCAAGTCTTGTGTCACTTGGCCGAACTTTGAGTTGCGGACAAACGTCGTAAAACGTTCAACGGCAGCTGCATCATTCATATCCAAAACTGGCATTGTTTTTCCTTCTTTCTAACTGAAAAACAGTCTCATTCAATCTGAGTAAATTATAACATAGGCAAGTTTACCAGTTTCAGAGTATAATAACTCTTATGGAAACTATTACATCAGTACAAAATGGCCGTATTAAGTCATGGCAAAAGTTGCAAACGAAGAAGGGTCGCCAAGCAAGTAAGACTTACTTGCTTGATGGCTGGCATTTGGTCCAAGAGGCCATTCAACACGATGGTAAGTTGCACGCAATTATGGCAACACCAGAACAATTGGCAGAACACCAAGATGACTTGCCACTTGGGGTACCGGTATTCGAAATTACGGCCGATATTGCTAAGAAGCTATCAGACTTGGTAACGCCACAAGGTATCTTTGCGGAAGTCTCATTGCCAACGGCAACTCGTGAACCACAATTTATTCACGATGGCGCTTGGTTGTTCTTGGATGCGATTCAAGACCCAGGTAACGTTGGAACGATGATTCGTACGGCGGATGCAGCTGGCTTTGCCGGCGTTGTGTTTGGGGATGGATCAGTTGATCCATATTCACCAAAGGCATTGCGCGCTATGCAAGGATCACAATTCCACATGACATTGACGACTGGAAACTTGCAAGAGTGGACAGCTGCGTTTACGCAAAATGACATGAACGTTTATGGCACCCAATTGGATCCAGAAGCCGCTGACTTGTTTACGATTCCAGCGCAAACCCAATTTGCGTTGATTATGGGTAACGAGGGTCAAGGCATGAATCCTGAATTGGCTAAGATGACAACTAAGAATCTTTACATTCCAATTTCTGGCCAAGCTGAATCACTAAACGTTGGTGTGGCAGCTGGTATTGCAATGTTTGCGTTGAAGGCACGCTAAAGCCTAGTTTGATAAGGTACTGTTAATCATGCAAAGAGGGGGCTTTTATATGCAAGATTGGCAACGCGACACCGCGTATTATAATATCGTGAAAGACTTGTTAGCCCATCCCCAAGTGCAAGAGTTGGCGAATTATACCCAACACCACCACTCGGATCGGTTAACGCATTCAATTGCGGTTTCATATGTGAGCTACAAGTGGGCATTACGTCTTGGCTTGAATGCAACTGCGGTCGCACGAGCTGGTATTTTGCACGATCTCTTCTTTTATGATTGGCGTACCACGAAGTTTGAGCTAGGAACGCATGCGTTTATTCATCCCCGCGTTTCACTACGAAATGCTGAGAAGATTACGCAGTTATCACCGATGGAAAAGGATATTATTCTGAAGCACATGTGGGGTGCGACAGCTGCGCTACCACATTATCGCGAAAGTTTTTTGCTGGATTTAGTTGATGATTATATGGCGGTTGCTGAGTTTTTCTCGCCAGCATCAGCTCGAGTCAAAAGACTATTCCACGCACACTAAAAAACGACTGTTCTGCATTTTTGCGGAACAGTCGTTTTTGTTAAGCACAACAAATGTCAGTGCAGCCTTTACGTTCACACTGAATCGTGCGAACGGCTTGCTTAAACAATTCGATGTCACTGTAAGTTGGCGGATTGCTCCACTCTAAGTGAATCGCACGAATTGGGGTTTTGGGTACAACGTTTGAAATGATAATATCAGTTGTTTCAGTTGGCTTCTCGGTGATGATGACATTCAAATCGAAAAAGGTTGCGATTTGACGCTTCAACATTTCGGTATAGCCAAACCCATAATTAATATCCAGCGCCACACTGATGGGTTGATCGACAACGTGACGTGGCACGGTTGCAATTAACAGATATAAAATATCGTTGCAAAAATCAACGTTGTTCAGTGTGATATCAGCTTGCTTGTTTGGGTACGTATGAGCAATCCAGTCCATGAATGATTGCGCGACGGCTTCATAGTCCGCAAAATTACTATCTAGGTAATCGTTATGGAACGTCGTCGTGACCTCGGATTCGGGGTGATTGTAACAAACCAAGTGATACAAATAGATGTCAATCGACGTCACGTCCTGCTTAAAGAAGAATGGTTGCAGCGACCAGTAAGATTGATTAACTGCGACCGCAAAAGTCTTAACCAGTTGCTCTTTTAATGGCGCTGTGACGCGCAGAAAGTTGGGCACTTTGCTAACTGGAATAGGCAACATGCGCAAACTAATCATAAAGTTCAGATAGCCATTTGCTTCCAGTGTTAGTTCGTGCTGTGATAAGTGGATATTTTTACGTTGTAGCGATTCATCGAAAATTGCGATGGTACTAGCTAACATATCGTCATCAACTAGCTCAGTTGCATCGACAAAAAATGGCCGTGCAATTGGCATGTGATCCGTTAACAGATGCCCCTGCATGATGCGATTGTATTTCACGTAGGTGTAGTACAACAGGCTTAGTTTTTGTGAATCAGATAAGGTGATATGTAGAGCCTTTGAAATTGCATCAATAATTCGTTCTGATGATGCTTTCAATTTATCAGAAAATGGGTAGCTAAAATCATCAAACAGCACTGAATAATGATGGTAATAGAGCTCTCGAATCGTAATTTCGTCCCCAGTTAAGATTAATGATTCTGACAAGTCTAAATGACGGTCTGCGAAGTATTCACGGAGAATCTTCCGTTTGCGGAAAAACGTCGTGCGCGAGATAGATTCATCCGCTACATAGTCTTCGACAGTTGAAAAACATTCGTGGAATGAGTGCTCAACTAATGCAATGTAGTCGGAACGTCTCGAATAGGCGTAACGAAGGGCAGTAATTGGCGAGGCATTTGAGACGCGTTGGTAATGAACGATACCATTTGCAAATGTCAAACTGAAGTATTTAGATAATTCAGTTAACGCCTCCGCTTCCAAGGTCTGTAACACGCCCCTTAGCGTAAACTCGCTCATGTCTAGTTTGAGCGCTAAACTATGTAAACTAATTTTTGTTGATTGGCCCATGCTATCCAAAGATACAATGACTTCAAGTTGTGTCTTCTCATGAGCCTGCAATAGATTTAAAACAGGCATTGTTGTCTACCAATATACTTTCTCTCTTTGTGAACTTATAGTAAGTTACATAAAAGATTATCGGTTGGCTTTGAAGATTTTTTGAAGAAAACGCGGTCGTTTTGTTTTTGTACGTAAAAATCGGACACTAGGTTGCGGACCAAATTGTACTGCTTTTCATGTAATCGATGCGACGCAGCCGTTTTTTGAAGATGATAGGATAGACCCATGCTATGACAGATTGAACAATCTTTTGGGGGATAGTGCAATGGGACAAAGTGCTAAGCAGATGCTGATTCAGTATATCCAAGACTGCGAATTTTCAATTGAATCTGCGTTAAAAATCATCGCGTATATGTCGCGGATAAAGACATATGAGGATGTGCCAAACGTCAACCCGGAACTGCTCGCTGAGTTGAGGGAAGACAATATTATCTTATAGATAAGACCAACAGCTGCTATGATAAAAACGCCAATTAGCCGGTTTCAGCAACCGATTAATTGGCGTTTTAAATTTGACATTATTTTACACGACGGCCGTGTACCAAGTGATAGACGACCAAGCCGATTACCGTAATCGCAACCATCACCATAAAGAGATGACGGTAGCCAAGGTAAGGCTCGAATAGTCCAATAATTGACGGACCAAAACCAAGTGACGCTTCGTAAGCAATAAAATAAGTTGCCGTGGCTTGCGTCAAACGGTCAGCTGGAATCATTTGTGAAGTAGTCGATTGCACGGCAGATTGGAAATTACCGAAACCGACACCGATAAAGATGGCAGCTAACAACATCATCCAACCGTTAACCATTGTGGCTAGAAGTAGCAGCCCGATTGCTAGAATAACTAATGATGGGTAAATGACATAGTTTTCATTCTTACGATCCATCAAGCGCCCGACGAGCGGACGAGAAAGCAAGATAACGAACGCGTACACCAAGAAGAAGTATGACGCGAACGTCACCAAGTGCAATTGACTAGCAAAGAAATCCAGATCAGCTTGCAAGGCAGCGTAGCCAATCGTTACAAAACCGAGGGTTAATGAGATTGGTAGCACGCGTGGTTCCATCAAAGTACGGATATCGAAACGTTGGTTGGCTTGCTTAGCGACCGGCTTCGTTTCAATGTAAACCTTGTCTGACTTAACAAATAGGGAAGCAATTAAAGCAATAAGTCCAGTCAAGAACTCAAGCCAGAATAGCGTACTATATGAAGCGTGTTGCGTAATCAACAAAGCCAAGAAAGGCCCGAATGCTGTACCGAGGATGGTTGCCAAAGAGAAGTAGGCAATTCCCTCGGCGCGTCGCTCAGTTGGAATGACGTTGATTACAGCGGTATTCGTTACAGTACCTGTAATGCCGACTGACAATCCTTGAATGAAACGCACAACAAGCAAATAAATCAAACCGCCTTGGAGTTGATAGGCTAGCAGCACAGGTACCAAAATTGCCATACTAATGATGGTTAATTGGCGTGCGCTGAACTTGGTGGTTAAAATACCAGCTGAAAAACGCGCAATCATTGTACCGATAATCGTCATACCAGTCACCAGACCAGCCATGGCATTGCTAACGTGGTAGGTTGCCACGGTGTATGGTCCAATGATGACAAAGAGACTATAGAACGTAACCATGCTCAAAATTTGAATAACGAAGAGCTGAATAAACGTTGCATTAAAGATACGGGAATTTGATTTCTGAGACGTAATAAACACCTAACTTTCTAATAAAAACTATTTTTTAGTATACACCTCGAAAAAATAGTCTTCATAGTTAATCGTTTTAGATGGACAATTTTTGTATTGAAAAACGGCAATTCAGCCACCGTTTAAAACGTTTAACCCTGTTCAAATCAAGGCTCGTGCATATTTTGTCTTTATTTCGTGCAGAGTTTATTCTTAAAAAAATCACAATTCTGGTTTTATAATGTAAGTATCAAAAGTGAGAAAAAAACGTTAGCTCGCAACACAGATTGTCCTTTTTCCGAGTATGGAAGCGTGACTTAATTTGTGAAGAGCGTTACAATTAAATCACTTATAAAATGTAAATAAAATTCCGATTAGAACTAGAGTATTAGGAGACAGTAATTATGGCAGTAGCATCACATGAAGTAGTAGCAAACACATTGTGCGACAAGTTTATCGCAACGTTTGATATCTTGGGACGTAAGTGGAACGGATTGATCATCGAAGTATTGTTGAACAACGGCCCACGTCGTTTCAAGGATTTGGCACAAGCTGTGACGAAGTGCTCAGACCGTGTTTTGGTTGAGCGTTTGAAGGAATTGGAAGCAGCTGGTATCGTTGAGCGTCGTACATACGAAGACTCATCATTGATTGAATACGCTTTGACTGAGCGCGGTGAGTCAATGCGTCCTATGATGGCTGCCATTCACGAATGGTCAGACAACTGGAACGCCTAATTAAGCATTAATTGTTAAGCCAGTGAACAAGGGGAACGCGTTCGCTGGTTTTTTGCATACCGGTTGCGAATGACTGATAATGTTGTACAATAATATAAGAAACTTTGAATGACCTAGTAAGTTGGTATGTCGTTTTAGAGAGTGGGCACTGGTGAAAATCCCATCGACGTTAAAACTGAATTTCAGTCAGGAGTTCATTGGTTGCAAGGCCTTTGCGGTTCATCCCCGTTAACGGATGTCCGAGGGTCGTCTTAAGTGACGACTAAAGTAGGGTGGTACCACGTTAATGAGCGTCCCTGTGACAAGTTATTTGTCGCAGGGACTTTTTATTTTGATTTTATTTTCTAAGGAGACAAACCATGAGTTTACAAGACGAGCTCACGCAATTGCGCGATCAAGCATTGGGCGCGATTGAAGCAACGACTGACTTGAAGGCTTTGAACCAAGTGCGTGTTAACTGGCTTGGTAAAAAGGGACCGTTGACTGAAGTGTTGCGCGGTATGAAGGATTTGACGCCAGAAGAGCGCCCAGTTGTAGGTGCTTTAGCTAATGAGGTGCGCGATGCCTTGACTGAGGCGATTGCGACGCGTCAAACGTCATTGGAAGAGGCAGCTTTGAATGCCCAATTGGCAGCTGAAACGTTGGACGTCACGTTGCCAGGTCGTGCGACTGTACAAGGTCAACCACACGTGTTGCAACAAATCATTGAGTCATTGGAAGACCAATTCCTTGGCATGGGTTACCAAGTCATTGAAGGTCCTGAAGTTGAGCAAGATAAGTACAACTTTGAGATGATGAACTTGCCAAAGGATCACCCAGCCCGTGATATGCAAGATACGTTCTACATCACACCTGAAATCTTGATGCGTACGCAAACGTCTCCTGTGCAAGCTCGTACATTGGAGTCACACGACTTTAATGCCGGACCTTTGAAGATGGTTTCACCAGGTCGTGTTTACCGTCGTGACACCGATGATGCGACGCACTCACACCAATTCCACCAAATGGAAGGATTGGTTATCGATAAGCACATCACGATGGGTGACTTGAAGGGAACGCTTTTGGCGGTTGCCCGTAAGTTGTTTGGTGAGGACCACGAAATTCGTTTGCGTCCTTCATACTTCCCATTCACGGAGCCTTCAGTTGAAGTTGACGTGTCATGGAACGCTGTGACACCAGACATGGCCCCTGAAGACATCGAGTGGATTGAAGTGCTTGGTGCTGGTATGGTGCACCCTAACGTTTTGCGTATGGCCGGTGTTGACCCAGAAGTTTACGGCGGATTCGCCTTTGGCTTGGGACCTGACCGTTTCGCAATGTTGAAGTACGGTGTCGAAGATATCCGTAACTTCTACTTGAACGATGTGCGTTTCTTGACGCAATTTGACCAGAAAGGATAAGCAAACAAAATGAAGGTTTCTGTAAATTGGTTGCGTGATTATTTGCCAATCGAGTTGCCAGCTAACGAGTTGGCCGAGAAGATTTCACGTACGACTGTTGAAATTGAAGGACAATACCAACCACAAGCAAACATGAAGAACATCGTGATTGCTAAGGTGTTGTCAGTTGTGCCTCACCCAGATTCAGACCACATGGTGATTACCCAAGTGGATGCTGGTGAGGATGAGCCTATCCAAATCGTGACGGGTGCCCCAAACGTTGCTGAAGGTCAAACGGTTATTTTGGCTAAGCACAACTCAATCGTTGGCGGTGGCCAAAAGATTAAGAAGGGTAAGCTACGTGGTGAAGTCTCAAACGGTATGTTGACGGCTTTGCAAGAGCTTGGCTTTGACGACAAGGTTGCGCCTAAGGACTTTGAAGAAGGTATCTGGGTCTTTAACGATGTTGATGCCGCTGACTTGACGCCTGGTGAGGATGCCTTGCATGTTTTGGGGATGGATGATGACGTACTTGAAACGGGTATTACGCCTAACCGTGCTGACTTGTTCTCAATGAACGGAACAGCTTGGGAAGTTGCAGCTATCTTGTCAGAAGAGCCTACGTTGCCAACATTCGAATTGACTGAGACGTCAGAGAAGACGGCTGATTTGATTTCAGCTACAGCACCCGCTGACTTAGCACCTAAGTACGCCTTGCGTGTCGTTAAGAATGTTGAAGTGAAGGATTCACCATTGTGGTTGCAACGTCGTTTGTGGACGATGGGAATCCGTCCAATTTCTAACGTTGTCGACGTGACGAACTTAATGTTGTTGACGTACGGTCAACCATTGCACGCCTTTGATTTGGATACATTGCCAAGCAAGGACATTGCAGTTCGTACGGCTAAGCCTGCTGAAAAGATTAAGACATTGGACGGCGTTGAGCGTGAAGCATCAGAAGGTGATATCGTTATTGCCGCTGGTGATGAAGCCTTGATGTTTGCTGGTGTTATGGGTGGTGAGTCAACTGAAGTCACTGCTAAGACGACGAACATCGTTTTGGAAGGTGCCATCTTTGAGCCAAAGGCCATCCGCCACGCTGCTCGTGACCAAAACTTGCACTCAGAAGCATCAACGCGTTTCGAACGTGGTGTGAACGTTGAAGATACGTTTACGGCATTGGATCACGCGGCAGCTTTGATTGCTGAAATCGCCGGTGGTGATGTGACTGAAGGTCGTGTGGTTGCGCAAGACTTTGATTACGAAGCCCCAGTTGTTAAGGTGACGACTGCCCACGTTAACCACGTATTGGGAACGGAAATCACGGATGCTGAAATCTCAGCTATCTTTGATCGTTTGTTCTTTGACTATGAGTTGAACGACGGTGAATTCACGGTGACTGTACCAGCTCGTCGTTGGGACATCACGATTGAAGCTGATTTGGTTGAAGAAATTGCCCGTTTGTACGGTTACGATAACTTGCCAGCAACGTTGCCAACTGGTGAAACGACGCCAGGTAAGTTGACACCAAAGCAAGCTTTGATTCGTGCAACACGCCACGATTTGGAAGGCTTGGGCTTGAACCAAGCGATTTCATACGTGTTGACGACGCCTGAGAAGGCAAATAACTTCCAATTGCACGATGGGCAACCAATCCAATTGGACTACCCAATGTCACAAGATCGCCAACAAACGCGTGGTAGCTTGTTAACTGGTTTGCTTGATGATGTTGCTTACAACGTTGCTCGTAAGCAAGCTGATGTGGCTTTGTATGAGCAAGGACGTGTCTTCGTTTCTAACGGGGATGCCAACCAATTGCCAGCTGAAATCGAGCACGTTGCTGGTGTGATTACGGGTAACGTTTTGCCACGTACTTGGGCAGAAGGTGCACAAAAGGCTGACTTCTTCGCTTTGAAGGGTATTGTTGAGCGCCTATTGGCCAACTACGCTTTGGCTGATGATGTGCGCTTTGTGCCAACAACTGCGCGTGCTGAAATGCACCCAGGTCGTACGGCTGACATCTACGTTGGTGAGACGTTAATCGGATTTATCGGTCAAGTACACCCATTGACGGCCAAGGCCTACAAGGTTAACGAAACGTACGCCTTTGAGTTGAACTTGGATGCCATCTTCGACTTGCCAAAGGTGAAGGATGGTTACGAAGTGGTATCACGCTTCCCAGCCGTTGCGCGTGACTTGGCTATCTTGGTTGACCGCGATGTTCCAGCTGCTGATTTGCGCGGGGCAATCGTTGCCGCCGGTGGTGAGTTGTTGCACGACGTTGAACTATTTGACGTTTACACGGGTGAAAACGTGGCTGATGACAAGAAGTCATTGGCTTACGCGTTGACATTCGTTGACGTTGAAAAGACGTTGGTTGATGAAGATATCAACGCAGCCGTTGAAAACATTACAGCTGCATTGGCTGACCAATTTAACGCCGAAATTCGTTAAAAATTGTCAATCAAATATTTAAAAGCCATCCGTTACTGGTATACTAACTAATAACGGATGGCTTTTTTGCTGTCATTGCATTTTAAGGAGAACGATAATAATGGAAGATTTGAGCCGCATCAACGGTAAGAAGTCACGCAAAGGGCTTTGGATTTCGTTGGTTGTGATTGTGATTCTACTTATCGGTGCGGGTGTTGGTGGTTACCAGTACTACACCATCCAAAAGGATAAGACGGATTATTCAGCATTAAATGTTAAGAGTAAGAAGGAAGTTCAAGTGCAAGTTAAGTCTGGTGCTACGGCATCAGAAATTGCATCTGAATTGAGCAAGGCGAAGGTTTTGCGTTCAGAACGTGCTTTCATGAATTATGTGACAGTGAACAATGTTTCGGATTTGAAGGCCGGTTACTACTTGTTTAGCCCAGCTGATAACGTGAAGACGATTGTGAAGTCATTGCGTCAAGGTGGCGCTGCTTACCCATTGAACGGCAAGGATACGATTACGGTTCGTGAAGGCGAGACGATTGAAAACATTGCCACTGAAGTTGGTGAGAAGACTAACTTCACGAAGGATGAGTTCTTGAAGGCCGTTAACGACCAAGACTTCTTCAACCGATTGAAGGAAGCTTACCCAGGCTTGCTTGATTCAGAAGTGGATAGCCAACAAGCTGGTGACATCCGTTACAAGTTGGAGGGATACTTGTACCCAGCAACTTACGACTGGAAGACAGCAAAGACAGTTAACGAGTTGATCAACCAAATGGTCTACCAAGACTACGTGCAAATGAAGGACAAGTTTGACGCCATTAAGAAGTCAGGCATGACCGTACACCAAGTTTTGACGTTGGCTTCATTGGTTGAGCGTGAGGGAATTGACGAAGCAAGCCGTAAGACAATTGCGGGTGTCTTTGAAAACCGTTTGGCAATTAACATGCCATTGCAATCAGATATTGCAACAAAGTACGCCTTGGACACAAACAAGACGAACTTGTCTAACTCAGATGTACAATCAGACAACCCATACAACTTGTATAAGTTCTCAGGTTACGGCCCTGGTCCATTCAACAACCCATCATCACAATCAGTTGATGCGGTTTTGAACCCATCTGACCGTGATAAGGGTTACTTGTACTTCGTTGCTAACTTGAAGACTGGTAAGGTTTACTACTCAAAGGATTATGACGAGCACTTGGGCAAGTCAGGTGATTTGGAAGCAACCAACCAATCAGTTGGAAGCGAAGCTGATGCGAAGAATTCATCATCAAAGTAATCACATACAATAAAGCATCTTAAGCATCTGCTTAGGGTGCTTTTTTACTGCTTTACAAAGTGGGGTAAAGCTGACCATAATGGCAGATAGGGAAATTTGTTTTCGAAGAGATTTAAAGGAGGCAACGTGAGTGGCGACAGCGCTAGAAACCTTGAAACAAACGTTTGGCTATGAGTCCTTTCGTGATGGACAAGAAGAAATCATTAATGCCGTAATGAACGGCGAACGAACACTAGGAATTATGCCGACGGGTGGCGGAAAGTCACTAACTTACCAAATTCCAGCTTTGATGTTGCCAGGCATTACAATTGTCATTTCACCGTTGCTATCATTGATGAAAAATCAGGTTGATGAGCTGCACGAGGCTGGTGTGCCAGCCGTGACGTTAAATTCAACGCAAAATGATGATGAGTACCGTGCGGCAATGAACAGCTTGTTGAATGAAGAAGCCAAGTTGCTGTACATGGCGCCAGAACGTCTCGGAAGTGAAGGGACGTATAACTTGTTGAATCGCTTGCCAATTTCATTGGTCGTCATTGACGAAGTACACGTTCTCTCGCAATGGGGTCACGATTTTCGACCAAGTTATCTGGCGGCCGTTGGTTTAATTAACAATCTGGAATCAGCGCCACGTGTAATGGCGTTGACGGCCACGGCGACAGAACGCGTTCAGGCTGACTTGGAAGAGATGCTTCATATTCAGCACACTGTTCGAACGAGTGTGGTACGTGACAACTTAACCATTCGCATGGAAAAGGGCCTGAATAAAAAGGGTAAAGAGGACTTCATTAAGACGTATATCAAAGAGCACCGTGGTGAATCGGGTATTATTTACGCGCCGACACGTAAAACCGTCGATGCGCTCACTGAATCGCTAACGGCTGCGGGTATCAATGCCGTTGGCTATCACGCGGGGATGTCAGATGAAAAACGTACGCAAGCTCAGGATGATTTCATCTATGATCGTACCGATGTGGTGGTCGCGACTAATGCGTTTGGTATGGGAATTAACAAGTCGAATGTACGGTATGTCATTCACTATGGTATTCCGGGTTCGGTTGAAGCGTATTATCAGGAAATTGGCCGCGCGGGTCGTGATGGTTTGCCATCTGAAGCGATTTTGCTATATGCCGCGGCTGATTTGCAGACGCAACGTTTCTTTATTGATAATAGTGATAATCAAACGCCAGAATATCAAAATTTGCAGCGGGTGAAGCTACAAGAAATGGCAAATTACGGGGCGACACAAATGTGTTTGCAACGTTATATTACCCGTTATTTTGGTGAAGATACGCCAGATTGCGGTCGTTGCTCAAACTGCTTGGATACGCGTGAGGCAGTCGATATCACGACTGATGCGCAAAAGGTATTGAGTCACGTTGTCCGCATGTTGAAGTCACGCGGTGGTGAGAACGGCTTTGGTAAGACGGTTACGGCCGAGACGCTACGTGGTAAGGTTCCTGATAACTTTGCGTGGGCGAATTTGGATCAATTGCCAACATTTGGTATTTTGCGCGGTACGCCACGCGTGCACATTATTAGCCTAATTGATTATCTGATTGCGGAAGGTTATCTGCGCGTGACTGGTCAATATGCTGGGTTAACATTGGCGCCGGATGCGATGGCTGTTTTGAAGGGTGAGCGCAAGGTGATGCGTCGCCAAGATATTCGTTCAATCGGCGATCGTGTGCGTGCAGGTTCACCAAGTACGCGTGAAGACTTGGATGAGCAACAGCATAATGTCTTTGAAGCGTTGCGTAAGTGGCGTTTGGAGCTGGCACGGGTGACGGAAATTCCGCCGTTCATTATTTTTAATGACCGGACTTTGGTGGAATTGGCTAAACAGCAGCCACTTAATGATGCGGAATTGATGGCCGTTTCGGGAATTGGTGAAGCTAAAGCAGAACGTTATGGCGCTGACGTATTACGCGTCATTGCTGAAAGTAAATAATGAAAAAGGGTCGCCTAGACTTTGCAACATGCAAGTCTAGGCGACCCTTTTATTTTTTAATGATTAAGCAACTTCAACAGCGATGATCTCAACTTCCATTGAAGCACCGTTTGGAAGTGGTACTTCAACTTGGTCGCCGACCTTCTTACCCATCAAAGCAACCGCGATAGGTGATTCGTTAGAAATCTTACCCTCAAGTGGGTTAGCTTCAACGGCACCAACGATGGCGTAAGTTTCAGGCTCTTCGTCAGGCAACTCCTTAAACGTTACCTTCTTACCAACTGAAACTTCGTCGTCAGCAATTTCTGATGAATCGATGATGATGGCGTTATCAAGCATGTTTTGCAACGTGTTGATACGTCCTTCAACGAAGGCTTGTTCGTCCTTAGCTGATTGGTATTCTGAGTTTTCTGACAAGTCACCGAAGCTACGGGCGATTTGGATACGCCCAGTAATCTCGGCACGCGTCTCAGTAATCAACGTGTTTAGTTCTTCTTCAATCTTGGCCTTTCCTTCGACCGTCATTGGAAATGTCTTTTCTTCAGCCATGTTTCTGGCCTCCTATGCAATTAAATTTTATTAGTTTAATAAGTGTGTATACCCGAAGGTTTCAAATGTTACATTACCACGGGTATGCGCGTGTGTAAAGGTTCACAACGCTAAGATTTAGTAATGCAATGAGTGACGTCGCTTTTCGTTCTCTGACCAACCCAACCCAAGCATGAAGAGCAAGAAGCCTAAGCTGACAATTGCGCTTATCTTGAAGTATGGGGCAGCGAACTTAAAGGTGACTGTATGCTCACCCGGTTTCAATGGTACACCAATAAAGAACTTCCCGACCGTTACGGTTTCGGTTTCTTTACCGTCGACCAAAACATGCCAACCATCAGCGTTTGGAATGGTCGTCATGAGCAAACCTTGGCCCTTCGGCATATTAATTTTACCGTTGATTTCAGTTTCAGAATCTTTCTTAACTTGTAGACCATGTTCCTGAAGTGACTGGGCTTGTGACTTAATCAAATCCTTATCAGCACTGTAAAGTGAGACGTTTTGTAACCACAAATCATCCTTCTTTAGAACGAACGTCAGGGTTTGTTTTTGTCCCTTTTGGTAAGCCGGCAGTGGCACAACGATTGTGTGGCGATGGCTCGGCATCGTTGGCAACGCCTTACCGTTCAATTGAATTTCCACATTGTCATTATTAACCGCGTCGCCAAGCGTTAGATAATAAGGATTATCAGTCGTTGGCGTGTAAGTTAGGGTCAATGACGCAACTTGCTTTTTGTTTTCCTTCTTCAGATAAGCACCGGTAATCGTTGCTGGTGCAGGAACGTTGGCAGCGGTCGAGCTATCAAAGTTTTCGCTTTTAAAGATGTCGTCGTGTTGGTAACCAATTAAGGCGTTCCAAAAATCATTTTGATTGCGGAGTGGATCGTTGTCCTTAAACGTCACGTTAAGTGCATTTGTGTTCGCTGCAAATGCGATTGGCAGTGCGTATGGGTTCTCAGACAAAATTGCCATCCCGGTGTACTTAGTCATTTGATAAGTACCATTGGTATCAGTGCGCTGGTAGGTCTGCATGTTAGTTGGCGTACCCGGCGTATTCGGCTCCACACCAGATGGTTGCAAGAGGTAACGCATACCAAGCAAACTATCAGTTAACAATGTTCCGCTGCTGTAAGCAATGTAGTTATCGCCTTCGGGTTGACCGATTGCTGCCATGAAATCACTTTGCTGGTGTTCCAAGGCGGAACTAAAGGTTGAGGCACCGTTGTAATTGCCTTGTAGTGGGTCGCCCTTCGTACGTTGGAATGATTGCGCAACACGGTAGAAGTTATCTTTCTGGCTTGGCAAGTGTTGGGTAATCTTGTTCAAACTCTTGATGTAAGTTTGATACTCAGTATTCGTGAGGTAGCTGAAATTATTCAACGTCCAAACGGTGCTGACAGTCATTTCAGCGATAACTAGCAGACTCAAGATGCCCAACCACCAACGTGATCGATGTGACAACGCGTGTAATGCCAAAATCAAAATAAAGAAGGCGTTACCTACTAATAATTGGTTCAATGTCAAAAAGTTTAAGCTGTCGAGGCGGAAGTAGAGGTAAACATCGGTCGCAATTGCCAAGATAACCAATGTTCCAATTTGCGTCCACGAGAAGCGAAGCGTTGGTGACCAGACTGAGGCTGCCAACCAAAGCACCCAAAAACTAAAGACATATGAGAAACGATAGGGGTACCAAACTGGAAATTGGAACCCGTGCCACATCAAATCCAATGGGGCGTACATCATTGAAATAACTAGAAAGGCAGTTACGAGCAAAGCAGTTAGACGCGTTTGCCAACGGATCAAGCGGTAGGTAAAGAAGAACCAAAGAATGATAATTGGCAGACTACCAATAAAAATATTTGGCAAACCTGAAGGCATTTGTTCGAAGTTAAATGTTCCCAAGAACAACTTGCCGAGTATATCAGGCGCTTGGTATTCGAACTTCCAAGTCAGATTATCCAACATGTGCTGGCCCTTGCTATTGAGCAACGTGTAACCAGTGGGTAACCAAACGATAGTTGAAAGGCCAATGCTAATGATGCTACCGAAAATGAACTTGCTAGCGATGGTCCAACGTTCACGTAAGGTGTACGGTTGCCAGAACAAGCGCCAGAAGACGTACAAAACTAGGAATAGGCCAATCATGTAGGCCATGTAGTAGTTAATAATAAAGATGGCGGTTAGTGGGGCGATAAATAGCCACGACGATTTACCATCTAAGTAGCGTTCAAATCCAGCAATGATTAACGGCAATAAGATTGCAGCGTCCAACCAAAGTAGGTTTAAGTCGTTAGCGACAAACCAGCCCATCATGGCATACGTGACACCAAAAAGTGGCAAACGCCAGCCATTTTGCCAACGCATCACGCGCAAAGCATAGCTGAAACTCCACCCAGCCAAACCGTATTTCAGAACGGTAATTAACAAGATTGCGGTTGGCAACATTGTGTTCGGGAATGGTAGGAGAAGTAAATTCGTTGGGCTGAATAAATAGTAGGCCCAATCGCCATACGTTTCACCACCCAACCCCTTTGCGAAGCTATAGAAAATACTCGTGGGATTGTGGAGGATGGCTTGACGGAAATTTTTAAAAAAATCAATGTATTGTTGCCCTAAGTCGACGGTCAAGATGGAACTTGAACCGAACGGGGCCATGTGACGAAAGCCAAAATAGACAGTCATAATCAAGAGGGGTAGTAAGAAACTGACCCATAGCGCTTGCGTTGATGACCGCCATTTTAGTGGATTAAAACGTGCGAACATAGTTGTTTTCTCCCTGAAATTCAGATAGTTCTATTAAACCATATTCTGCAGTCGTTTATTAGGGTGGCTTTTAGTTAAAATACGACAAGGGTTAAGGTTTGTTGCCCCGGTTTTATGCTACAATTAAACAATTAGATTATGGAAGAAAGGGTCAAGTTATGCAGTCACCAAAGCGACGTGGCAATCGTCGGTCAAAGAATGGATCATTAGCTCGAATTCCAGCGCGTTTGAATGTGCTGATGGGTATCGTGGTTTTGATGCTCGGATTATTGGGCTGGCGATTGGTTACCCTACAAGTTACAGATAGCGAGACGTACAAGTCAGCCGTTAATAGCGCTGAATCAAGTACTGAAAAGGTGAACGTGCAACGAGGCATGATTTACGACAGTACTGGTCAAGTGTTGGTCGCTAACAAGGGATCACAAGCGATTACGTATACGAAGCCAAAGGGCGTAACCGAGGCTGAAATGTACGATATTGCCAATGAGGTTGCCAAGTATATCTCAATCGACACTGATCAATTGTCATCAGGAAATTATGCGACGTATTACATTCAAGATGCGAAGCGTGCGGCGAAGGTTGTTAAGGCAAGCGGTACGAAGACTGTGCCAGGTACGGATGATTATGTCGCTACCTTGAAGTCTTACGTACAAAAGCACGAGGCTAAGTTCCCATTGAGTGATAAGCAAAAGAATGCTGCCATGATTTTCCAAAAGATGGCAAATGCGTATTCTTTGTCAACGGTCTACATTAAAGAGACGGGTGTCACACAAGAAGAAATCGCCAACATCGGTGAGCGTCAATCAAAGATGCCAGGTGTGCGTGTTGGTATTTACTACACGCGTGACTATCCACAAGGTGATTCAATCAAGGCGTTGGTTGGTTCAACGTCAACTTCTAAGTCTGGGTTACCAGAAGATAGTGTCAACAAGTTGCTAACGGAAGGGTATTCACGTGACGATATTGTCGGAACGTCATATCTAGAAAAGCAATACGAAGATGCGCTAAAGGGAACGAAGGGTCAAGTTGAGGTTACCACCGACAAGGACGGCAAGACGACTGAAAAGACGACGTACGCCGGTCAAGCTGGTGATAGTTTGACGTTGACCATTAATTCAAAGTTCCAAAATGATGTGCAAAGCATCTTGGAGAACAACATTCCAGGGGGGATGACAACTGGTGCGTATGCCGTTGTTATCAACCCAAAGACGGGTGGTGTTTACGCAACGGCAGGTGTTAACCGTGATAACGAAACGGGTAAGACGACGCCGGATGCCCTTTCGACTGTTAACCAAGCGAACGTTGTGGGATCTGTTGTTAAGCCAGCGATGATTACAACCGGATTCTTGAACGGTACGATTACGGCCGAAAATAATACCATTACCGACCAACCGATTACGGTTGCTGGTACGGCAACGAAGTCATCATGGTTTAACCGTAACGGAAGTGGTAGCATGCCTTTGACTGCTGACACGGCCTTGATGGTGTCATCTAACTCGTACGTTATGCAATTGATGTTGAAGATGGGTGGCTTGAACTACTTCCCGGGTATGAGCTTGGGAGCTTTGCCAACCAGTGTGTTCCAAACAATGCGTGATGGGATTGCTCGTTTCGGTCTAGGTGTTAAGACTGGTATTGATTTGCCAGGTGAAATTACTGGTGTGAAGGGTTCAACGACCCGTGAAGACATTGGTAAGGCGCTGGACGAATCATTTGGACAGTACGACACGTTTACAACAATGCAACTTGCCCAATACGCCGCAACTGTTGCTAACGGTGGTTACCGTGTTCGTCCACACATTGTTGCTTCTATTGAACAACGTGATGAAGCGAACCGCGTTAAGACGCAAACAACTGTGCCAACAGAAGTGTTGGGAACGGTCGGCTGGACTGAAGCAGAGCGTAACTTGATTTGGAAGGGTATGGAAGAAGTTGTTCACAGTAGTTCTGGTTATGCAACTGGAACGCGTATGAAGAATGTTCAACCTGGTATCTACGCCAAGACTGGAACGGCCGAAACAACGACTAACGGTGTTTCTACATATACCAGTTCATTGATTTCATTCGTGCCTAACTCTGATGTTGCCGTGGCCATTGTTGTGCCATCGGTTTACGAATCAGACGAAAACGTTAACCAACAAATTGCAATCCAAATCTACGAAGCGTTCTGGAAGGACGTGCAAGATTCTGGTTCTGCAACAAAGTAACTATGCTAAACTGATACCTATTACTAGGTGTCAGTTTTTTGTTAGAGAGGGTGACTGTATGATGGATAAGAATGAAGCTCGTGAGATAGCTAAGAGTCATTTGGCGAAGCTGTCTGATATGCAACGCGCGACGTTGATGCAACAAATAACAAGTACAGTGACAGCATTGCCAGCTTGGCAGGAAGCATCTTCAGTCGCCTTAACGTTGGCACAAGATGTTGAGTTGCCTACGCAGCTTTTAATTCAGACAGCGTTATTGCAAGGTAAAAAAGTGTATTTGCCAAAAGTAGCGCCACAACGACAGCTTGAATTTATTCAGATTGATGAGTCAACCAAGTATGAACGCCACAGATTTGGTATGCTAGAACCAATTGGTGAACCGCTTGGGGATGTGGTGACACTTGATTTTATCTTGGTGCCTGGGTTGGCCTTTTCGGCAGCAGGTGATCGGCTAGGCTTCGGCGGTGGCTACTATGATCGTTGGTTACCAAAGACGACTGGCGCAAAAATCGCCGTGACGATTCCAGATAATTACGTGACGACCCCAAATTGGGAAATTGAAAAAACAGATCAACAGGTAGATAAGGTAATTGTTTTGCCACCTGTTTAAGGAAGAAAAGTATGATAGCAGAATTTAAGCGCGCCTTTAAAGCGACACCAGCGACCAGCGCCCTAGTGGCGTTTATGGTCGTGGTGTACCTATGGGAAGCTTTGATTGCGCAGAGTTTTACCATCAGTTCACGTGTTTTGTATGAAACAGGTGCGCAATTTGGACCAATTGTTCTCCATTATGGCGAATGGTGGCGTTTGCTGACGGCAGGCTTTTTTCACGTTACCGCGTCACACCTAATCTTTAATATGATTACGTTGTATTTTATTGGCCGATTATTAGAGTTAGAAATTGGGCCTTGGCGTTTTCTGATTCTTTTCCTCACAACTGTTATCAGTGGGAATTTAATGAGTTTAGCATTCGGTGCGATGAATGTTATTTCAGCCGGCGCGTCTGGTGGTGTGTTCGGTCTATTCGGCGCCATTGTTAGGCTGGGGTTGATGGACAAACGTAGAGCTTATTGGCGTAGTCAGGCAAAATTGATGACGGCATTTGTGCTGTTGTCAGTCATTTCAGCACTGTTTACACCAGGAATTGATCTGGCAGCCCATATTGGTGGCCTGATTGGTGGTTTCTTGATTGTGCCAGTCTTCATATCAGGCTTCCACTATTCAGGCTTATTCAAAATCGGTGGCGGTCGACGAGCATTAGCGTTGTTGATGTATGTTGTGTTGATTGTCGCTTTGGTTGGTATTGCACTGTTACGAAAATAGGAGATAGATATGCAAACATTTTTAGATGTCCTAAACTTGTTGAAGAAATATGATATCTACATTCACGTTGGAAAGCGCCTATGGGATATTGAGTTAGCGGCAATTGAAATCGATAATATGTATAAGGCTGGCCTACTTGATGCAAAAGAATATGCGCAAATCAAGCTGGTCTTACGGCATGAGCACGAGTTAGAAGAGAAGCAAGAAAGACTGCTATAATAGTATTGAAAACGTTTTCAATAAAACACTTGTTTTAATTCAGAAATTCGTTATAATAAATAATGTTGAAAGATAAGAAAGCGATTACAAAATATTTTTGTGAGAATGACGAGGAAAAATCATGGCTAAAGATAAGCTAATTGGTGTTGACCTTGGTGGTACGACTATCAAGTTCGCCATTTTGACTGCCGAAGGAGAAATCCAACAAAAGTGGTCAATCCGTACAAACATTTTGGATGAAGGGTCACACATCGTGCCTGATATCATTGATTCAATTAACCACCACTTGGACTTGTACCAATTGGACAAGGATCGCATCATTGGTATCGGAATGGGTACGCCAGGAACGGTTGATCTTGAGAACGGTACTGTTAAGGGTGCCTTCAACTTGAACTGGAAGGAAACGCAAAACGTTCGTGAGCAAATCGAAGCTGGAACTGGTTTGCCATTGACGATGGACAACGACGCTAACGCTGCCGCATTGGGTGAGCAATGGCGTGGTGCCGGAAACAACCAACCAGATGTTGCCTTCATTACGTTGGGAACTGGTGTTGGTGGTGGATTGATTAACGATGGTAAGTTGATCCACGGTGTTGCAGGAGCTGGTGGTGAGGTCGGTCACATGATCGTCGAGCCTGGTGGATACTTGTGCACATGCGGTAACTACGGTTGCTTGGAGCAATACGCTTCAGCTACCGGTGTTGTTCACTTGGCCCAAGACTTTGCAGAAGCCTACGTTGGTAACTCAAAGTTGAAGGCTATGGTCGACAACGGTGAAGAAGTAACGTCAAAGATTGTCTTTGACTTGGCCAAGGAAGGCGACTACTTGGCAAACGAAGTTGTAGACAAGGTTGCTTACTACCTTGGATTGACTTCAGCTAACATCTCAAACATCTTGAACCCATCTTCTGTTGTTATCGGTGGTGGTGTTTCAGCCGCAGGAAAGTTCTTGTTGGATCGTGTTGAGAAGAACTTTAAGCAATTTGCCTTCAAGTCAACGCGTGACGTGACTGAAGTTAAGTTGGCTGAGTTGGGTAACGATGCTGGTGCTTACGGTGCTGCTTCATTGGCCCGTAACTCAGACCGCGTGATTGCCTAATTAAATAAGTAAAATAAAGACGAGAATCAGTGATGGTTCTCGTCTTTTTTGTTGTGGTTGTTTGTGTGACACATACCGCAAATTGCATTGAACTGTAACAAAATTCCCAGAAAACGATGTAATGTTTGTAATAAATGGCCTGAAAAGTAATGAAAACACGAAAAAAGTTATTTTCAGAGTAGGGACTGTTTTTGAACTAATTGTGAACACGAGAACTGATGAGCCTAAATGACGGGTTTCGTTCGGTGCTTAAATGTGACCATTTTGTGCGTTACATGCTGTTCAGACGCTGTTATATAACTGTTACGCGCCGTCGGTATGATTAATCATGTTGTTAAGGCAACGCATAACAAAAACAAATCAAGTTTTATAACTATTAGAAACAAACGCTTTACACGAGCAATATTTATTAGGGGAATTAATCATGCAAAACGTAAATTCACGCAAGAAGATGTACAAGTCAGGTAAGAACTGGGTAGCCGCAGCTGTTGTTGCTGCAGCCGCAGCTGTTGCACCAATGATCTCAACTGAATCAGCATACGCTAACGAAGAAGTTGCACAAACGACTTCATCATGGCGTGCAAAGACAGTTGACCAAGTGGTTGAAGCCGTTCAAGCCGCAGGACAAAAGTACACGGTTCAAGCTGGAGATACGTTGTCAACGATCGCATCTGCTACTGAACTTACAACTGAAGAAATCGCTTCAGCTAACAACATTTCAGACGCTAACTTTATCGTTATTGGTCAAGAAATCAACTTGACTAAGGAAGTTGCAGAAGAAGTTGTTTCAGAAGCACCAGTTGCACAAGAAGCTGCAGTTGAAGTGGCACCAGTTGTTGCAGAAGTAGCCGCACCTGTTGCTACGCAAGAAGTTGCTGTTTCAGAAGCACCAGTTGCACAAGAAGTACAACAACCAGCAGCACCATCATACAACGCTGATTACACGGCAGTACCTGGTAACTCATACTACGCTGGTCAATGCACGTGGTACGTTAAGAACCAATTGCCATGGGTTGGTAACTTCTGGGGTAACGCCGCAGAATGGGCTAACAACGCAACGTACGCTGGCCGTGTTGTAGACACGAACCCAGCTGTTGGTACGGTTGCAGTTATGATGCCAGGTGTTGCATACGCTTCATCATACGGTCACGTTGCCGTAGTTACTGGTGTTAACGGTGACATGATCACAATCTCAGAAATGAACGCTAAGGGTGAATTCGTGGTTTCATCACGTACTATCCCTGCAGCAGGCGTATTGTTCATTCACTAATTTAAAATGTATTGCCTATGGGACATTGTCATCAATGTCCCATTTTTTTGTTATCGTGATGTAACTTACTTGATATACGCAATTGTTATGATAGAAACCATACGAGGCTCAGTCGTTGGACTGGCTAAAAACGTACAAAAAGGGATTATAAACAATATGATTAACTCTAAGATGAATGCTATGGCTAAGGGAATGGGAGCTGCCGCTTTGGTTGCAGCTGCTGCAATTTTGCCAATGACGAACTCAAACACTGCTGTATCAGCCGATGATAACGCAAAGCCAGCTACGGACGCTACTTCATGGCGTGCCAAGACGGTTGACGACGTTAAGGAAGCCGTTAAGACGGCTGGTACGACTTACAAGATTCAAGATGGTGATACGATTGACACGATCGCACAAGCAACGGGCTTGAAGGTTGATGACATCGTTAAGATGAACAACATCACGAACCCTAACTTGATTATCGTTGGTGAAGAGATTCGCTTGAACGGTTCAGTTGCACCTGCACAATCAAATGCTTCAGCTGCATCACAAGCTTCAACTTCAACGGCTGCTTCATCAGCATCAGTTGCTTCTGCAGCGCCTGCACAAACGTCAGTTGCAAGTGCACCAGTTTCAACTGGTGCATTCGCTGACGCCGTTAACGCTTTGAACGCAATCCGTACGGCTGCTGGTTTGTCACCAGTTTCATACGATGCTTCATTGTCAGCAACTGCACAATACCGTGCAGACATGATGGCTGGAAACGTTGACGCAGCACACTTTGCACAATCATACGGTCACGAAGTTGTTGCTATCGGCTTCGGTGCTGGTTCAGATGCCGTTAACGCTTGGTACGCTGAAACTGGTATGATCGACAACGGTTCACACCCACACACGCGTTGGGTATTGGGTTCATACTCACGTGTTGGTTTCGGTTACAACGCTGCCACTGGTACGTTTGTTGCTGAAGCTCAATAATTGAAGAAAAATCAAAGTCTGCCTAAGGTTGGCAGACTTTTTATTTTAGGTTTGATAGAATAGTGCTTGACTGAAAAACGAAATGGGGAATTTAGTAGTATGTTGCAAGCATTGTTTGTCATTGTATTGCTTTGGATTCTTTGGACGGTTGGTACATTGGTATGGACGCGCGTAACGTTGAAGCGTGCGGCATCACTTTTGAACTCTGAAGAATTTGAAGCACAAAGTCGTGGTCACCAATTGATCGATTTGCGTGAGCCAGCTAAGTTTAAGGCAAAGCACGTGCTTGGTGCACGTAACATTCAATACGCTATGTTGAATGAGAACCACAGTGCTTTGCGTCAAGACAAGCCAGTCTTTTTGTATGACGAAAACATGCAAATGGCTGCGCGTATGGCGCGTAAGTTGAAGAAGGCGGGATACAACGATATCTACGTCTTGAAGAATGGTTTTGGTTCTTACACTGGTAAGACTAAGAGCAACTAAAAAATACCCACTTACATGAACTGACGTTTGTACGCCGAACCATGTAAGTGGGTATTTGTTTTTTATATTCGATTAGAAACGTGCGCCGTGAGAGTGAGCAGCCTTACGAGCGGCCTTGCGCTCTGTCTCCTCAAACTTAGCCTCTTCTTCTTCCAAAGGCTTAACAGCAACCTTGTGGAACGTGAAGGCTGCAGCGGCAGCAGTTGCTAGCGTACCAGCAACACCAGTCAAAATCCCCAAACCAAACTTCTTCATGATGTGGTTCCTCCATATATTTGTTAAGATAAGTTTAACATATTTTATATGAGTTTAATAACTGGGGTTCTTTGAAATGCAGATGAACAAACCGTTAATTATTGCCCACCGGGGTGATCACACGGCTGGACAACTTGAAAATTCACTACCGGCCTTTGCATCTGCAATACAATTGGGTGCAGATGGTTTAGAGGTTGATGTGCAGTTGCACGAGGGGCGCTTAATCCTAAAACATAATATTGATGCGCATATGCCACCGGTTGTTGATGATTTTGCATCATTCTTAGCGTTGGTGAAAGAGACCAACTACCACGGTTTGTTATTGATTGAGCTGAAGGGGAAACAGGGTGCAGCGCAATTGTACCGTGAATTACAGGCTGCCCAAGTTGATGCGCCAGTGATGTTGCAATCATTTCAAGTCAACGCACTTGAAACCTGGCGCCGACTGGATAAGACGATACCATTAGGGTTGTTGCAACATCGACCTAACCGGTTGAGTCGACAACTGTTTCAGGCCGGCGTGATTCAAAATAATAATTTGGACTATCGGTATGTACCGTTTATCTTCGCGCGTGCCCGGGAAGTGATGACTTATTGGTGGACCCCAACGAAAGCTTGGGTATTAAAAATGATGTTCATGGCGCGCGTTGCCGGTGTGATTACAGATGATGTGCGTTTGGCCCAACAAATTAGAGATAGAGATGGAAAATAGTATGGATAAGTTAATTGTGATTGTCGGTCCAACCGCGGTTGGGAAAACCGCTTTATCACTAGAACTAGCGAAGAAATTTAACGGCGAAATTGTATCGGGAGATTCGATGCAAATTTATCGGCAACTAAATATCGGGACAGCGAAGGCTACCCCTGAGGAGCAGGCGGTTGCACCGCACCATATGATTGATATTGCTGACCCCGCAGAACACTATTCAGCCGCACGATTTGTGCGCGAGGCACAGGCAGCAATTGCAGATATTGCATCACGCGGGAAACTGCCAATTTTGGTTGGTGGAACCGGGTTTTATGTTCAAGCTTTGTTGGGCGACCGTCCGTTAGCTGATGTGGATGATATTACGGACGAGGCATTTGTTGAGAAGTGGACGACGATTGCCCATGAACAAGGCGAATCGGTGGTTCGTGATGCCTTGCGCGAACTGGATCCAGTCAGTGAGGCGCGTATCCTCCCAGGACAAATTCGCCGTTTGGTCAGAGCGCTATTAGTTAGTGACCACACTGGCAAGCCGTTTTCTGAGCAACAACCGGAACCAAAGCGTTTGTATGACGCCTACATCATCGGTTTAACAACCGATCGACCAGTTTTGTATGAACGTATTAATACGCGTGTTGATGCGATGATTGCGAACGGCTTGCTGGAAGAAGCTCAGATTGCAGCGACATTACCAGAAGACAGTACGGCGAAAAAAGCGATTGGCTATAAGGAATTGTTTGGTTACTTAGAGGGCGTTGAAACCCTTGAACAAGCGAGCGAGAATTTGAAGCAGGCTTCACGTCGTTATGCAAAGCGTCAAATGACCTGGTTCAATAATCAGTTCACGGACATTCATTGGTATGATTTGGTGCAAAATGCTGCGGAACTAAACACGATCGAAGCGGCTGTCCAAAACTTCGTGTCAGAATAGCTGACATGAACAGAATAATCTTCTAAAATAGGTGGTAATATGCTACTCATAGGGGGTCGGACGTATGGTAAGACGAGAGTTACGCCGCGATTTGGCAGTATTGCCAATGAGTGTAGTGCGCGAATTGACGGGCTTATCAGATCGTCAGATTCGGTACTATGATCAGCAGGGACTCATTGAGCCACATAGAGGGGCCGGTAAGCAGCGCCGTTTTTCGTTAGATGACGTCGATCGCTTATTGGAAATAGCAGATTATCTAGATGCCGGTTATTCGATTTCTGAAATTCACGAGGTTGATGCTAAAAAGCAACGTCGTGAAGCAGAAAAAGTTAATCCGGATGAAATTAATATGCGTCACATGTTGGCTGATGAGTTGCTTAAGATTGGTCGTTTTAATAACGGTCAACGGAAGTTTTAGATGATGTGTTTTGGGATAAAGTAAAAGGAGATTACAATGGTTCGCAAGGCTTACACCAAGGATGATATTCGCACAATGATTGCTGAGGAAAACGTGGAATTCCTACGTTTGCAGTTCTCAGATGTTTTCGGCACAATTAAGAACGTCGAAGTACCTGTTTCACAACTTGAAAAGGTATTGGACAACAATTTGATGTTTGACGGTTCTTCAATCGAAGGATTTGTTCGTATTGAAGAATCAGATATGTACTTGTACCCTGATCTATCAACGTTCATGATTTTCCCATGGGCGACTGATTCACACGGTGGTAAGGTTGCACGTTTGATTGCAGATATTTACACGGCCGACCGCGAGCCATTTGCTGGGGATCCTCGTAACAACTTGAAGCGTGTTTTGAAGCAAATGGAAGACGCTGGTTTCAAGAACTTTAACATTGGAACTGAGCCAGAATTCTTCTTGTTCAAGCTTGATGAGCACGGTAACCCAACGATGAACCTAAACGACAAGGGTGGCTACTTTGATTTGGCCCCACTTGATTTGGGTGAAAACACACGTCGTGAAATTGTCTTGGAAATGGAAAAGATGGGCTTTGAAGTGGAAGCGGCCCACCACGAAGTTGCGCCTGGGCAACACGAAGTTGACTTTAAGTACGCTGATGCATTGGATGCAGCCGACAACATTCAAACGTTTAAGTTGATTGTTAAGACGATTGCACGTAAGCACGGTTTGTACGCAACGTTTATGCCAAAGCCAATTTCTGGTATCAACGGTAACGGTATGCACACGAACATGTCATTGTTCAATGAAGATGGTAACGTCTTCTACGATGAAGCTGGTGACTTGCAATTGTCAAAGACGGCCTACAACTTCTTGGGTGGTGTCTTGGCGCACGCAGCTAACTTCACAGCTATCACGAACCCAACGGTTAACTCTTACAAGCGTTTGACGCCTGGATTCGAAGCACCAGTTTATGTGGCTTGGTCTGGTTCAAACCGTTCACCAATGGTTCGTGTCCCAGCTTCACGTGGTAACTCAACGCGTTTGGAATTGCGTTCAGTTGACCCAACTGCTAACCCATACTTGGCCTTCGCTGTTATCTTGGCAGCTGGTTTGGATGGTGTTGCCGGCGAAATGGAGCCAAACCACGCGGTTGATCGTAACATCTACTTGATGGATGAAGCTGAGCGTAAGAAGGCTGGTATCACTGATTTGCCTGATACGTTGTTGGCAGCCGTTAACGACTTGGATACGGATTCAGTTATCAAGGAAGCCCTTGGGTCACACATGGCACGCACGTTTGTGGATGCTAAGCGTTTGGAATACCAAGCATATCGCCAAGAAGTTTCACAATGGGAATTGGAAACTTATTTGGAGCAATACTAAAATTTCGTAAAAACTTCTTAAAAACAACGTCGTCCAGTCCATGGTCGGCGTTTTTCTTTAAGTTTAGGTTGTATGATATATATATTAGGTAGATATAATAAGTTGAGAAGTAAGATTGCAACCACAAACAGGAGGGGTTGAGATGGAGAACACGCCATACTTGACGACGGACTTACCGTCAAATCAATCCGTATTAAATGGAAAATTACAAGCAAAACTAAACTACATTGGTGATATTCAAACTGCCGTGGCAGAAGGAAATGATCGCCGTGTTTATGAATTACTAGATAGCCAAAAGTACAACATGCAAATTCGCCAGGCACCACAAGCCGAGTCAAACCGCGTGTTGTCAGTTTTGGTTGATGATATGCAAGATGAGTTGAGCCACCACTTGGGACAAAAGCTTATTGCTTACCTATCAGAAAAGTTCCCGTTCTTCTACTATGAGGAGTCACAACTTGGTGTCTTCCAATTGTTCTTTGGAAACTGGTGGGACCGTCGTCACTTCGGTATCTTGGACCCATTGTCAGTTAAGTTCATTTTTAATGATGAAGAATACGAAAAGTTGGCTCGTGCGGTTGAACTAGCTGAGTCAGGTCAACGTTTCAACGCCCAAGTCATTGAAGATACAACGCGTGCCAATGAAGCCTTGCAAAAGGTTGTAAACGACCAAAATGCACGTGATGCTGAGCGTACGCAATTGATGGCGCAATTGGCTGCCACGGAAGAGCGTAGCGGTTTGTTCAACAAGAGTGCCCGAGCAGAGCAACGCGAAGTTTTGCGTGCGCGTTTGGCCCAATTGGATGCGGCTGATGCTAAGGCGGCAACGGTTCCTGATTTGATTGCTGAGAACAACGCCCAAATCTTGAACTACTCAAAGGAAGATACGATTTTGATTTATGAGCAACGTGCAATTAACGATGCATTTGGCTCATTTGCTGATTTCCAAAACGCGGTCGGCTCATTGTATGTGGACTATGTCTCATCATTGGTAGCCGAACAGGGAGGTGAGTAAGCATGACAGAACACCTACGTGAACGCGTTGTTTCATACGTTGATTTGTTGAGCGATGATATTGGTCAAATTCAACAAACCTTAGCGCAAGTTCGTGAGCTTGCTGAAACAAACGATCCAAAGAAGGTCCACATGTTGGCGCAACGCCTAACAAATGCGCACCTTAATACAGAATGGGTGACAGTGCCACGTCAATATGCGAAGGCAGACTGGTACCTGATGGCGATGGATCGTTTCCTTTCATTTGCGGGGATGCCAGCCTATGATATTTTAACGCCAGCTGAGCGTGAAGAGTTGACGTTGGTGATGACTGATTTGGATGTGCCAGCAACCTTTGAATTCGTTGTGAACGACGATAACAACGGTGGTGCTTACTTTGTTGAGTTGGGTACTGAGGCGCGTCTATTTTACTGGTCACTTGAGCGTAAGCAAATTTTGTTTAATGCTGAAGCTATCACTGATTTGATGGTTGAAAACTTCCGTAAGAAGACAACGGCAGCACGCATTCGTACGTTGGCTACGTTGTTGACGGAGTTCGGTCGTTACATGGAGCGCGAGTTCGGTTATCAAGTGGACTACAACATTCTTGAAACGCGCGATGATTTCTTGTATCCATTGGTACAAACTGAAATGCCAGCGGGGATGTTGGATCGTTTGTTTGTTCTGTCAGCTGATTCAGACTACTTCTTGCAAAGCATTCCAAATGGTGCCGGCTTGATGTTGGAGAATGGCGTTGAAGTCCGTATCTTCTACGTTAACGATGCAACGGCAATCGGTGCCCAACGTTGGCACTTCCAAGTCATTGATGGTCGTGATGCCATTTCATGGTTAGATGTCTTGTTGGATTATGACTTCATCGGGGCATGGTATTTGACGGAACGTCGTTACTTGGCAATTGAGAGTGATGAGCTTGTCTTTGGGTTGCAACGTGAAGGTCTGATTTCATATGGTACACCAGTTGAAACGGAGCCTGAGGCCGCAACTTCTGCAGCACCACAAGTTGAAGTGTTGCAACCACAAGCGTCAGACGAGGCGGAATAATGACGATGGATATTGCAGGTTACTTGCGTGAAGCACGTGAGTCATATCGCGCAGTTGTGGCTGATTGGGAAAACCCAATCGGGCCTAAGGATGTCTTGTTGAATGATTATTTGAATCTAGACGTGTCATTGAGTGCCTTGATGTTACGCGTTGAAGCAATCAACAATGATGTGCCACACAATGCAGTGATGACAAGCAATGCTGAAGTGAAGGCGTTGTATGCGACTGCCTTCGCCCAATTCTTGTTGATCAGTTTGAAGCAGCAATGGACGCACTTGATGGTGCTTGAGGATGAGGACTTGGCTAAGTTTTCACGCTTCCCACAAATGCGTTTGGCCCACCAATTTATTGGTATTAAGACGATGTTGCTAAATTCTTATCACCAAAAGCGCCAAGCTGATTTTTCACATGCCTGGCGGTCATTTTTGAAACTCGGCCTAGTCGAACTTAAATTGACACAGGATGATATTGATCAAGAAGTTCGTGCGGTTTTGGACGCTTCTGACCTTGATTCACCAGCGTTTTAAACGTACAATAGATGAGTTGGTAAGTTATGCCAACTCATCTTTTTTTGCAGCTGTAGCACAACTGGATAGTGCACTCGGTTTCTACCCGAGCGGTTGTGGGTTCGAGTCCCACCAGCTGCATGAAAAACTTAGAAGTCCTCCACGATTTGTGGGGGATTTTATTGTATTTAGTTAGAACTTGTTTTATAATTATCTACGTTGTGTTTGTGGAATCCACAAACTGCAACCACTCGTGGTCTGTATTAAGTAGTTCCTTGGAACTCGCGGACTCGGTGAGTCTAAGTTTTTTTAGAAAAATATTTTATGGAGGTCTGCAAACTCATGGCAGCATATGCAATCATTGAGAACGGCGGAAAGCAATACAAGGTTTCTGCCGGTGACGTAATCTACGTCGAAAAGATGGACGCCGCTGAAGGAGACAAGGTCGTATTCGACAAGGTTGTCTTCGCTGACGGCAAGATCGGTGCACCTTACGTTGAAGGTGTTACTGTATCAGGTACTGTTGAGAAGCAAGGTAAGGAAAAGAAGGTTGTTACTTTCAAGTACAAGCCAAAGAAGCACTCACACAAGAAGCAAGGTCACCGTCAACCATACACTAAGGTTGTCATCGACTCTATTGCCTAAGACATCGGAAAGAAGAGGATTTAAATCATGCAATTGAATTTGAACAACTTGACGATGCTTGCCCACCACAAGGGAGGCGGATCTTCTGCCAACGGTCGTGACTCAGCAGGTCGTCGTCTAGGAACGAAGCGTGCTGATGGTCAAGACATCAAGGCTGGATCAATCATTTACCGTCAACGCGGTACGCACATCTACCCAGGTGTAAACGTTGGTCGTGGAAACGATGACACGTTGTACGCTTTGACTGATGGTGTCGTAAAGTTCGGTCGTTTGGGCCGTGACCGTCGCCAAGTATCAGTTGTTACTCGCGAAGAGTACAAGCAAATCATCGCTAAGTAATTTATTACTTAACTAAGATTTGAAATCAGTTTAATAGACTGTTAAAAGACAGCATTACGATTTAGGTCGTGATGCTGTCTTTTTTTGTTGGTTCAATATTACGGTTATGTTAATCAATTTTTGTGCATAGTTCATTCACAATGTGTGAAATGTATCACAAGTCAAATAAAGTAAAATCGATTAACGTATGTTCAGGGTATGTTGCTTGTATATCGTTTATCGTCCTATTCATATTTGGTAAGCATTTAGGGAGTTTGTCGAAAAACATAACACATGGTATAAATAACGGTGTTAGAAAGCGCTTTCAAAATTACTATTAATTGAAATGATCTATGTTTAGGAGTATTGATATGACCCAGCAACTCACACACGAAGAAGCCCGTCGCCAAGCTAAGGCGATTGTCGACCAAATGACGATTGATGAAAAGATCGGCCAAATTAAGTATGAAGCACCAGCCATTGACCGTTTGAACATTCCGGAATACAACTACTGGAATGAAGCGTTGCACGGTGTGGCACGTGCAGGTGTGGCGACGGTTTTCCCACAAGCAATTGGGCTTGCGGCAACGTTTGATGACCACTTGATTAATGAAATTGCCGATGTGATTGGAACGGAAGGACGTGCAAAGTATAACGAATTTACGAAGCATGATGACCGTGATATTTACAAGGGATTGACGTTCTGGTCACCTAACGTGAATATTTTCCGTGATCCACGTTGGGGTCGTGGTCATGAAACGTATGGTGAAGATCCATTCTTGACGTCAAAGTTTGGTGTGGCATTCATCAAGGGATTGCAAGGGCAAGCTAAGTACTTGAAGTTGGCTGCAACGGCAAAGCACTTCGCTGTCCACTCAGGTCCGGAAGGTTTGCGTCACGGCTTTGATGCAGTCGTATCAGACAAGGACTTGTACGAGACGTACTTGCCAGCTTTCAAGGCAGCGGTTGAAGAGGCCGATGTTGAAAGCATCATGACGGCGTATAACGCAGTTGATGGCGTACCAGCTTCAGTTAGTGAAATGTTGTTGAAGGACATTTTGCATGATAAGTGGTCATTTGAAGGGCACGTCGTTTCAGATTACATGGCGCCAGAAGATGTGCATGAGAACCACAAGTATACAAAGGATGCGGCTGAAACGATGGGATTGGCCATCAAGGCCGGCTTGAACTTGGTTGCTGGTCACATCGAACAATCTTTGCATGAAGCGTTGGACCGTGGGTTGGTGACTGAAGAAGAAATTACCAATGCAGTTATTTCACTCTACGCAACGCGTGTCCGTCTAGGAATGTTTGCAACGGATAATGAGTACGATGCCATTCCGTACGAAGCGAACGATACAAAGGCACACAATAACTTGTCAGAAATTGCGGCTGAGAAGTCATTTGTTTTGTTGAAGAATGATGGCGTTTTGCCACTTCACAAGGAAACGATGGAAGCGATTGCCGTTGTTGGGCCAAATGCGCACTCAGAAATCGCTTTGTTGGGTAACTACTTCGGTACACCATCACGTTCATATACCATCTTGGAGGGTATTCAAGAGCGTCTTGGTGATGATGTGCGAGTGCACTACAGCATTGGGTCAGGATTGTTCCAAGACCACGCTGCCGAACCATTGGCTAAGGCGGATGAACGTGAGTCAGAAGCGGTTATTGCAGCTGAACACTCAGATGTCGTTGTGGCAGTCTTGGGACTTGATTCAACGATTGAAGGCGAAGAAGGGGATGCTGGTAACTCACAGGGCGCTGGTGATAAGCCAAACTTGTCATTGCCAGGTCGTCAACGTCAATTGTTGGAGCGTTTGCTAGCTGTTGGTAAGCCAGTGGTTGTTTTGTTGGCTTCAGGATCATCATTGCAATTGGATGGTTTGGAGAACCACCCTAACTTGCGCGCCATTATGCAAATTTGGTACCCAGGTGCTCGTGGTGGTTTGGCTGTTGCGGATGTCTTGTTTGGTGCGGTAAGTCCATCAGGAAAGTTGCCTGTTACGTTCTACAAGAATGTAGATAATTTGCCAGCGTTTGAAGATTACAACATGGCAGGACGCACATACCGTTACATGACGGATGAGGCATTGTATCCTTTTGGTTATGGTTTGACGTACTCATCAGTCGAATTGTCAGATTTGCAAGTGAAGTCATATGAAGATACGGCAACAGTGACGGCAACGATTCAAAATACGGGTAATTTTGACACAGATGAAGTTGTTCAAGTATACGTGAAGGATTTGGGATCAGAATTTGCGGTGCCAAATGCCCAATTGAAGGGATTCAAGCGCGTCTATTTGGGTAAGGGTGCTAAGCAAACAATTACGTTTGATTTGCGTCCGCAAGACTTTGAAGTGTTTGATGCGCAAGGCCGTAACCTTATTGATAGCGACCGCTTTGAAATCTCAGTTGGTGTTAGCCAACCAGATTCACGATCAATCGCGTTGACGGGCGTACAACCGTTGCAAACTGAGTTGAGCCTGGCCGGTAGTCAGACGATGCATTAATAATTAAACAAGGGATTAATTCCTGATAAGGAAGGCCCACACTTGGCGATTTGCTAGGTGTGCGGTCTTTTTTGTTTCAAAGATGTTGAATCTCGGTGGAGACCGCTACAATTAAGTTTCCTATGGTAAAATTGTAATTAACAAAAACGAGAAAAACGGAGATGAGGGGTCATGGAAGAAACGCCATATTATAAGACAGAGACTGGCAACTTGGCCGACGAACTACAAGGTGATTTGCAAAAGAAGCAAGCCTTTTTGACCAAGTTTGAAGAGGCAATTATGGCTGGGGATGATCGTCAAATTTTTGAGATGATTGATGCACGTCGTTACAACATGACGGTGCATGATGCAGCTGGTGCGGATAACAACCGTGTGTTGGCTGCGCTTGTGGATGATTTGCGTCCCAAGATTAGCCACCATGTTGCCAAGAACTTGATTGCCTATTTGTCAGAGAAGTTCCCATTCTTCTTCTATGAAGAAACGGAAGTTGGGGTATTCCACTTGTTCTTTGGTGACTGGTGGGACCGTCGTGAATTTGGTGTGCTTGATCCGTTTTCAGTCACGTTCATTTTCAACAAGGCTGCCTTTGAATTATTGAAGCAGTCAGTTGAATTGTCAAAGACTGAAGAAACCGTTCACGCAACTGAGCGTGCTGAAATCGAACGTCTTTTGACGGGTATGCGCGAAACGGTTGCTGGCCAACCTGATCGTGATAAGGAACGCGCTGAGCTGGAAGAGAAAAAGACTGAGCTCGAAAACAAGAAGGGCTTGTTCAAGCGAAATGGTGATGAGCTAGCTGAATTGCAAGTTAAGTTGGATGCATTGGATGCGACTGATAAGAAGGCTGCTGACTTGCCAATGTTAATCGCTAAGAACGAAGAACAATTGTTGGCGCTTGAAAAGGAAGAGTCTGTCTTGGCTTATGAACAACACGCTATTGAAGAAACTTTCGGTGACTTTGAGACGTTTGCTGCAAAGGCAGAGTCACTATATGCAGACTATGTGAAGTCATTGGCTGGTGCGGTAGAAACAACCAAGCCAACAGCTAAAAAGAGTAAAGGGAAGTAACATAACATGCTTAGGGAATTACATGACCGTGTAACGGGGTACACGGTACACTTGCAAGCGGACCTTGACCGTGTTCAAACAATGATTACTAACGTGCACGATTTGTCAGAATCAAACGAGCCAGCCCAGGTGCATGGTTTGCTGTTGGCATTGAACCAACGATTGCTTGATGATAAGTGGGTACAGGTGCCACGTCAGTATGGTTTGGCTGACATTTACATGTTGGCGATGAATCGTTTTATGGAATTTGCCAAGTCAGATGCATACACAATTTTGATGTCTGAGGACAGTGAAGAGTTGACACTGGGCGTGAAGGGACTGGAGACGCCAGTTACGTTCCGATTTGTTCTGGGGACACAAGGTGGTGCTTATTTGGTTGAGCAACGTACTGGTGAACAAGTGGCATTTTGGCTACCTGAACAACGCCAATTGTTGTTTAATTCAGAAGCGTTGACTAACTTACTGGTTGTTGATTTGCGCGAAAAGGAAGCGTCAATGGCAATTCGCAAGATTGCAGCGATGCTCTTGGTATTTGGTCGCTACATGGAGCAAACGTTGGGTTATTCAGTTGATTACAACATTTTGGAAACAGCTGATAGCTATATCTACCAACTCATTCCGAGCTACGTGCCAGACCGCTTGTTGGATCGCTTGTTCGTTCACTCAGCGCACAGTGGTTATTACTTGAAGCGCACGGCGAACGGGGCTGCGATGGTTGTCAAAAACAACATCGAAGTTCGTATCTTGCAAATGCAAGGCATCTGGCACCTACAAGTCGTAGATGGTCATGATGCAGCGTCATGGTTGGATACGTTGGTTGAGTTTGATTTCTTGGCTAGCTGGTATTTGGAGATGCGTGACTACATTGAAGTTGCATCAAATCCAAAGGTCTTTAAGCTTGAACATCAAGGTGTGAAGGCCCAACCGTTGGAAGCGACGGTTGCAATGGTTGAAGTTTTGCAACCACAACAATAATTATGAAAAGCCGAACTCGTCATGGGTTCGGCTTTTTTATGCGAACCCTTTTGCACTCACTTTTCGTCAGCGGTGTTATGATTGTTGTCGGAGAAAATGAAGTGGAGGTGACGAGATATGATGAATCGTGGCCGGATGAGTCCTTCTGAAATGAAGGCTTATCTAAAAGAATCAGATACAACATTGACGGAGATGCTTAAGTTCGTGTTTGGTAGCGTCTTAAAGCGTAAGTCATTGTTAGTGTTAAACATGGTGTTGTTGCTTATTATCGCAGGCTTGAATTTCATCGTGCCGCAATTTACGCAGCGCGTGATTGACCATGCGGTGGCATTGAAAAGTGTCTCTGCTTTGACCGTGCAAGTGTCACTATTGTTGGTAACGACCTTGGCCTTGGGCGTTGTGTCGTTTATTTCAACTTACTTGATGCAGGTGTTGTCACAACGTTCAATTACCGACTTACGTTTGCAGACGTACAACCGCATTTTGAAGCAAGATTATGATTATTTCCAAAGTGCTAAAACGGGTGATTTGATGGTGCGTTTGACCAGCGACATCAGTAGCCTACAGAACTTGATCAGTTCAGATAGTTTTGGCATTATCGGTAATATTTTCACGTTCGTGGCTGTTTTGACGTTCTTGTTTATTCAAGATTGGCAGCTAGCGTTGTTGGTCAGCATCACGTTCCCAGTGTTGTTTGTGACAATTCGCTTCTTCCGTGCACGCATTCGTGAAGCGTACACCAAGGTTCGTGCGACGAGTTCGCAAATTTCAAATCAACTTCAAGGGACGATTACCGAAATTGAGTTGATTAAGAGCTATACGACGGAAGATGAAGAGACGCGTCGCTTCAAGGATATCGTTGAAGAACAAAATACGTATCAACTCGAAGCAACCCGTTGGCAGGCAATTTTCCAACCTTTGGTCAACTTCATTAATACCATCGGAACGGCGATTGTTTTGGCGTTTGGTGGCTTGTTGGTCATTCAAGGGCATTTAACAGTTGGTGAATTGGTGGCCTACTTGAGTTACTTGGCGTTGCTACAAGACCCAATCCGTTCATTTTCACGTTTGCTGAATATGCTGCAAACGGCTCAAGTGTCTTACGATCGTATCAAGGACATTATGGGGGCAGTTGAAACAATTAAAAATGCCGATGACCCACAACCATTCCCAAGTCCCTTGCAGAAGGGCATTGAGCTGGAGAATGTGACGTTCAGCTATGACTTAGAGCGTGTAGCATCTTTGAACGGGATTAATTTGATGATTCCAGCTGGTAAGACAACCGCGTTAGTTGGTCGTTCAGGTGCTGGAAAGTCAACCTTGATTCGCTTGTTGACGCGTTTCTATGAGCGCACTGGTGGTGAGATTCGTTTTGATGATATGAAGATTGAAGATATCGATATTCGAAATTTGCGCCAACACATTTCAATCGTTAGCCAGGACGTCACGATTGTCGATGGGACAATTGCAGATAACATTCGTTATGGTTCTGGGGATGTTAGTGATGAGCGCCTTTGGGATGCGGCTGAACGTGCGGCGGTGGCGGACTTTATTCGTGGCTTACCGGACGGGATGAACACGACTGTTGGTGAACGTGGTGTCAAGTTGTCTGGCGGACAAAAGCAACGTTTGTCAATTGCGCGTGCACTGGTAAAGGACGCTGAAATCGTGATTTTGGATGAAGCAACGGCGGCGTTGGATAACGAATCTGAAAAGATTATTCAACATGCCTTGGATAATTTGATGACCCACAAGACAACGATTGTGATTGCTCACCGTTTGAGTACGGTACACAATGCTGATCAAATTGTTGTTTTGAATGATGGTCAAATTGTTGAGCGTGGCACCCATGATGAGCTGCTTGCGCAAGGTGGCACGTATAAGACGTTGTACGATGCCCAATTTGAATAAATTATGGTAGGAGAATGTTGCGACATTCTCTTTTTTGTAGGTATCGAAAAAGCCCGCCTATGCCAAGAGAGTGGCAAAAGCGAGCTAATATGCAGCGTTCGATTTGAAAGGTAAATGCTGGGTTACCAGCAAAAGTTGTGAGATTAATTGTGAGAAATCGATGCGATAAATCTGCATACTGATAGTATACTATGGACTTTGTTAAAAGTGTAACAAGATAAATTGTAACGTACTTAAAATGTGGCCCGTGTATGGTACAAACGAGTGATATACTAGTAGAACAGAAGTGAGGTATAGACATGAGTTTTCCATCTGAAAAACAACTCCGCGACCGCTTTGCGCAAGCTGAAAATGCCGTTTATTTTGCAACAGCCGATAAACGGTCACGCTATTATGGCTTTGGTATCGCAGAAGAATTAATTGGGGCATCATTCGAAGAAGTCGCAGACTGGGCAAAGCAACAACGCTATCCAGTCTTTGGTGGATTTGCATTCGATGACCAAAAGGTACCGGATAGCCAACTAATGAATGGTTATTTTGTTTTGCCGGCGGTGTTGTATGACATCACTGATCAATACTTGTGGGGACGCGAGACCAATCCGTTTGGTGCGCCATATCGCCAAGAACCAGTCGCAATTTTAGCTACAACAGACGAAACGGATTGGCCAGACCGCGTGAACAACGCCATCCAAGATATGACGGAAAATGACACTCACCAGAAGGTTGTCCTTGGTCGGCAACGACAAGTCACGATTTCTGGTCAATTGAATTTGGCCAAGTTGTTGGCAGATTTAGCTGATCAACAACCTAATAGTTATCACATGGTCATCAAGCGTGGCGATGAGGTGTTTATTGCAGCAACCCCTGAACGCTTGGCTAAAGTGAACCGTGGCCAATTTGAGACGGCCGGTGTCGCTGGGACGATTCGTCGTGGTGAGACTGAAACAGAAGATGGGCAATTAGCAGATGAATTGTTGCATGATGCTAAGAATCTGCAAGAACACGCCTATGTTGTTGAAACAATTGTTGACCGACTAGGTGACGTGGCTGACTTAACTTTGCCAGATGGTCCACAAATTATGAAGAACCCGCAAGTACAACATTTGTACACGCCAATCGCCGGTAAACTACGTGGTGAAAACACCGTTTTGGTGTTGGCTGAACGTTTGCACCCAACACCGGCACTTGGTGGCAAGCCGGTTGACTGGGCAATGGCGACGATTGCGCAAATTGAACGCCAACCACGAGGGCTATTTGCTGGTCCAATCGGCGTTGTGAAGCCTGATGGCGATGGCGAAATGATTGTCGGCATTCGTTCAATGTGGGCGACTGGTACGCAGGCAAACTTGTTTGCTGGTGCTGGTATTTTGGCCGACTCAAATGCGGACTCTGAATATGCAGAGACAGGGTTGAAGATGCAACCTATGATGAATTTATTAGAAGGACAAGCAAAATGAACGAGATTTTGACGCGAAACATTAAACATTTATTGACCAGCTTGGTTGCCCAAGGTGTGCATGACTTCGTGGTATCACCAGGTTCACGCACAACGCCATTCGCTTTGTTACTAGCTGAAATGCAAGCTGTTCGTGATGACGTACGTGTGACGGTAGATGTTGATGAACGCTCAGCAGCTTTCTTTGCGCTAGGTATGGCAAAGGCAACGCACCAACCGGTGGCTTTGTTGGCAACGTCAGGAACAGCGACGGCCAATTACTTGCCAGCCATAATGGAAGCACACATTTCGCACGTGCCATTGATTTCGTTGACAACTGATCGACCAGAAGAACTACAAGAAATTGGGGCACCACAAACGGTTAACCAAGCGAACATGTACGGTGACAACACCAAGGCATTTAGTGCGTTGCAGATGCAAGATGACCACGCTGATGTGATGGCGTATATTGATTATCACGTGCAACAACTTGTTGTGACGGCGACAACTGCACCAGCAGGTCCGGTCCAAATTAACCTGCCATTGCGCAAGCCATTGATGCCTGACTTAGGTGAAGCATGGCCAACGATAACGCAACAAACGATTACCGTGGGAACGATGCGTGCTGACGAAACAACTGTCGCAATGGTTGCGAACAAGCTTCGTGATGAAAAGACGCTAATTTTGGTTGGACCTGATGAGACGGGGTGGATAGCCGAAAAGTTTGTTGCGCTGGCTGAACACTTCCAAGCGCCAATGTTAGCGGATGTCTTGAGTAACGTGCGCTCAAGTGACGCAGCCATTAATGGTATCGATGCGTTGCTTGAAGCGGGTGCGCTTGATGATGCACTCGTACCTGATGTCGTAGTGCGCTTTGGTGGTACACCGGTTTCTGCCCGGGTTGTCGCTTGGCTACGTGACAAGCAAGTGCAAGTCATTCAAGTCGGTATTAACCATGCTGGTCACGACCACTCACGTCAAACAACCACAACCTTGGCTGTTGATGAGATGGCGCTGATTGATGAGCTGTTGGCAACTGCTGGCCGTGCCGAAAATGATTATCGATCACAATGGCAAACGGTTAAGCAAACTCTTGCACAAGCGATTGCAACGACGGAAATGTCTGAAGTTGCCTTGCCTAGCGTGTTGGCAGCAGTACCGGCTGATAGCCAAGTGTTTATTGCCAACTCAATGCCAATCCGTGACATGGACAATTACTTTATGCCAGCCACAAAGGTGCATATGATGGCAAACCGTGGCGCAAATGGGATTGATGGGACAGTTTCATCAGCCTTTGGGATGGCGATGACTGGCAAGCCAACGACATTCTTGACGGGTGATTTGACGCTCTTCCACGATATGAATGGTTTAATGATGGCGCATCAAGCCAACTTGGACATGACGATTGTGGTTGTGAACAACAATGGTGGTGGGATTTTCTCATTCCTACCACAAGCAGCTGCGAAGGATTACTTTGAACCAATGTTCGGGACGCCGTTGGCCTTGTCGGTTGAGAAGATTGCAGCCCTTTATGATGCAGAGTATCATTTGGCGACGTCACAAGATGATTTGCGTGAGTTGATTGCGCAACCTGCAACGACACTTCGTTTGATTGAGGTGCAAAGTACGCGTGCGCAAAACGTTGCTGAACACGATGCATTGTTGGCCAAGATTCGTGAGGCTTTCAATGGATAAGCTAGTGCTGGTAAACGAGTATCCGTATCATGTACGAATTGAAGGTGCTGGCGAACCAACGTGGCTATTTTTCCACGGCTTTATGGGAAGTTTAGCTGACTACGAACAGGTTAAGCCGGCTGGTACGCGGATTTACCTGGACTTACTAGGGTTCGGCGGTCAAACGCCAGCTGTGGCGCGCGAACGATTTGACGCCACTAACCAAGCACTTGATATCGTCGCAATCCTTGATACGTTGGGAATCGACAAGGTTAATTTGGTGGGTTATTCAATGGGGGCGCGTTTGGCGTTGGCCTTTGCCCACCAATTTCCTGAACGCCTCCAGCGTTTGTTCTTAGAGAGCGGGACAGCAGGAATCGCTGATCAAGCAGCGCGTGAAGCGCGGGTGGCGAGCGATGAACAGAAGGCCAATCGAATTGAGCAAGAGGGCATGGCTGCCTTTGTTGCCGATTGGGAAAAGTTGCCACTGTTTGCGAGCCAACAAAATGCTTCCGCTGAACAACAAGCATTTATGCACGAACAACGCGTCAACCAAACTGCGGTGAATGTCGCAAATTCATTGCGTGGTTTTGGTACTGGGGCCATGCCAAACTATTGGCCTGAGCTAACAAACCTTCAGTTTCCGGTGGTTCTTATCACTGGTGCTGATGACGCAAAGTTTACGGCGATTAATGACAGCATGGCTGAAATGTTGCCCAATGCAGTACGTGTTGCCGTATCGGGCGCTGGACACAATGTGCACTTTGAAAAGCCGGTCGAAGTCACAGACATCCTGATGGGGTATGCTAACGATGCGGATTGAACAAATCGAACTACGCCCGTTGATGTTGCGATTGAAGCAACCATTTAAAACGGCGCATGATGTGACATATGACCGCCCACTAACGTTGGTTGCTATGACGGTTGATGGCGTGATTGGGTATGGGGATGTGCAATCTTTCATTGATCACAGTTACGCGTCAGAATCACACGCGGAGTCAATTACTGAAATTGAACGATTGGCACCGATGCTACTGGGTGAGGACTTTGCGACACCCGCTGACATAGCCAACTGGTTAGCTGAACAGTCAACTTTGTCATTCGCTAAAGCTGGTCTTGAAATGGCCTTTTATGATGCTTATGGCAAGGCGATGCACCAATCGTTGCAACAATTGATTGACGGTACGGCATCTGAAATTGCTGTGGGTATTGCGATCGGCATTGCGGATACTGAGATGGCATTGATGACGTCAGTCGAGGAAGCTGTGGACCAAGGCTACCGACGGATTAAGTTGAAGATTGATTCGCAAACGGATTTACAAATGTTAAAAACGGTCATTAGCCAATTCCCGCATCAGCAGTTTTCAGTTGATGCGAATGCGTCATGGCAATCGGCTGACTTTGCACGGTTACAACAACTTGAGGCTGCTGGCATTTTCATGATTGAACAACCGTTTGCAATCGATGACTGGCAGGCACACCAACAAGCCCAAGCGCGTTTACAAATGCACATCAGCCTGGATGAATCACTAAATGAATTAGCTGATGTGAAACGCGCATTGGCTGATCAAACGGCAGATGCCTTTACGATTAAGCAAGCCAAAATTGGTGGGATTACGGCTGCAAAAACAGCCATCGAGCTGGCGCTAGCGGCTGGCAAATTGCCTTGGCTTGGTGGCATGCTAAGTTCTGGCCTGGGTCGCGCTGTTGATGCGGCGCTAGCAAGTATACCGGGCGCAAATAGTATTCCGAGTGATAATTCGCAAGCGGACCGTTACTTTGAACGGGATATTATTTTGGATGCGCCGGTATTACATGCTGGACTGTTGCCAGTGCCAACCGAACCTGGCATCGGTGTTGCACTTGATTGGGAGGCAATTCACGCCTTACAAACAGCGCCAATCATCATTTTTAAAGCCTAAGAACAAACAGTTGCTCGTGAATGAGTGACTGTTTTTTGATTTAACCGAAAAGACAACACTTATCAGCCGTGACAGGTGGGATTTGCTATAATGGAAGCATTAAGAAAACGAGGAAAATAATCATGAACACACGAATCGAAAATGTCCGTCGCTTGTTCGAACCATTGGGAATTGATGGTTTGATCATCGCGAACGGCACAAACATGCGTTACTTGACTGGCTTCGAAGGCGGAACTGGGGATGGCTTGGTTTTGATCGGTCGCGAAAACGCCGCTTTGATTACCGATGCCCGTTACGAAGAAGAATACCGCGAACGCCTAGATGAGGGTGTTCAATTGTTGGTTACCCGTGACTACTGGGGTGTTGCGATGGCAGCAGCCAAGCGCTTTAAGATTGAAAACTTGGGCTTTGAAGACACGTTGCCATTCCGTGACTTCGATTACTTGGATGAAAACTTTGTTGGCGTAGATATTGCACCAGTACCAGCGTTGCTTGAAGCCATTCGTGAAGTGAAGGATACTGACGAATTGGCTAAGTTGCGCCGTTCAGCTGAAGTGGCTGTTGAGGCTTTCAACGAGATGATTCCACAATTGCACATTGGCATGACGGAACGTCAAGTTGCCAACTTGCTTGATCGTATCATCAAGGAAAAGGGTGCCGATAAGCCATCATTCGATACGATTGTTGCATCTGGTTACCGTGGTGCTTTGCCTCACGGAACGTACTCAGATAAGGCGATTGAAGCGGGTGATTTGGTAACAATCGACTTCGGCTACTTTGTGGATGGTTACACGTCAGATATCACGCGTACGTTGGCGTTTGGTGAATTGGATGATGAATCAAAGACGATTTACGATGTTGTGCTTAAGGCGCAACGTACCACAATTGACGCTGTAAAGCCAGGTGTTGCAGATGCCGACCTGGATAAGGTTGCTCGCGACATTATCACTGAAGCTGGTTACGGTAAGGAATACAATCACTCAACTGGTCACGGAATTGGTTTGGATATTCATGAAGGGCCTGTTTTGTCAGCAAGTTCACCTGCCGAAGACATCGTTCGTGAAGGTATGTTGTTGACGATTGAGCCTGGTATTTACGTTGCTGGTAAGGGTGGCGTACGTATCGAAGATGATGTGATTGTCACGGCTGACGGTTTTGAGAACTTGACGGCGGGTATTCCAACAGACTTGATTGTGATTGATAAGTAATATGGCATTAGAATACGTTGTTTATTATCGCGGAAATTTAGCAGCTGGGTTCGATTACATTTATGCTAAGCAGACTGACCAACACGCCTTTTATTTGCGCGTGCCAGCTGAAATGAAAACGTTCGCTGATATTACAGACGCAACGTTTGATTTTTCACGCACAAATGCGGATGAGGTGCAGGCTGACGATAAGCGTCGCCCGTTTGCATCAATGTGGCAAGATGTTTCATTCCAGTGGCCGAATATTGAACGTCGACTAATGGAAATTTTGCCAACTTGGCAACCGGAATATCGTGGGGTTGTGACTGACAAAACTGATGAGTGGGGTGTTCGGATTAAGTTTGCCGATCAACCAGATGAGTTGCGTTTTGTTGGGTACAATGATTTTCCGGCAGATTTTGAATTATTTGAGAAGTGGATTAAGAGTTACGAAGGCGGTCGACTCCGCTAATTGAGAGGCGAGAGAAATGGAATTTTTTACTTCAGATACGCATTTCTTCCATGAGGAACTATTGCAAAGCAACAATTTTGCACCACGTCCATTCGACTTTTTGGCCGATGAACACCCTGCAATGATTAAGGCCTGGAATGACCGCGTTGGGGAAACTGACACCGTGTACCACTTGGGTGATATCGCGATGGTTAATCATGTACGCCCAGCACGTAAGGGTCACGAAATGATTGCCGAAATTTTGGAACAATTGAACGGACACATTGTAATCATTAAGGGAAACCACGATTCACGCGCGTTGTTCAAGTACTTGGCGGCCCACAATCCGGTGTTGTCTGATGGCAAGCCTAAGTATGAGTTTGAGGATGTTGGTCGCATTATTAAGGCGAACCACCACCAATTCTTCTTGACACACTATCCAATGTTGTTCGGTCAAACGCCAAGTAGTATTAACTTGCACGGGCACATTCACCACACGATGGTGGCAATTCCAGAAAATATTAACGTCGGGGTTGATAGTACGGACTTGGATTACTTAATGGCAGATGAACGGCCGGTCTGGAGTACGCCACTCAATTTCAATGAGATTGAGACCATCATTCAACGTAAGCACGATGATTTTGCAAAGCGGAGGTAAAACGTATGCAGGATAACATTTCAATTTTGCATACGAACGACATCCACTCACATCTGGAGCACTGGCCACAAATTCGCCGTTATTTACAAACACAAAAGCGTCATTTAATTCGTGAAGGACGCAGTGTGTTGACCTTTGATATCGGGGATGCATTGGACCGCCAACACCCATTGACGGAAGCGACAATGGGGCAAGCCAATGTCGCCTTGTTAAATGAGATTGGTTATGATGCGGTCACAATTGGCAATAACGAAGGACTAGGCTTGGCTCATGATGATATGAATCATCTCTATGACCATGCTAATTTTTCGGTTGTATTAGGTAACGTGACGGACATGCAAACGGGTGAAGTGCCTGACTGGGCGGTGACGCATAAAATTATCACCACACCAAAGGGAACGCGCGTTGGCGTGCTTGGTTTGACAGCACCGTTTATTTTGACATTACCTTTGTTGGGCTGGATGCCCGAAAAGGTCACTGACGCCCTTGATCGACAGATACCAGAATTAACTGACCAAGTTGATTTTATTGTGTTGTTATCACATTTGGGGTTGCCAACGGATCGTTATTTAGGAACGCATTATCCTGATCTGAACGTGATTATCGGCGCGCACACGCACCACTTGTTGGTGAATGGTGAACGACACGGTGACACAATGCTGGCTGCCGCAGGACGTTATGGTGATCATATTGGTCGCATCGATTTAACGGTTGAGGATGGCCATCTATCGGCTGTCGAAGCGACGACGGTTGTGACGGACGAGTTGCCGACGTTGCCGGAAGACCGCGTTGAAATCGCGGGTTATCAAACGAGTGGTGAACAGCAACTGGCCAAGCGTGTGGTTGCTGAATTGCCAACAGCTTACACCAACGGATTGCAAGGCGAGCACCGCCTCATTGACCTTGGTCTTGAAGCGTTGAAGGCACGCACACACACGGATGTTGCGATGCTCTCAACGGGTTTGTTTTTGACGGATTTGCCAGCTGGTATTGTAACGGCCAATGATTTACATGCCTTGCTACCACACGCGGTTCACCCCATGCGTTCAACATTGAAGGGCCATGATTTATGGCGCTTGGCTCATGAAATCGAGAAGAATCGTAACTTCCTCCGCCCTAACCGGTTACGCGGTATGGGCTTCCGTGGTGATACCTGGGGTGAAGTGGTTTGGTCTGGCCTCCGCATCGATGCGAATGGGGATGTGTTTATTCATGACCAACCGATTGATTTAGACGCGACATATACAATTGGTTCACTGGATCATTACTTGTTTATTCCGTACTTCCCAACTTTGGAAATAGCGGGACAGAACGTGATGTCATATGATACAGTAATTCGAGAGGACTTTGCGGCATATCTTGCCGAAACGTTTTTACCAAATAAAGAAGAAAATTAATTAGGAAGGAGGCAAAACATGGATCGCGAACGCATGAAAGAACTTGCTGAAGAGCAATTTATAAAGCGACAAGAAGCCACGACCATCACGGCTGGTGACGATAATATCATTTCCATTAATGAGCGTAGTTACCGTTTGGTTGAAGACTATCGTGAAGCTTACAATCAGCAAAAAATGGCGGCACGATTTAGCGACTTCCTAGAAAAGTATGATTTTCTGGTTGGTGACATTGCGGCTGATCAGCTTCGTTTACGTGGCTTTTACAAGGACGGCACAGCTGGTATTGCACGAAGCAATCAAATTTCTGCACTACAAGACTACTTATATGAAGAAGTAAACTTTGGTGCACCGTACTTTGTGCTTGAAAATCTTGAGCCACATGATGTACCTGAAGCTGAGGAAGAGCCAAACACGGCACACCGTAAGCGTCGTCGTCAACGTCGTTCAACTGGCAACAGTAACGGCAACGGCAACACGGCTGGTGGACACCACAAGCCAAAGCCAAAGACGGCAGCAATTGCTGAGACAACTAAGCCAGCACCAGGTAACGGGAAAGCTAAGCATGTAAAGGAACGCGCAAACACGGTTGAAACGAAGGGACGTAAGAAGCGTCGTCGTTTCCAAATCCGTGAGCGCCAAACAACGACTGAAAAGGGATAAGGAAATTAATTGATGACATACGCAGGATATTTTATTGACTTAGATGGCACTATTTACCAAGGAACCAAGCAGTTCCCGGCTGGTAAGCGTTTCATCGAGCGCCTTGCTGCGTCTGATTCGCAATATTTGTTTGTCACGAATAACTCAACGAAGACACCAGCCGAAGTTGCCGAGAATCTAACTAAGAATCACGACATTCCAACGACGGCTGACCAAGTCTACACAAGTGCAATGGCAACCGCTGATTATTTGGCGACTTTGCCAAACGTTAAGCGTGTGTTGATGATTGGTGAAATTGGTTTGCGTACAGCTTTGGAAGCAAAGGGGTTTGAGCTTGTTAGTGAGGCACCAGCTGATGCTGTTGCAATTGGTTTAGACCGCGAAATCAACTATGAAAAGTTGGTCCAAGCAACGTTGGCCATTCAAAATGGCGCCGCATTTGTTGCGACGAACGTTGATACGAACTTGCCTAACGAGCGTGGTATGTTGCCAGGTGCCGGCACACTTGTCGCTGCTTTGCGTACCGCCGTTCAAAAGGAGCCAGTCGTTGTTGGTAAGCCAGAGACCATTATTATGAACGGTGCTTTGGAACTAACAGGATTGACGGCTGACCAAGTTGTCATGGTTGGTGACAATTACAACACGGATATCCGTGCCGGTTTGAATGCTGGCATTGATACGTTGTTGGTTTACACCGGTGTTTCTACGAAGGAGCAAGTGGCCCAAGAAGCACAACAACCAACCCATGAAGTTGATTCATTGGACGATTGGGAAATTTAATCTGATTTAAAAAGCGAGCATAATTGCTCGCTTTTTTTGTACATTTTGACTGTTCCCTAAAATAAAATTAAAACTTTCTAATTTTTGAAATGCCCAAACTCGGGCGTTTACGGCATTTGTGATGTTATGTTTATTAACATTAGAGAAAAATGGCATTGACACTTCTTTTTTCTTAGTTTATATTAATCCACATACTAAAAGTGCAAGAAACAGGGGAATACGGGATATGAACAAATTGGTAAAGACATCAGTGCTGTTGTCGACTGCAGTGATTTTGGGATCAGCAGTTGCGCCATTGGCAGCAAACGCAGCAACGTATAAGACAATCAACTGGCAAGAAACATCTGACTTGGGAACGATGGATCCATCAAAGGTAACGGCTTCAGTTGACTTTGACGCTTTGCAAGCTACCGGCGAAGGATTGTACCGTTATAGTCAAGATTCAAAGCCTGAATTGGCTTTGGCTGAATCAGTGCAAAAGTCAGATGATGGTTTGACATATACGTTTAAGTTGCGTCCAGACTTGAAGTGGGCGAATGGTGAACCAATCACCGCCCAAGACTTCGTATATGGTTGGCAACGTACGAATGATCCTAAGACAGCATCACAATATGCATACTTGTTCTCAGGTATTAAGGGTGCCGATGATATCCAATCAGGTAAGGACAAGGACTTGAATGACCTGGGTGTCAAGGCCGTTGATGATACAACGTTGGAAGTGACGTTGGATAAGCCAATGCCACAACTTGAATCAATTTTGACGATGGCGCCATTCTATCCACAAAACCAAAAGTTCGTGGAGAAGGTTGGAAGCAAGTACGGAACTGCTTCAAAGTACACGTTGGCATCTGGACCATACGTTCAAAAGGGATGGACTGGCTCAAACAACAAGTACTCATTGGTAAAGAATGACAATTATTGGGATGCTAAGACTGTTAAGACACCAAAGGTAAGTATCCAAACGATTAAGGATCAAAACACGGGTTATAACTTGTACAAGTCTGGTAAGATTGACTTTACCAATTTGTCACCTGACCAAGTACGTGCCTCAAAGAAGAACAAGGCGTACAAGGTTATCCCACAAGCAACAACGTTCTATCTTGAGTTGAACGAGAAGAAGGTTGCCGCTTTGAAGAATGTCAAGATTCGTCAAGCCTTGTCATACGCCATCGATCGTAAGACGATGTCAGACAAGATTTTGACAGGAACGGCAACGCCAGCAACAACGTTGACGCCAGCTAACTTGGCCAAGGATCCAAATACTGGCAAGGACTTCGCAAAGTCAGCTGCAGTAAAGGGCGCTATTTCATACGATAAGGCTAAGGCAAAGAAGTTGTTTGCTGAAGGATTGAAGGAAGAGGGCAAGAAGAAGTTGAACTTGCAAGTCTTGACCGATGACACAGACGGCGCAAAGCGTACAGCACAATTCTTGCAATCACAATTACAAAACTTGTCAGGTTTGAAGGTTTCAATCAAGACGGTGCCATTCAAGCAACGTTTGGCATTGTCAGAGGACAAGAACTTTGACGTGGTTATCTCAGCATGGGGAGCTGATTACGCAGAACCTTCAACATTCTTGGATCTGTTCACATCAGAATCAACGTTTAACAACGGAAGCTGGTCAAACGCGGATTACGATAACGCTGTGAAGGCAGCTTCAACGACTGATGTAACTGACGAAAACAAGCGTTACGACGATTACAAGACTGCTGAACAAGCGATTGAAAAGGATGCCGGCGTGGTGCCTTTGTACTACCGTTCATTGGCAACGTTGTCACGTCCTTCAGTTAAGAAGGTTGTCACGAACCCAGTTGGCGCACAATTCGACTGGAAGTGGGCATACAAGAAGTAAATAGTAACAAAACATCAAAGGGTAATGGCACAGTGAGGCTATTACCCTTTTTGTTATTTGGTGCCGAATACACACCACTAAAAATTCTTTTTGAACAAATTGTGAAATCGCTTGCACGCAAAACTGCAACCGCTTACAATAAACTTTGTTAATTAATGAGCAATAAAGTATCTTTTAGGAGTATTGATATGTCAGAAAAGTTGGTTATGGCCTTGGTTGGCTTCGGTAACAGTGCAAACCGTTACCACTTGCCTTATTTGTTGGAAAATGAAAACGTTCAAATTAAGACGATTTACACGCCGTCTTTGAACAAGCGACCTGAAGATCAAGCTGCTTTGGAAGCACGTGGAATTGTCTTCACGGATGATTTGGATCAAGTGGTTAATAATTCAGAAATCCAATTTGTCTCTGTTATCACACCAGCACCTTCACACTTTGAATTGGCAAAGCGTTTGTTGGAAGCCGGTAAGAACGTGATGGTTGAAAAGCCATTTGTGACATCAGTTGCCGAAGGTAAGGAACTGATTGCATTGGCTAACGAAAAGGGATTGTTGATTACGCCATTCCAAAACCGCCGTTTCGATGGTGAGTTCATGGAGTTGCAATACATCTTGGACCACGGTTTCATTGGTGAGCCAATCGAGTTCGAGTCACACTTCGACTACTTCCGTCCAGGGGCTGCTTCAAACCCAGGTACGCAAATTGATGGTGCCTTCTACGGTTACGGTGTCCACCCATTGGACCAAATCATCAAGTTGTGGGGTAAGCCAGAAGCGGTTGCGTACGACATTAAGTCAGTGACGAACCCTGAAGGTGTTGACGATAACTTTGAAGTTAACATGTACTACGGCAAGTTGCGTGCAAAGTTGAAGACAAGCTTCTTGGTGGCTGACCAATATCCTAAGTACATCTTGCACGGTACGAATGGTTCATTCATTAAGTACGGTATGGATGCCCAAGAAAACGATATTTTGGCTGGTATCTCACCATCAGAGCCTAACTTTGGTGCTGACAACCCAGACAACTACGGAGTGATTAAGTACATCAACGCTTACGGTGATCCGGTTGAGCACAAGATGGAGACGCCACGTGGTAACTACGGTTTGATGTACCAAAACTGTGTGGATGTGATTTTGCACGGTGCTGAAAAGGAAGTTACTGACGAGCAAATCTTGACACAATTGGAAATCTTGGACGCTGGCTTTAAGGAGCAAGGTCCACACATCCAACACTTTGCCTAAAACGAGGACGACATAATGATTAAGATGATTTTGGACTGTGACCCAGGTCACGAAGATTTCTTCGGCTTGATGTTGGCGTTGGCGAACACGGACAAGGTGGAAATCAAGGCGGTTTCAACAACCGTTGCTTATCAAACAGTTGAAAACGTACAAAAGAATGCCATGAAGGCGTTGACACTTTTGGGACGCACGGATATTCCAGTGGCCCACGGTGCAGCGAAGCCTTTGATTGAGCCATTCGGTCTTGCTGATAACTGGCGTGAGTTTACAGGCTTGGACGGGACAGAATTCCCAGAGCCCGGCTTCGAGCCCTCAGAACTAGCTGGTATCGACTTGATGGCTAAGACGTTGCGTGAAGCTGACGAACCAATGGTCATTGGTATCAGTGGTCCCGTGACGAACGTGGCTTTGTTGTTGGCGGCACACCCAGAATTGCACAGCAAGATTGAAAAGATTGTGTTGATGGGTGGGGCAATTAATACGGGTAACCGTTACCCAGGTGTTGAATACAACTTCTCAATCGATCCCGACGCGGCCAAGATTATCGTGAACAGCGGTGTGCCAGTGGTAATGATTACACGTGACTTGACTGAGCAAGGTGTGATTTCATCTGAGACAGTTGCGAAGATGCGTGCAATCGAAAACCCAGTGGCTCAAGCTGCGGCTGATTTGATGGAAAACTATGGTGACTTCAGCAACCCAGATGTACCGGTTGTTTTGAATGACCCTGAAGTGGTTGCGTACTTGATTGACCCATCAATGTTTGCTGGTAAGGCATACTACGTTGATGTGGAAACACAAGGTCAATTGACGCGTGGTCGTTTGGTAGTTGACCAACACGATATGACTGGCAAGCCAGCCAACGCTGAATTGATGACAACGCTTGATAACGACAAGTTTGTTGCCTTGATTTTGGACTCTTTGGCTAAGTATTAATCAATAATAGAGCAGGTGTTAACAGTTAACACCTTGTCTAGAACATAGTCCCCCATTACCGTATAATCTGCGGTGTGGGGGACTTTTTACTATGAGGAAGTATGTGTTCGAAGAGATTTATGAAGAGCTGCAAATGCAGATTCGCAACGGAACGTATCAAAGTGGCATGCCGTTGCCGAGCGAATCAGAGTTGGGGACTCACTATGAATGTGGGCGTGAGACGATTCGACGGTCATTACGATTATTAGAAAAGGATGGCTTGATTATCCGGAAAAAGGGCAAGGTGGCGCATGTTGCCGAACGACAAGTTTTTGCTGTGCCAGTTTGCGAATTAAAGCAACTATCAGAATGGCAAATGACCCATAATGCGGCGCTGACGTCTAAATTGTGTTTGGTTGAAGAGGGACAGATACCAGTGGATTTAATGCACATTCTAAAACTAGACCGGGCGAGCTTGCCAACGATTCACATTGGGGTGTTAAAGCTACTGAACGATCGACCGATGGCCTTAGAAGAACATTTTGTAATGCCGAAATATGCACCGAAGCTAAGTGATTTGGTGGATGCGACATCAATTGAACGCTTTTATTGTCGCTTTGGCATTCAAACCAGTCATGCGGTTCGACATATTGTCTTAGGCGTGGCGACTGCAGCACAGGCTGAAGTGTTAAAAATTGCGCCAGGGTCAGCGGTGTTTATTCAACAAGCAGTGTTGTTTGATCGATGCTCGGCATTTATTCAAGTTCAGAAAACCATTTATGTGGGGGATGCCTGCCGTTTTGTTGAGGTAGCCAAGCCATGAAAACAATCCGTTTTAAAATGACACCAACTGAAATTAAAGCTGGTCGTCAAAAGGTGTTTTCGTGGCAAACACAATCGTTACAAGCAACCTATCTAGCGGTGACTGAGTGGTTGTGCCATGAAGCGGAGATTGAACAAGTCATTATCGTCAATGAAGGTTTGAAGGAACAGAATCGCATTATTTGGCGACTGGTAACGGAAGTGTGGCCCCACGCCTGGATGGTACGACTGAACTTATCGGTGGCAATCGCTGGCCAATCGCAAAAGGATTTACTAGAAGACGCGGTTTGGACGCGACGTACAGGTAATGCGATTTCCATTGCTGACGGGCCTGACTTGGCATGTGGTTGGACATTGTTGGTTGCTCAGGAGCGCCTCTTGATTAAGCCGGCACCAGGTGAAATCTGGCTGGCAGTCGAGGATATGCGGTGGGGTTGTCATTTAACAAGTTATGAACATCAGTTAACCAATGGTGACTGGTTGTCGGTTAGCATGTGTGTGTTACGTGAATTTGAGACTGGACGTCCAATCGCCCGTCGCTTAACCATCACTGGTACGGCCACGATGCGATTATGTGTGCCGGCGACTGATGTTGATTACATCGAGACGAATGGGTTGGTGCAGGTGACTGATGAACAGGGGCTGATTACGCATAAACCAATCAATGGACGTCCATTAACGGTCGTCCAATTTTTTTTGACGGAATCGCGCTGTCGTTTTGATGTGTTGGCGAATCAAAACCAGGCGCGTTGGCGTGAATTTTGGGAGCAATTTCAGCTTAATGCGACGAAGGAATTTGGGTGGTTGAGAAATGCTCGCTGGACATTATATCGCTGTCGCCAAACGCTATCTGAGTCGGATTTCTCACGACTGTTACACGCAGCGCCAACAGATATGACGGGTGATTTCTATCAGTCAGTTCCGGACGGGGATGGACCACATCGCATTAGCGGGTTACTGAAATGGCTGTCTGGTGGCTACCTCAGTAACGACCAATTTGTCTTGCAGGGCACACCTGCTAAACCCATTCTGGGACAATGGTGTTTTTCGTTGGTCGGTGCTGAGGCTCTTCGCTTAGATTTTGAAGTGGCAGCTGGTAAAATGCGAGTACGGCCGACACGTACAATGACCGTTAAGACACAAACACATGAGATTGTCTGCCGACGCCAAAAATACACGACTATTTGGAAAAGCTTATAAGTAGTAGAATAAGTATTCGAAGCGTAGAATTGAAAATATATACTTAATGTAAAGGAAACCTTTACAAAAAAGTGGTGCGACATTTACATAGATTAGGGATAATAATTCTAGTAGCAGAAGATATTAGGAGGCGTTCGTTATGAAGCGCAGTTGGTTGATAAGTGCCGCAATCGTCTTGGTTGCGGGAGGCCTATTGACTTGGGGATACGCATCGCGCGAAACAAACAGTGGCGTGAATATCACGGCTGTTGGATCAACCGCATTGCAACCACTTGTTGAAGCCGCCGGAGAAGATTACGCCGGCAAGAACATGGGAGTTTTCGTTAACGTTCAAGGTGGTGGAACTGGTACCGGATTGGCACAAGTTCAACAAGGAGCCGTTGACCTTGGAAACTCTGACATGTTTGCGGAAGAGAAGAATGGTATCGATGCTGACAAGTTGGTTGACCACAAGGTTGCCGTTGTTGGTATCGCCCCAATGATTAATAAAGAAGCAAACATTACGAATTTGACACAAAATCAATTGATCGACATCTTCACAAAGAAGGTCACGAATTGGAAGCAAGTTGGCGGTGCTGACTTGCCAATCGTTTTGGTTAACCGTGTTGCGGGGTCTGGAACGCGTGCCACGTTTGAAAAGTGGGGCTTGAAGGGTGCTGAATCAGCAGATGCTCAAGAACAAGATTCTTCAGGTATGGTGCGTTCAATTGTTTCAACAACGCCAGGAGCTGTTTCATATGCAGCCTTTGCCTACTTGGACGACACAGTTTCAGTGCCAACGTTGGATGGTGTTGCGGCTAATGACACGACAGTGAAGACTGGTAAGTGGCCAATTTGGTCATACGAACACATCTACACGAAGGGTAAGCCAAATAAGGAAGTGCAATCATTCTTGAATTACATTAATTCTGAGCACATCCAAAAGACGTTGGTTCCCCAATTGGGATACATTTCAATTCACGATATGAAGATCTCTCGTTCGATGGACGGAAAGATTACAGCTGTAAATTAAGGAGTGTGGGAACATGGATGACATCCGTGAATCACTATTAAAGCAATCAGCAGCAACACGTAAGGACCGTTTTGGTCGTTACTTGTCACTCGGCGCTTTGTTGCTGATTGTCGTTGTTGTGCTATCAATTTTCTGGTTCGTTGCTTCAAAGGGTTTGGCAACGTTCTTCGCTAATAAAGTAAATATTTGGGATTTCTTGACTGGTACCAAGTTGGCGCCAGGTCAAACAGATGCGAATGGTCACCCTTACGTTGGGGCAGCCCCAATGATTGTTGGATCATTCTTGGTAACGTTGATTTCAGCTTTGATTGCAACACCATTTGCCATTGGAACAGCCGTCTTTATGACGGAAATCTCACCAAAGCGTGGGGCTAAGATTTTGGGACCAGTTACTGAATTGTTGGTTGGTATCCCATCTGTTGTTTATGGATTTATTGGGTTGTCAGTAATTGTGCCAGTGATGCGTCACCTATTTGGTGGCTCAGGATTTGGAATCCTAGCTGGTGCGATGGTGCTGTTTGTCATGATTTTGCCAACGGTAACATCAATGACGGTTGATACGTTGAAGTCAGTGCCACGTCACTACCGCGAGTCATCATTGGCTTTGGGAGCAACGCGTTGGCAAATGATTTATAAGGTTATCTTGCGTGCTGCAACGCCAGGTATTTTGACAGCCGTTGTCTTCGGAATGGCACGTGCCTTCGGTGAAGCTTTGGCCGTACAAATGGTTGTTGGTAACGCCGCATTGATGCCACAGAATTTGACATCACCAGCCGCTACGTTGACGTCTGTTTTGACACAAGGTATCGGAAACACGGTTATGGGATCACTTGAAAACAACGCTTTGTGGAGTTTGGCATTGATTCTATTGTTGATGTCATTGGTCTTCAACTCGGTTATCCGTGCTATTGCTAAGAAGGGAGCCATGTAATATGAACGCTAAGCAAGCGAATAAGATTGCCAGTGCGGTGCTTTATGCAATTGCCGGCTTCGTTATTTTGATTTTGGCTGCCTTGTTGGGTTACATCTTGTACCAAGGTGTTCCACACTTGTCATGGCACTTTTTGACATCACCAGCGACGGCCTTTACTGCCGGTGGTGGAATTGGTATTCAACTATTTAATTCATTGTACTTGTTGATTATTACGATGATTATCTCATTCCCAATTGCCTTGGGAGCGGGAATCTACTTGAACGAATATGCTAACAAGAAGAGTCGTGTGACGTCTTTGATTCGCACGGCCATTGAAATTTTGTCATCATTGCCATCAGTTGTGGTTGGTTTGTTTGGTTTCTTGTTGTTCGTTGTGCAATTTAAGCTTGGCTTCTCAATTTTGTCAGGTGCGATTTCATTGACGTTCTTCAACTTGCCATTGCTAACGCGTTCGGTTGAAGAGTCATTGCGCACGATTCCGGACTTGCAACGTGAGGCGGGTGCTGCGTTGGGATTGTCACGTTGGGAAACAGTTGGTCACGTTATTTTGCCAGCTGCGTTGCCATCAATCGTGACTGGTGTTGTTTTGTCAGCTGGACGTGTGTTCGGTGAAGCTGCCGCTTTGATTTACACGGCCGGACAATCAGCCCCAGCATTGGACTTTACGGATTGGAACCCATTCAACGTTTCAAGTCCATTGAACATTATGCGTCCAGCCGAAACATTGGCTGTTCACATTTGGAAGGTTAATTCAGAAGGTATCATGCCAGATGCGGCTGCAGTTTCTGCTGGTGCATCAGCTGTTTTGATCATTGCTGTCTTGTTGTTCAACTTCTTTGCTCGCTACTTGAGTGGTGTGTTGTACAAGCGTTTGACGGCTACGAAGTAAGAAAGAGGACATTGTCATGGCTGAAGAGCAACATTTGATTTTTGATGAGGAGCAACCAGAGCGCTACGTCTACGATATGGACGAAGAGAAGCATGAGGTTGCACTCTCAACGAAGGACTTGCAAGTCTTCTACGGTGATAAGCTGGCCTTGCAAGACGCTGATTTGAAGTTTGAACGCTACAAGATTACGTCATTGATTGGTGCTTCTGGATCAGGAAAGTCAACGTTCTTGCGTTCACTAAATCGTATGAACGACGATGTGGCAACAGTTAAGGGAAACATCATGTACCGTGATGTTGATATTAACTCAAAGGACGTTGACGTCTACGAAATGCGTAAGCACATCGGGATGGTGTTCCAACGTCCAAACCCATTTGCTAAGTCAATTTATGACAACATCACGTTTGCTTTGAAGCAACACGGCATGCGTGACAAGACGCAACTTGATGAAATTGTTGAGACGTCATTGAAGCAAGCTGCTTTGTGGGATGAAGTGAAGGATGACTTGAATAAGTCAGCATTGTCACTATCAGGTGGACAACAACAACGTTTGGTTATTGCACGTGCAATTGCGATGAACCCAGACATCTTGTTGATGGACGAACCATCATCAGCTTTGGACCCAATTTCATCAGCTAAGATTGAAGATACGTTGATGCAGTTGAAGGAAAAGTACACGATTATTATCGTGACGCACAACATGCAACAAGCAGCGCGTATCTCAGATTACACAGCCTTCTTCAACATGGGTAAGGTTGTTGAATACGATTTGACACGTAAGATTTTCACACGTCCAAAGGTCCAATTGACAATCGATTACGTGAACGGAAACTTTGGTTAAGAGAGGCTAACGCAAATGGCAGAAAAAATTTTGACAACTGAAAACGTGCGCCTCTACTACGGTGAAAAGGAAGCGTTGCACGGTATTAATCTGGATTACGATAAGTACGGGATTACAGCATTGATTGGACCTTCTGGTTCTGGAAAGTCAACGTACTTGCGTGCCTTGAATCGTATGCACGATTTGACGGACAATGTGACGGTTAATGGTACGTTCTTGTTCAAGGGCCAAGATATCTACGCGCCATCAACTGATACGGTTGAATTGCGTAAGGACATCGGTATGGTGTTCCAACAACCAAACCCATTCCCATTCTCAATTTATGACAATGTTGCCTTTGGGTTGCGCATTTCAGGTGAGAAGAACAAGGCTGTTTTGGATGAGATGGTGGAAACGTCATTGAAGCAAGCCGCTATCTGGAATGAAGTGAAGGATGACTTGCACAAGTCAGCGTTGTCACTATCAGGTGGACAACAACAACGTGTGTCAATCGCCCGTGCTTTGGCTACTTCACCAGAAATCTTGTTGTTGGACGAACCAACGGCGGCTTTGGACCCAGTTTCAGCTCACGCGGTTGAAAACACGTTGATGCAATTGCGTGATAAGTTGACGATGATTATCGTAACGCACTCAATGGCACAAGCATCACGTATCTCAGACCGCACGGCGTTCTTTATGAATGGTGACTTGATTGAAGCTGACGATACAAAGAAGATGTTCTTGGATCCTGCTAAGAAGGAAACCCAAGACTACATCTCAGGTCGCTTCGGATAGTCTTGTGATATACTGAATTAACGAATTAACAGAAAAACGGGGAGATAGGTCATGCGTCAATATTTTGATGAAGAACTTGCAGACTTGGACACGTCATTTAAGGAGATGGGCTTGCTCGTTTCTGAGACGCTAGAAAACGCTGTACAAGCATTCTTGGATCACAATCGCCAAGCTGCGCAAGAGATTATTGATGGTGATAAGGCAATCAACCAACGCGAAATAGCTTTGGAAAAGAAGACTTTCGAGATGATTGCTTTGTACCAACCAGTGACGACTGATTTGCGTGAAATTGTGACGGTGTTGAAGGCCGTTTCAGTTTTGGAGCGAATCGGTGACAACGCACGTAACATTGCGCTTTCAACAATTCACGTGAAGGGTAACAAGCGTGTGGCTGCCATTGAAGAGAAGGTCGGTATGACTGGCTCAACAGTTGCGAAGATGGTTTCTGATGTTTTGGATTACTACGTGAATGACGATGCTGTGTCAGCTGAAGCCATTGCGCAAGTTGCCATGTCAGTATCAGACGTCACAGGTGAAATCCGTGAGATGGCAATCGATGCTATGAAGTCAGATCCAGAATTGGTTACCGCCTCAACTGACTACTTGGTTGTTGCTGGTTACTTGAAGCGTACGTCAGATTACGTGACGGACATCGCTGAGTGGATTATCTACAAGCGTACGGGTAAGATTGTTGAATTGAACCCAGGTATGTCATCATTTATCTAACAGAACGATACGAAAGAGTCGACGCAATTTGCGTTGGCTCTTTTTGCGATTTTAGGTTAAACTTAATTTGAGCGCTTGCGTTAACCAGAAAAAACAAACTAACTTCAGGAGAATCCGCACATGAAAAAAGTGACAAAAGTAACCCGTCAGCGGAAGCCAGGACGTTATAACGTTTATTTAGATGATGAATTTGCTTTGGCTGTAGATGAAAAAATCTTGATTAAATATAATTTGTTCAAAGATACCGAGCTAGAAGATGAAGATATAAAAGAAATTGAGGTGGCTGAGTTTGAGCAAAAGGCCTATACCAAGGCGTTAGTTTATGCCACAGGCCGTATGCGTTCTAAAATGCAAGTTATTATTAAGTTGAAGGAATCAGAGATTCCGGGGGCAGTGATTGCTAAGGTTATCAATCGACTGGAAGCAGCCAATGTCATTGATGATGCGCGTTTTGCTGAGGAGTACGTTCGTAGTGCTATCCATTCTGGGAAGCTTGGACCACGGGGCGTTAAGACGAAGTTGCAACAGCTTGGAATTGATAAATACTTTATTGAGGATGCGTTAGCTGAGTACACGGCTGAGGACCAAATTGATCAGCTCGATGAAAAAGTTGAAAAGTTGATGATTAAGTACCATCGTCAGTCACATTTCATGGCTGAACAAAAGACCAAACAAAAGTTGTCACAACTTGGCTACGACAGTCGTTTAGTTAATCAAGCACTGAAAGCTTATGGAGCATCGATTGAAGAAGACCCCGATCAAGAATGGGAAAATCTGAATCGGGACGCTAGTTCAGCAGTTAACCGGTATCGTCAATATGAAGGCTGGGAATTTAAAAAACGGCTGAAGGCAGCTCTTTTTCGCAAGGGATATGACTTGTCTCTTGTGGATAAGTGGATAAAGGAATTCGAACAAAACTCGTAACAATATACAGAGTTTTGCATAACGAACGCGCGAATGAGGTGCATAAACATTCAATAATATAGTCTGAGTCCAAAACGGCAGTGCGTTATAGGTAGTAGCGTGATACAATAAAAAAGAATAATTTGGTGAAAAGCCGTAAAGGGGCTCAGATAATGAAAGATAGTCGACTACCTCGGGAGGGCGACTTTATTACGATCAAGAGCTACAAGCATGACGGCAGTTTGCACCGAACTTGGCGTGACACGATGGTTCTTAAGACGAGTGAAAATGCAATTATTGGGTTGAATGACCATACCTTGGTGACCGAAGATGACGGTCGTCGTTGGGTGACGCGTGAACCCGCAATTGTGTATTTTCATCGTAAGTATTGGTTCAACATCGTCGCGATGATACGAGATAATGGGGTGTCTTATTATTGTAATTTAGCTTCTCCGTTTGTTTTAGATAAAGAAGCTTTGAAGTACGTGGATTATGATTTGGACGTAAAGGTCTTTCCAGATGGTGAAAAGCGCTTGCTTGATACGGACGAGTATGAATTGCACAAGGCACAATGGCATTACCCAGCGGATATTGATTTTATCGTAAAGGAGCATGTTAAAATCCTAGTTGATTGGATCAATAAGCATCAGGGCCCATTTTCGGACGAGTACATCGACTTGTGGTATCGCAGATACTTGGAAATCAAGCGTCGCAGTGATCGTTAGTCGCAATATGTTTTTTAAAAGCAATGTCACCTGGACTACCCAGGGACATTGCTTTTCCTTTATAATGAGGGCATAAACAAGGGGATAGTTATGAAAAAGATAATTGTAATCGTGGTAGTACTGATTGTAGCGTTTGCGGCTGGTGTTTTCGGTTATCAAACGATGAGTAAGGACAAGCAATACAGTTCGGATATTCGAAATGCGCATGCCGCTTTGAAGCAACAAGATTGGGAGTCAGCACGCCAATTCTATAAGGCGTCACAAAAGCAAAAGGTTTCAGTTGAGGCACGTACGGCGCTGGAACAATTGGATTTTGCGATTTCTGCCGACAAAAAGGCTGATAAGAGCGACTGGCAAGAAGCATTGTCATTGTACAAGTCAGCAACGACGGTTGACGGCGCAATTAAAATCGTGAATAAGAACGTCAAGGTTGCGATGCAAGAGATTAAGCTCAAGCGTGATTCGGTTAAGCACGCGGCGGTTTCATCGAAGGCGAAGGCTTCCTCAGAGGCGGCGGCATCAGTTGCAGAAGCGGCAACGGCGGCATCAAAGGCAGCTTATTCATCATCAGTTGCGGCCGCACATTCGGCAACAACTTCATCGAGCGTGACATCAAGCAGCCAATCATCGTCTAGTGACTCAGCTTCGCCTGAACGTCAAATTGACTCGAAAGACATTGCGACGGCTCGCGGCGAATGGGCAGCACTAGGCTACGACGTGGCTAATTTGTCATCAACTGAAATTCAAGCAGCAATGAATAACTACATCGACGCCCGCGGTGGGTTAACGATGGATCAAATCGCGCAACAAATGAATTGGACAAAGCAATAATCAATTAAAATACAATGTATATAAGAACGGTTGTGGTGTTGAATCATAGCCGTTTTTTCGTTATACTAAATTGTTAAGATTTTTAAAGAATCACTAAATAAATTAAGAAATTAAGGCGATACAAATGGCATCATTACAAGAGGAAATGCAAACGCGCCGCACGTTTGCGATTATTTCCCACCCCGACGCCGGTAAGACGACGATCACTGAGCAATTGTTGAAGCTTGGTGGTGTTGTTCGTGAAGCTGGAACGGTTAAGGGACGTAAGGGAAACTTTGCAAAGTCAGACTGGATGGAAATTGAGCAAAAGCGTGGAATTTCCGTAACATCATCTGTTTTGCAATTTGATTTTGACGGTAAGCGCATCAATATCTTGGACACCCCAGGACACGAAGACTTCTCTGAAGACACATACCGTACGTTGATGGCTGTTGACTCAGTTATCATGGTGGTCGACTCTGCAAAGGGTATTGAGCCACAAACGAAGAAGTTGTTCGAAATTGTTAGTGAACGTCACATTCCAATTTTCACATTCTTCAACAAGTTGGACCGTGATGGTCGCGATGCCTTGGACTTGGTTGATGAATTGGAGTCAACGTTGGGAATCAACGCCTACCCAATGAATTGGCCAATCGGATCAGGACAAATTTTGGCCGGATTGTTTGACTTGTATCACAACAATGTCGAAGTGTTCCGTCCAGAATCAGAAGCAGCCCGTTTCTTGCCTTTGAACGAAGCTGGCACTGATTTGGCAGAACCAAACAAGTTGCAAGACAACCCACTTTGGGCTGAGACACGCGACGAAATCGAGATGTTGAAGGATGCGGGAAACCAATTCGATGAGCAAGCGGTTATGAACGGTGAGTTGACACCAGTCTTCTTCGGTTCAGCCTTGCAAGGGTTCGGAATTGAAACGTTCTTGCAAACGTACATGCAATTCGCACCAGCACCTTCAGCTAAAAACACGGTTGATGGCGACCAAGTGGAACCTGGTAACGAGCAATTCTCAGGATTCGTGTTCAAGATTCAAGCGAACATGAACCCTAACCACCGTGATCGTATCGCCTTTGTGCGTATCGTATCTGGTGAGTTCGAGCGTGGAATGGACGTGACGTTGGCACGTACAAACAAGAAGATTCGTTTGTCTAACGTGACACAATTCATGGCCGATACGCGTGAGAACGTTGAGAACGCTTATCCAGGTGATATTATCGGTGTTTATGACACGGGTAACTTCCAAATCGGTGACACGATTTTCGCTGGTAAGAAGGCGGTTGAATTTGAAGAATTGCCAACGTTTACACCTGAATTGTTCATGCGTGTTCACGCTAAGAACGTTTTGAAGCAAAAGTCATTCCACAAGGGTGTGACCCAATTGGTTCAAGAAGGAACGATTCAAATGTACACGGCCTGGGATTCAGGGGACTACATCCTCGGTGCCGTTGGTGCGTTGCAATTCGAAGTTTTCCAATTCCGTATGGAAAACGAATACAACACGGAAGTTAGCTTGGAGCCAATGGGTTCAAAGATTGCCCGCTGGATTAACCCAGAGCAACTTGATCCACGTATGGCTTCATCACGTAACTTGCTAGTACGTGACCGTGCTGAGCAACCAGTATTCTTGTTCGAAAACCAATTCGCAGAACGCTGGTTTAAGGATAAGTACCCAGATGTTGATTTGGAGGAGAAGCTATGACACTTTTGATGCCAATGGCACCGAACACATGGCTAATGGGGTTTGAAATATTTGCGTTGATTTTGATCGTACCAACGGTGGTCTACTTTGCAGGCCACCGCATCTTGCGACCATTCCCAATGTTGTTTAATGCACTACACTGGATTTTTGGCGCATATATGATGTACGTTTTTGTAGCGGGGATTTCAACTTTGATGTTCGGATAATATAAGTACAAGTTAGAGTTCGCATTTTGTGGGCTCTTTTTTGTTTACATATTGTTATATGTTAAACTTAACCTAATAAGAAACCGGAGGACACGAATATGCCTGACATGGATCCACACGTACAAGCGGCCGTCTACGGGACGCCAAAGATTAACCCTGATGAACAAAATCACTATTTGGGCACGTTTCGCGAGCGTATCTATGTTGCGCAGACACAGGCAACCTTTGGTGATACGAAATACATGCCAACTTGGGAGACGCAACTGAAAGAGCATAAGGATGCGACTTTGCTATTAAACGGGCATCTTGATATGGAATTGTTGACGCCGTATATCAAACTGGCATCTAAGTACAATGTTGGCTTTACGTTGAAGTCAGATGATGTTTATGATCGTTCAGATGTTGTTGCGGTTTTAACGGCGAAGGAAGCTGTTAACATCACACAAATTGATGTGGTGGCGCTGACGTTGGAAGATGATGAGGAAAAAACGGGAATGCCAGATGCTCCACAGAAGCCTTGGTACAAAAAGTTGTTTGGATAATAAGAAAGAAGGTGAAGCAGCATGCAACAACCACTTGCGTTTCGCATGCGGCCCCGAACGATTGATGAGATTGTTGGTCAGCGACATCTAGTTGGTGAGGGCAAAATTATTAATCGCATGGTGACGGCTAAGATGCTATCATCAATGATTTTATATGGACCACCAGGCACGGGAAAGACAAGTATTGCTAGTGCGATTGCGGGGTCAACTAAGTATGCGTTTCGCATTTTGAATGCCGCAACGGATAGTAAAAAGGACCTCCAAATTGTGGCCGAAGAAGCCAAGATGTCTGGCACGGTCGTTTTGTTGTTAGACGAGATTCACCGTTTAGATAAGACAAAGCAAGATTTTTTGTTGCCACATCTTGAGAGTGGGCGTATTGTGTTGATTGGTGCGACGACTGAAAATCCATATCTATCAATTTTGCCGGCCATCCGTTCACGTACGCAAATCTTTGAAGTGAAGCCGTTATCTGAAGATGATATGAAGACAGCTATTCAAAGAGCGTTAACGGATAAAGAACGTGGCTTGGGGAACTTTGATGCGGTGTTGGATGATGAGGCCGAACGCCAATTGGTTTATGCAACGAATGGTGATTTGCGTTCAGCATTGAACGGCTTGGAGTTGGCGGTTAAGTCGACGGCGCCAAGTGAAGATGGCAAGGTGCACATCACGTTGCCGATTGTTGAAGAGACAGTGCAACGTAAAGCGTTGACGGCAGACAAGGATGGGGATGGCCACTATGACGTCATCTCAGCTTTGCAGAAGTCGATTCGTGGTAGTGATACCGATGCGGCGTTGCACTATTTGGCCCGCTTGATCGAAGCTGGTGACTTGCCAATTATTGCACGTCGTTTGCGTGTAATTGCCTACGAAGATATTGGTTTGGCAAATCCGGCGGTTGCGGCGCGTGCCGTGACGGCGATTGAAGCAGCTGAGAAACTCGGCTTCCCAGAAGCGCGGATTCCGTTGGCAAATGCGACGATTGAATTGGCGTTGTCACCCAAGTCGAATTCAGCGTACACTGCAATTGATGCCGCCTTGGCTGATGTGCGTAAGGGTGGGACTGGCGACGTGCCAGATCATTTGCGTGATGCGCATTACAAGGGTGCTGAAAAACTTGGGCACGGTGTGGAATACGTTTATCCACACGGTCATCCCGGCGATTGGGTACCGCAACAATATTTGCCAGATAAACTTAACGGGGCGAACTACTTCGTGCCAGCGGGAAATTCTAAGGTAGAGCAAGCCTACAAGGAACAGTACCAAAAGCTACGTGACGCCCAGAAAAATGGTTTACGTTAACTACTGCTTTTTTGCACTTGGAAGCGTATAATAACGGTATGCGAATTCCTTGGACGTACGCATGATTCCTACTATATGTAGTTGCTTTACAACCATATTGACCGGGGATGTCGGGAAGCCGGCGAGGCAAGCTATTTCACTTAGTAGCCGCTAAAGCTGACTTATTCACCCACTTACCTATAATCTGGAGTCAACTCATTGTGAATCGTTAACGGCGCCAATCAAGTGTTCGTGCGCTACCACGGTTAGCCCTGGTAGCGCTTTTCTTTTGCAATTATTATTTTTTGAGATAGAGGATGAATGAAATGGGCATCATTATTATGTATCTTGTCTTTGCGTTGTTGATTGGCGCAATGGGCATTTATCTACTAACGCACCGTCAAGGATTTTTTAACTTGTCAGCATCACAAGCGAGCATGCCAGCCACATTTTTCGGTTGGTTCTTCACGATTGACGCATTGGCATTGATCATTAGTGTTGTGTTGCATGGTTCAGCACCATTGCCAGCGGGGATCTTCGTGATTTTGGCAACCATTCTAACGACGGTATTGGCAGTCGTGGTCACGTCGCGTTTGTTTAAATAGTCATATTTTCGTTGTAGCATCTGTGAAATCTTCATAGGTGCTATTTTTTTTAGACATGGTTTATTTATCAAATTTATTACAAATGGCGTATAATGAACATATAGGCAAATAGCCACTTAGAGGAGGAACTATCATGGCTGATACTAATGTAAACTACAAGAACATTTTGATTCCAGTTGATGGATCAAAGGAAGCTGAAGCTGCTTTGGGGAAGGCAATTCAAGTTGCATTGCGTAATGGGGAAGACGCTAACTTGCACATTTTGCACGTTATCGACACACGCGCATTCCAAAACGTAACGGACTTCAAGACGACGATGGTCGAGCAAGTTGCTGAAACTGCTAAGAAGACGTTGGAAACTTACTTGCAACAAGCTAAGGATGCTGGTGTTAAGAACGTGGACTACACGATTGAGTATGGTTCACCAAAGGACATCATTGCTCACCAAGCACCTGAGAAGTTGAATGTTGATTTGATTATGATTGGTGCTACTGGTTTGAACGCCATTGAGCGCTTGTTGATTGGATCAGTTACTGAATACGTAACGCGTACAGCAAACGTTGATACGTTGATTGTTCGTGCTAAGTAAAGAAACCTGTGAGGTCGGGACATTTATGTTCCGGCCTTTTATTATATAAATAGGATTAGGTCGTCGGTGAGTGTTTAATCTGTTACAATGGTAGTAATATTAACAGTTTATTAGAGATGGAGTAGCTGACATCATGAATGATACAAAAGTAAATTTGGTCGCTTCGACCTTAACAAACAGTTTGGGCACGACTGTTATGGGGCACGCGGCACCAGCAGCAATTATAACGGTTACATATCCTAACGGTAAAGAAGATACGTTGGTGTCTGATCCAAACGGTGAGTTCATGGCAAAGGCGCCAGCTGGCTTGCTAGAAGGTGACATTATCGTAACTGGTAAGATGCCCGGCGATGCATCATCAGAAGAAAAGGTTACATTGACAATCGAATTGCCAGCACCGGTGGTAACGGCTGTTATTTCAACGCAAGGCGATAAGCGTTTGCTTGAAGGACGCGTTAACCAAGCGGATGTCGATGTGACTGTAAAGTTGCACGGGGCAGACGAAATCTTCTTGCTCGTTGATAAGAGCCTTGAATTCGAGCTTGAGTTGCCAACTGACACGGTACCATCACAAGTTGAGGTGCGTGCTAAGAGCCGTCGTTCTGGTAAGGATGGTCAAGCGATTGTCACGATGGGTGTTACGACGAAGACGTTGGCAATGCCAGCTTTGACGGATGACATGATTGCTGAGTACGTTGCGCAAGAAAAGGCTGCCAAGGAAGCTAACGAGGCAGCTGCGGCAGCAATTGAGGCCAATGACCAACCAAAGCCATTTGAACCAGCGGCTGAGACGACACCAGTTGATATTCCTGAAGAGGCATCAGCAGTGGCAGATGATTCACGTTTGTCACGCCAACACGAAAAGTCATCAGGACTATTTGGGTTCTTCTCAAAGTTGTTTGGTAAGTAATAAGCAGACAAAAAGACCGGTATCTCGCAAAAGATACCGGTCTTTTTAACGCTGACGGTTTATACCCCCTCAGGGATTCGAACCCTGGACCCGCGGATTAAAAGTCCGTTGCTCTAACCAGCTGAGCTAAGGAGGCGTCAACAAATAATATTATGCACTACGAAGGACATAATAGGCAAGTGGTTTTGTGATAAAATGTTTAAAGTAGCAAGTAATAGAAGAGGTTATTCATATGGCTAAGTATAAGCGTGCCGTTATTTCTGGGATTGTATTAATTATTGGAATCGTGGCAATTTTTGCCTTGGTTGGCGGTGGTTCACACAAATCTGAATCTACGCAATCATCCGAAAAGTCTTCAGTAACGAGTCACAAAGATAATAAAACAGTTTCATCAAAGACGACAGCTAAGTCATCTAGCGAGCCAGTTGCGTTCGATGTCACGAAGGTGCTTAAGGCAAATAAGTTGGCGCCATCTGTTTTGTCAGCGGATGTTAACAATGGGACGGCAAAGATTGTGTTGCAAGATGACACAACGCAAGATTTTGATAAGTACACCAACGCATATGCATCTGCAGTTGTAACGGTGGTGAAAGCAGCAGCCAAGGCTAAGGATGTGCAAAACGTGTACATCGCCCGTCAAGTAAAGTTGCAAGATGGTTTGGAGTACGCGGTCGCTAGTTACTGGACTGGTGATCAAATCAAGAATGCAGCGTCACTTGGGGATGCCAAGCAAGCGAACATGAAGGATGTTTTGTTGGCATCAAGTCGCTACTACATTGGTGGATCTGTTTGGGCAACGTTCTCACAACAACAAAAGAACGATTACACGAATCACCAACAAGGTGGTCAACAACAAGATGAAAACCAAGACTTTACCAACTGGGTAACGGCTGGAACGGTTAAGAAGTAAACGAAAACGGGCAAGCACTGAAATTGTGCTTGCCCGTTATTTTTTTAGAATAGCATGCTAAAGATTGAAATGTACATCAATGTTGCGCCACCCAGAACAAACAAGTGCCAGTATACGTGGCTCATAGGCAGTTTTGGAATGAGGTAAACGCCAGCACCAAGTGTGTAGGTGATACCACCAGCCAACAATAAGTTGAAGGCAAATGGGGTTAATGAGGCGTGCAGTGCTGGGAAAGCCAAGATGATTAACCAGCCCATGATGACATAAATCAAGACTGACAGCCATGGCCAGCGCCCAACGAAGAACAAATCATAAATGATTCCGGCGATGGTCAACAGAAGGATAGTAATCCAAATCGGCCAGCCAACTTTACCTGGTAGGAATAGCCATGTATATGGCGTGTAGCTTCCAAGGATGACGAGGTAGATACCAGAGTGATCAAGGAATTGGAAAATCTTTCCGGCTTTGGTGAACACCAAAGCGTGGAAGAGCGTTGAGGCGAGTAGGAATGTGATGATTGAGATGGCATAAATCCATAGGGCTGCCATGGTGAACCAGTTGAAGTTTGCGTGCATGCTTTCCCAGAGGAGTAGCGTTGCACCAACGACAGCGGCTAGCACACCCAAACCGTGGGTCACAGCGTTCAACGTTTCATATGTAATTAAGTATTTGCGATTTTCTTTTGTTAGGATTGGCATGCTTAAATCCCCCTGATTTCTAATTGATAAGTATAGTATAACCTTAACATCTAGTGTTGTAAACTAGATGAGCTGGATTTACCTGTTCAGGTAGTGCCGGGACTGGATTTCTTGTATACTGGATAGCAGTGATGAAGGGGAGTGAAAGCTATGATGACAGTTTTGAAGGGCATGATGATTGGGTTTGCATTTATTGCGCCAATCGGTATGCAAAATTTGTATGTGTTTAACAATGCCATGAATAATCGCCTCCGTCGGGCTTTTCTGTATGTCTTGTTCGTTTGGCTAGCCGATGCTGCCTTTTCAATGGCGGCGTTCTTTGGGATGGGCGCACTGATCAGTTCGCATGAAATGTTGAAGCTGATTGTCATGCTACTCGGTGGCTTGCTGGTTATTTGGATTGGGTATGGCATTCTACGTGGTGCTAACTCAGTGCAATTGAACACGCAGCAAAATGCCATGACGATGAAAAAGGCGATGCTAACGGCGGTGATTGTGTCATGGGCCAATCCGCAAGCGCTAATCGATGGCTCGCTAATGCTTGGAGCATTGCGCGGGACACTGGCTGACAACCAAGTTTGGCCATTCATCATCGGTGTTATTACTGCCAGCTTCATTTGGTTCAATGGTATTACAATCACCATGAATTTGCTGAAAGAACGCTTGCCTAAGCGTGCGCTGGTCTGGGTGAACATCGTTTCCGCTTTCATTGTTATCGGGTACGGTTTGTACCTATTATATGAGGCAGCGGGGATGTTGTTCTTCCACTAAATCTGATATACTGGACTTAACGATAAAGGGACGCTTCGGCGTCTCTTTATCTGTTTTATGGGGATATGGATACGGTGTTAATAGTCAACGAGGAGGAGACGAAAATGACCGAAACAAAGACAGAGCGTTACGTGACGTACGCGGCGTTTGATGATTTTAAGAAGCATGATTTCCAAGAGGTACGGGACGATATCAAGGATATCCGAACTGAGTTAAAGGGGATTCACTCTGAAATGAACGACATTCGCATGGATTTATCGGATTTTAAGGGCGAGATGAGGGGAGAATTGAAGTCACTAAATGTCCGTATTGATCAAATCTTTGAGTCACTGAAGTTCTATAAGATGATGATTGTTGTTTTATTTCTTACGCCCTTGGTTGATCGCATGATATCGTTCTTCTTTGAACACTAGTCTTTCACCTTGATTTTCAAAGCAAATAACCGTACAATTACGTTTATAGCAATGCACTAAAAAGTAAGTCAATGAGGATTGTGCAGCGAGTGCGCGGTTGGTGAAAAGCGCATCAAAATTCTTGACTGAAGGTAGTTAGTGGGCCTTGCCGGTGAAATTGTAGTAGTCGGTAACGTGAGAAACGCGTTAAGTTCTAACGAGATAGCGGGAGAAGTCCCGTTAAATCAGGTGGTACCGCGATTAAGTCGCCCTGATCATACAGTTATTGTATGGTCAGGGCGTTTTTTATTGCTCGCCATATCGTTACACAAATAGAGATTATGTTATAAGGAGAATTTCACATGCGCGAAATTGATATGCCTGGAAAGTATGACGCGTCAGCTGTTGAAGCTGGCCGTTACGATAAGTGGGTACAAGAAAACCGCTTTAAGCCATCAGGAAACGATAAGGCTCGTCCTTACTCAATCGTTATTCCACCACCAAACGTTACGGGTAAGTTGCACTTGGGACACGCTTGGGACACGACGTTGCAAGATATGATTATCCGTCAAAAGCGTATGCAAGGATTTGACACGTTGTGGTTGCCAGGAATGGACCACGCCGGAATCGCTACACAAGCTAAGGTTGAACAACGTTTGGCTGAACAAGGCATTTCACGTTACGACTTGGGTCGCGAAAAGTTCGTTGACCAAGTTTGGGACTGGAAGAACGAATACGCTGCTACCATCAAGTCACAATGGGGTAAGATGGGACTTTCTTTGGACTACTCACGTGAGCGTTTCACGTTGGACGAAGGATTGTCAGAAGCCGTTCGCAAGGTCTTTGTGACGTTGTACGAAAAGGGCTTGATCTACCGTGGTGAGTACATCATCAACTGGGATCCTAAGGCTCGTACGGCTTTGTCAGATATCGAAGTTATCCACCAAGACGATGAAGGTGCTTTCTACCACGTTAAGTACCCATTCGTTGAAGAAGGTGTCACTTACGATGGTAAGGACTACATTGAAATTGCAACGACGCGTCCTGAAACGATGTTTGGTGACGTTGCTGTTGCTGTTCACCCATCAGACGAACGCTACAAGGATTTGGTTGGTAAGATGGTTCGCGTACCACTTGTTGGTCGCGAGATTCCTATTATCGCCGACGAATACGTTGACCCAGAGTTTGGTTCAGGAATGGTTAAGATTACACCAGCCCACGACCCTAACGACTTTGGTGTTGGTAACCGCCACAACTTGGAGCGTATCAACACAATGAACGAAGATGCATCAATGAACGAGCGTGCCGGCAAGTATGTTGGTATGGATCGCTTTGATGCACGTAAGGCCATTGTTGATGACTTGCAAGCTGAAGGTTGGATGCTTGAGATTGAGCCAATCGTTCACTCAGTTGGTCACTCAGAGCGTACTGGTGTGCCAGTTGAGTCACGTTTGTCAACGCAATGGTTCGTTAAGATGAAGCCATTGGCTGAGCAAGCTTTGGACATGCAAAAGTCAGACGACCGCGTTGACTTCTACCCACCACGTTTCGAAGATACCTTCACGCGTTGGATGGACAACATCCACGACTGGGTTATCTCACGTCAACTATGGTGGGGACACCAAATCCCAGCTTGGTACCACAAGCAAACGGGTGAGATGTACGTTGGTATGGAAGCACCTGAAGATATCGAAAACTGGGAGCAAGACTCTGACGTTTTGGATACGTGGTTCTCATCAGCTTTGTGGCCATTCTCAACGATGGGCTGGCCTGATGAAGACGCTGAAGACTTCAAGCGTTACTTCCCAACAAACACGTTGGTTACGGGATACGACATCATCTTCTTCTGGGTTGCTCGTATGATGTTCCAATCAAAGGAATTCACGGGTCGTCGTCCATTTAAGAACGTTTTGATTCACGGCTTGATTCGTGACGAACAAGGACGCAAGATGTCAAAGTCATTGGGTAACGGAATTGACCCAATGGATGTCATCGAGAAGTACGGTGCCGATGCATTGCGCTGGTTCTTGGCAACTGGTTCAACGCCAGGTTTGGACGTTCGTTTCTCATACACGAAGATGGACTCAGCTTGGAACTTCATCAACAAGATTTGGAACGCTTCACGTTACGTTATCATGAACTTGGATGACGAAACGAAGGCCGAATTGCCTGCTGACTTGTCAGTTTTGACGTTGGCCGACAAGTGGATTTTGTCACGTTTGAACGAGACAATTGCTTCAGTAACGAAGAACTTTGATAAGTTCGAGTTCGGTGAAGCTGGACGTTCATTGTACAACTTCATCTGGAACGACTTCGCCGACTGGTACATCGAGATGACCAAGGAAACGTTGAACGGAAATGATGAGGCTGCTAAGAAGAACGTGCAAGCAGTTTTGGCATACGTTTTGGACAACACATTGCGTTTGCTACACCCAATCATGCCATTCGTAACGGAAGCTATCTGGCAAGAGATGCCACATGACGGTGAGTCAATCGTGGTTGCTGCTTACCCAGAAGTGAAGGCTGAATTGGACAACCCAACGGCTGAAGCTGACTTCCAAAGCTTGACTGACTTGATCAAGGCCGTTCGTACCATCCGTACGGAAGCTAACGCACCAATGTCAACCGAAATCGACGTTTTGATCAAGACATCAGATGAGAACTTGGCCCGCATCTTTGATGAAAACTCAGACTACATCAACCGCTTTGTAAAGCCAAAGTCACTTGAAATTTCTGCTGATGTAGCTGCACCAAAGTTGGCTATGACGCAAATTATTTCTGGTGCTGAAGTCTACGTGCCGTTGGAAGAGTTGATTGATTTGGACGAAGAAATCGCCCGTTTGCAAGGTGACTTGAAGAAGTTTGCTGGTGAAGTTAAGCGCGCTGAAGGTAAGTTGGGTAACGAGAAGTTCGTGAACAACGCCCCTGAAGCTGTTGTTGCGGAAGAACGCGAGAAGTTGGCTGACTGGCAAGCTAAGTTGGCAGCGACTGAATCACGTTTGGAAGAGTTGAAGTCAGCTAAGTAATCAGATTGTTACGTCTAAAGGCTTGCAGGATGCGAGTTTTTGGAGTAATATCTTATATATTGTTAATAACGAATTTAAGCTGTTCGTCGTTACAATGCTAGTTAAATTACACCTGTAAAGGCGCTGTCTATTTCGATAGATGGCGCCTTTACTTTTTGCCTAAAAAATGCACCAGAAAAATGCCGGTGTGATACGATATTGCTAATGAAAAACGGAAGAAGGCGACATCATGATTGAACTGAACACAGCAGCGGACGCGATTGCGTATATTCATGGTCGACACAAGTGGAAGAAGACCCCTAGTTTTGATCGCATTAATGCTTTATTAGACCGTTTGGGTCACCCAGAACGTGCGTCTAAGTATGTGCATGTGACGGGGACGAATGGTAAAGGATCGACTAGCAAGATGATTGCGCAATTATTGCGTGCGGCTGGCTTGACGGTGGGGATGTTCACGTCGCCATTTATTTTGCAATTCAATGAACGTGTACAAGGGAATGACGGTAATATTCCGGATGATATTTTGTTGGATATTATGCGTCGCATCGCACCAATCACTGAAGTGCTAGACGAAGAGTTGCCTCAGGGTGGTCCGACCGAGTTTGAGACGTTGACAGCGATGATGTTTGTGTATTTTGCTGAGCACCCTGTTGATGTCGTTGTATTGGAAGTCGGTATCGGTGGTACCTGGGATACGACTGAAGTGATTCCAGATAAGTTGGTATCGGTTATCACGACAGTTGGCTTAGATCACATGCAAGTGTTAGGAAACACGCTTGCTGAGATTGCGACGCAAAAGTCGGGCATCATTGCGCGTCAACGTCCGGTTGTGACTGGCCGATTGCCTGAAGAAGCCCAACAAGTTGTGACAAACGTGGCCAATGCTCTGGGTGCGCCGCTGTATCGCTTGGGGGATGAGTTTGAAGCCGAGATGTTGCCAAGCCAAACAAGTTGGGGTGAGACCTTCGACTTCGCGGGTGTTCACGAGTTTAAGGATGTTTTTGTGGATTTGATGGGTAATTATCAAATTGATAATGCCGGGGTTGCCCTTGAAGCAGCAAGTTTAGTGGTCGATGAATTGGGTGTGCCACTGACAGCTGAAATGGTAGCAAAGGCCTTGCAAACAGTGACGTGGCCGGTACGGTTTGAACGTGTTTCAGAGCAACCGTTGACCGTCTTGGATGGCGCCCACAATCAACACGGGGTTGATGCATTGGCTGAAACGTTACGGACGCGTTTTGCGGATAAGCAGATTCACGTCATTTTCGGTGCATTGGCCGATAAGAACTATTCAGCAATGTTACATACGTTGGCAGATTTACCCAATGTTGATTTGCACGTCACGCACTTCCAAAATCCGGGTGCTCGCGTCGCACTTGATCCAACGGAAGCAGCACGCCAAGTGACGGGGCATGATGTCACGGTTCATGAATCTTGGCGAGAAGCTTATCGCACAATCGCTGATGCAAAGGGTCCTGATGATATGATTTTGTTCACAGGTTCGTTATATTTTGTTTCAGAAGTGCGCATGGGTTGGGCTTAGTTTTTGTAAGCGGGTTTGGTATACTTAGCCTAATAAAACTAGTTAAAGAGGGTATTGCGATGAACTTTTTCGTAAACGAGGGCCTCGCTGCGCAAGGTTCAGGAATTGAACACGCACAGGTACAACGTGGTAAGTTGTTCCGTAAGAATGGACAATCATTCAAAATTGTCACGCGTGTGTTTAATCCAAATGGGCACCGAGACTTGCTAGCGTGGGGATTGAACGATGCTGAAGTAATCAATATGTATGATTACTACGCACATACTGAATATGTGCCGGATCGCATTTTGACGGCGCAAGATGTTGAGTGGGGCGGCCGTCCGGTGGCGATTGTTGAACAATTGCCTGATACGCCAGACACATACATGGCCTATGAGGATGAAAACCGTACCCGTTTCTTGGGTCGAATTCACGTCGATTTGCAACACGAATCACGTGTCACGATGGTTGAAGTATTCGAACACTTTGGTAACTTGTTCCGCGTCGATTCATATGACTCACGTGGCTTCATTTCACGTCAGCAATACATCGACCCAGATGGTACGCCAAATACCAACGTCTTTGTTGATCGCAAGGGTCGCCCTGTGATTGAAGAATATCTTCGTCGCAAGGCGCCTCGTGGTTCAGAAACGCTGGTCATGAACCGTAAGCATATCGATAGCCAAAACCAATTGGCTGAGAACGCACAAATGTCAGGGCAAGAATTTGAAGCCAAGCCATTTGAAGCGCCACAATTTGTAAACTATGTGTCAGGATATCGTTTGATTAAGCCAAATGGCATGACGTATATCTTTGATTCATTTGATGAATTGACGGCTGAGTTCGTTAACGATTTGAATAACGACTTCTTCTCAGAGGATGCGCCAAACATCTTCATCATGGACCGTACGACGGCTGCCGATGAAGGCTTGTTGAAGTTGGGTCGGCCTGCATACATTGGCTTCCACTTGCACAATTTGCATGCCTCAGACACGCGTGATGTCATGACGACTGATGAGAACAATAATTACGAGTTCGACTTCATGCACATCAATGATTACCAAGCGGTTATTTCAGCGATGCCACGTCAAACGGCGGACGTTGTGGCGCGTTACGCACCAAAGGCAACGCCATTCACGATTCCAGTTGGTGTGGTACCAGCTGAAATTCGTGAAGCTGACCGTGTGCCAATGGCTGACCGTCAACCAAATTCAGTGTTGATGATTGTTCGTCGCGCACCAGACAAGCGCCCAGCCGCGGTTGCTGAAGCGTTGATGATTGCTAACCAAAAGCAACCTGGTTTGAATGCACACTTGGATGTCTACGGTTACTTCGATAACACGGGTAACAACAAGACGAATAAGGACTTGTTGCGTTTGTTCGATAAGTACGGACTAGAAAAGCCAACCATGTACGATGAAAAGGGCGCCGAAACGACGGATTTGAATCAAGTGCGTCGTTTGGAATCACCGGTTGTAACGTTGCATGATTATGTGACTGACCGTGATGAGTTGTACGCTATTCACCGTTCACACCAAGTTTATGGATTGGCTTCAATGATGGAAGGGTTCAACATTTCAATGATGGAAGCCATGGCAAACGGTATGCCTGGTGTTTCAACGAACGTGAACTACGGACCAAACGATTTGAATATCGATGGCGAGAACGGTTACCTAACAAAGTGGGCACCTGAGGGTCAAGAAGACCAATTCGTAACGGAAATGGCCGACCGCTTCCTTGAGTTATTTAATGATCCTGAAAAGTTGCAAGCTTTCTCTGATGCTGCATACGACCACAGTGACCGTTACTACGAAGAAGCTGTTTGGCAAGCATGGCAAGGTTTGCTAGCTGATGCTGATAAGCGTTGGCCAGCCATGGCTGAACAAGCACATTCCCTTTCTAATGTTGGTGTTGGTCTTGGTGGAACGACGATGACAGCCTACACACTTGGTAATCGCAGTGATGAAGTGACGATTAACGGCATTTCAGGCGACAAGTACTTGGCAGATTAATAAGGAGTGAAACTCATGAATTTATATTTGGATAACTCTAACTTGCCAACGCTTGACCCTAATATTGCTGCGCAAGTTAAGACAGACCGCGAGAATGGCGTTGATGTAAAGCAAGTGGTGCGTGGGTACTACCCTGATCAACACATGCATTTAGCGAACCACGGTTTGCCAGATGATGCTTTGTTGAACATGTACGATGTCTTCCAAAAGGCAACGGATGTGGAAACAAAGACGGTTCACTACCGTCACAACCCACAAATCGACAAGGCCCGTTACCACTTGGATGGGTTGGACTGGGGGATGGCACAAGCGCGTCGTTTTGGGACAACTTATGGTCGTAATGTCATCGACATTGATTTGTTCCCAGGCAACCCTGGCGGTACGACGTCAATGTTGCACTATGTCGACCGCAATGATAACACGGCCGTTACAGATATCTGGGACTGGCGTGGCTTTAAGTCAGCAACGCGTTATTATCAAACGACGGGAAATGTATCGAACATCATTTTCTACACACCAACTGGTGATATTGCAGCCCGTGCGTCATTTATGTGGCAACACCTAGAAGGCAAGCCAAACACTGAGTGGCCATTGGTGCAAACGTCATTGGAAGTATTGGATTATGACGGTGAGCATTTGTGGTTTGAGAGTGAAATGCATGCATGGGAGTATTTCGTGCAACACGAGCAACAAAAGCGAAACGCAGCGTTGCGTTAATAACAAACAATTAAGAGCATCTGACAGTTACTGTCGGGTGCTTTTTAATTTCCACATGCGACAAACTTGCACTTTCTGTTACACTAGTAAATGAGATTTAGGCAATGCCTTGGACGCAGGGTGTTGAGACGGAGAAGAATAATCATGATTATTTTGCAAGCAAGTAATGTTGCACGCCGTTTTAGTGGTGTAACATTTTTTGAAAATATTTCGATGCAGATTCAAGATAAAGGACGCGTTGGATTGGTTGGCCGCAATGGTGCCGGTAAGTCAACGCTCTTGAAGATGCTAATCGGTGAAACGCAACCTGATGAAGGTACGATTTCAATGAAGAAGGGTATCAAGTTGGCTTACTTGGCGCAGAACTCAGGACTGGATTCTGATTTGTCTGTGTACAATGAGATGCTTGATGCATTTTCTGATGTCATTGCATTGGAAAAGAAGATGCGCGACATGGAGACGAAGATTGCTTCGGCTACTGATTACGAGAGTGATGAGTATGCAAGTTTGCTATCTGCTTATGACCAAGCGCAACACGATTTTAGTGAGAAGAATGGTTACGGTTACGAAGCGACGATTCGTTCCGTTTTGCATGGATTTGGTTTTGATGAGTCATTCTATGATCAAAAGATTCAATCATTGTCTGGTGGACAGCGCACGCGTTTGGCGATTGCCAAGCAACTGTTGGAAACGCCTGACTTGTTGATTCTTGACGAGCCAACCAACCACTTGGACATGCAAACGTTGGCTTGGTTGGAGCAATATTTGCAAAACTACCAAGGCGCGTTGTTGATTGTTTCCCACGACCGTTACTTCTTGGACCGCGTGGTTACGGAAATTTATGACATGCACTCAGGTGTCTTGGATCATTACACAGGTAACTATTCACGCTTCATGGAATTGAAGGCGGCAAAGGTTCTACAAGAGCAAAAGGCTTTCGATAAGCAGCAAGAAGAGATTGCCAAGTTGGAAGACTTCGTTAACCGTAATATTGTGCGTGCGTCAACGACGAAGCGTGCGCAATCACGTCGCAAGCAACTTGAACGCATGGAACGCTTGGAAGCGCCAAAGAATGAATCTGGTGTTGCACACATTCAATTCTCAGCTGATGAAGAATCTGGAAACGAAGTGATGCGCGTCAACGAAGTGAAGTTGGGCTATGACCTAGCGAATGTATTGGCGGACCACGTTAATATTGAAGTTGATAAGCAACACGCTGTCGCTTTGGTTGGACCAAACGGTATTGGTAAGTCAACGTTGATTAAGACGATTTTGGGTAAGTTGCCTTTGTTGGCCGGTGAAATCAAGCTTGGTGCCAATGTTGAGGTTGGTTACTATGACCAGGAGCAACAAACGCTTGATCCAAAGAAGTCAGTTTTGAACACGATTTGGGATGAACACCCAACGATGCCAGAACGTGACGTCCGTTCGATTTTGGGTTCATTTATGTTCTCAGGTGAAGCGGTTGATAAGTTGGTTTCTGCCTTGTCAGGTGGTGAGCGTGCGCGCTTGCTATTGACGAAGTTGTCATTGCAACATGCTAACTTCTTGATTCTCGATGAGCCAACCAATCACTTGGACATTGATTCTCGTGAAGTGTTGGAAACGGCGTTGAACGAATACAACGGAACGATTTTCTTCGTTTCTCACGACCGTTACTTCATTAACTCAGTTGCGACGGAAGTGGTCGAGCTGTCACCAAACGGGACGCGCTTCTTTGATGGTGACTACGATTACTACCTAGAGAAGACGGCTGGTGAGCAAACAGAAACGCATCGTGCAAAGGCTAGTTTTGAAACGACGGCCGAATACGAAGAAGCAACTGCTAAGGAAGTTGAGACGTTGTCACGTGAAGAGCGTAAGGAACGTCAAAAGGAGCAACGTAAGTACGAACGTGCGGTTGCTGCGACTGAAGAAGAAATGGCTGGTTTGAACGATAAGCGCGATGCATTGAATGCTGAATTGAATGATCCGGCAAACGGTGCTGACTTGGGTAAGTTGACGGACTTGTCAAAGGAAATTGCGGACATCGATGCACAATTGGCTGAAGTCGAAGAACGCTGGACAGAAGCAAGTATGGCGTTGGAAGAATTTGATATTTAATGAGGCGGGAGCTGGCACTTTTACGGGTGTCAGCTCCTTTTCTTAATGATTGCGTTTTCATTTTAAAGTGACTTTTAATGACTTTGTGTTAGTTATCACACTTAGAAATTCAGGATTGACGCAGTTTGCACGGAATTCAATTTGCTATTGTGAAAACAGTCTAAATCTTTGTCAAATTAGTTGACAAAAAACCTTGATTTTAAAAATTTAGAAGTTTAAACTAACTCTTGCTGAATAAATGATAGCAATTATAAAAAATAAACTAATTTGGAGGACGAAATGGCAAAGTCAGAAACTTTAGACATTAACGGCAAGCCTTTCAACCGCGGTGCCATGGTTATGGTGCTGTTGATTGGAACGTTTGCTGGAATGTTGATGCAAACGTCATTGGGAACAGCAATCCCAACGTTGATGCACGATTTTAATATTTCACTTGCAACGGCCCAAGAAGCAACGACATACTTCTTGTTGGCAAACGGAATTATGGTGCCGGTATCAGCATACCTAACCACTAAGATTCCAACCAAGTACTTGTACATGGTCGCTTACACATTGTTGTTGGCTGGTATGGCAACGACGGCGTTTACGCCTAGTCATCACGACATGTGGTGGATGTTCTTGCTTGGACGTATTCTAGCTGCCGTGGCGGTTGGTATTACGATGCCTTTGATGCAAGTTGTTATGGTTAACATTTTCCCAGCTGAACAACGTGGTGCTGCGATGGGTATTAACGGTATCGTTATCGGTTTGGCCCCAGCTATTGGACCTACGCTTTCAGGTTGGATTTTGGAAAAGAATCACCACTTGTTTGGTTTGTTGATTTCAAACTCATGGCGTACGATTTTCTACTTGCCAATGATCGTATTGGTCTTGGTTTGGATTGCAACGCCATTCTTCGTTAAGAATGTTGTGCCAAACCGTGATATGAAGCTTGATTTCCCTTCATTGATTTTGGCTGTTATTGGATTCGGATCATTCCTATGGGGATTCTCAAACTCAGCCACTGATGGATTTGGTAACTGGCCAAATGTTTTGGCCCCAATCCTAATCGGAATTTTGGTCATTATTGTGTTTGCCTTCCGTCAATTGAAGATGGACGATCCATTCTTGAACGTTCGCGTGTTCAAGAACAAGCAATTTACGTTGACGACGTTCGCCGTAATGATGGCGATGATGGCCATGATGGGTGTCGAAATGATGTTGCCAACGTACTTGCAAAACGTTCACGGTATGTCAGCGCTTGAGTCAGGATTGACGCTATTGCCTGGTGCCTTGGTAATTGGTGCGATGTCACCAGTTGCCGGAGCGGTTTACGACAAGGTTGGTGCTAAGCGCATGGCGATGGTTGGATTCTCAATCTTGGCCATCGGTACAGTGCCATTCCTATTCTTGACGGCTGAAACGCCACAACACTTGGTAACGTTGTTGTACGCATTGCGTATGTTCGGTATCGCTACAACGATGATGCCATTGACGGCCAGTGCCATGTCAGCTTTGCCACCTGAGGAAGCTTCACAAGCAACGGCTGCTAACAACACGGTTCGCCAAATTGGTAACGCGGTGGTTGTTGCCTTGCTTTCATCAGTTACGCAAAACGTTATCAAGGCTGCTAAGCCTGCTAAGGACTTGGCCAAGGAAAACATTGTGTCTTACATGGATAAGATGATTAACGCAACGATGACTGGATTCCACGCATCATTTGCATTTGGAATTGGATTCGCCGTTGTTGGTATTATCTTGGCGTTCTTCTTGCACAGCGGTAAGCTAGTGCACGGTAAGTCAAACGGAAACGTTGTCGCAGATAAGGGAGGAAATAACTAATATGATTATTCTAGTTATGGCCGTCTTTGCGATCGGCATGTTCTACTCATGGTTGGTTTTGAAGAACCGTACTATGCGCGCTATCTTCGGACCTATCTTCACGGTATTGCTAATCGGCGCCGTGTGGATGACAACGTCAGTCTTTGCAAACAACACAGGTTTGACTGCTAAGACAACAACGACGACGAAGCGTGTCTACTCAGCTTTGGGTTCAAAGTCACCAGCTGGTGTCTTGGTTCAATCACGTTTGGGTTCAAAGGCTGATAACTATGTCTTGGTTTACAGCGACACAGCTGATGCTAAGAAGCCAACGGTTCACGGTAAGCCTTCAACGAAGGTTGCTGATATTCCAAACGGTGTTAAGAAGGAAATGACTTACAAGGTTGCTGACGTTAAGAAGGCAACTGTTAAGGTCGAAACGACTCGTTGGGAGTGGAAGAATGCCTTCTGGCGCGTGATGTTCGGTATTGGTGGCCAAGGTGGCAAGCTTAAGAAGCAAGTGACGACGGTGACAGTGCCAAAGAACACTTGGGTTGTGATGACTGCTGATCAATCTAAGAAGTTGCAAGCTGCCCAAAAGTCAGCTGCACCTGAGGCACAAGCTGCTCAACAAGCTCAAATGAAGTCAGCTATTGAAGCGAAGGTTGCTGCGTACATGCAAGCTAACCCAAAGGCTACACCTGACCAAGTTAAGGCTTATACAACTGAACAAACTGCTGAAATGACGGCAACAGCAATGAAGCAAATGTTGTCACAATTGAAGTAATGATTATTTAGAGTCCTGGTACGATTTCGTATCAGGACTCTTTTTTTAACCAAAATATGTTGCAAAAACGTGTGGGTGTGCTATTATTGAATATGTAAGTTAGCACTTAGTTATCGAGAGTGCTAATAATAATTTTTGCCTATGGAGGTCATATAACATGTTGAAGCCTTTGGGAGATCGTGTTGTGTTGCAAGTTGAGGAAGCGCCTGAGCAATCAGTTGGTGGTATTTTGCTTGCGTCAAACGCGCAAGAGAAGTCAGTTACGGGAACTGTTGTCGCTGTTTCAACGCAATCAGTTGGTGACTTGACGGCCCCAGCTGCAGTGAAGGAGGGTGACAAGGTCATCTTCGATAAGTATGCTGGCTCAGAAGTAACGGTCGATGGTGTGGATTACTTGGTAGTTCACGAAAAGGATATCGTTGCAGTTCTTTAATTTGAAACAAACAGATTAACTATTAAAAATTTGAAATAGAGGGTGAAATAAATATGGCTAAGGACATTAAGTTTGCTGAAGATGCACGTGCAAAGATGCAAGCAGGTGTTGATAAGCTTGCTAACACAGTTAAGACAACGATTGGTCCAAAGGGACGTAACGTTGTTATTGAGCAAAGCTATGGTGCACCAACTATTACAAACGACGGTGTAACAATCGCTAAGTCAATCGAATTGGAAGATCACTTCGAAGACATGGGTGCCAAGTTGGTAGCCGAAGTTGCTTCAAAGACGAATGACATTGCCGGTGACGGTACGACGACCGCAACTGTTTTGACGCAAGCTATCATTAACGAAGGCTTGAAGAACGTCACTGCTGGTGCTAACCCAGTTGGTGTGCGTCGTGGTATTGAATTGGCAACTGATGCAGCTGTTAAGGCGTTGCACGAGATGTCAAAGACGGTTTCTACTAAGGAAGAAATCGCCCAAATCGCCTCAATTTCAGCCGCTAACCCAGAAGTTGGTGAGTTGATTGCCGAAGCGATGGAGAAGGTTGGTAACGATGGTGTTATCACGATTGAAGAGTCTAAGGGTATCGAGACGACGTTGGATGTCGTTGAAGGTATGCAATTCGACCGTGGTTACATGTCACAATACATGGTAACTGACACGGACAAGATGGAAGCTTCATTGGATAACCCATACATCTTGATTACTGATAAGAAGATTGCCAACATCCAAGAAATTTTGCCAATGTTGCAAAGTGTTGTTGAGCAAGGCCGTGCTTTGTTGATCATCGCTGATGACATTACTGGTGAAGCGTTGCCAACGCTTGTTTTGAACAAGATGCGTGGAACGTTCAACGTGGTTGCGGTTAAGGCACCTGGATTTGGTGACCGTCGTAAGGCGCAATTGGAAGACATCGCTATCTTGACTGGTGGAACTGTCATCACTGACGACCTTGGTTTGAACTTGAAGGATGTGACGATTGCACAACTTGGACAAGCTGCTAAGGTTACGGTTTCTAAGGACAACACGACGATTGTTGAAGGTGCCGGAAACAAGGAAGCTATCGCTGAGCGTGTGAACTTGATTAAGGGTCAAATCGCCGAGACAACGTCTGACTTTGACCGTGAGAAGTTGCAAGAACGTTTGGCTAAGTTGGCTGGTGGTGTCGCTGTCATCAACGTTGGTGCCGCAACTGAAACTGAGTTGAAGGAGCGCAAGTACCGCATTGAAGACGCTTTGAACGCTACTCGTGCCGCTGTTGAAGAAGGATTCGTTGCTGGTGGTGGAACTGCCTTGGTAAACGTTATCCCAGCCGTTGCTGAGTTGTCAGAGACTGGTGATGTGCAAACTGGTATCAACATCGTGCGTCGCGCTTTGGAAGAGCCTGTACGCCAAATCGCTGAAAATGCTGGTTTGGAAGGTTCAGTTATCGTTAACCAATTGAAGTCAGAGAAGCCAGGTGTTGGTTACAACGCTGCGACTGATGAATGGGTTGATATGATTGAAGCTGGTATCGTGGATCCTACTAAGGTAACGCGTTCAGCTTTGCAAAACGCCGCTTCTGTTTCAGCTTTGTTGTTGACGACTGAAGCTGTCGTTGCTGAGCAACCTAAGACAGATGCTGCCCCTGCAATGCCTGCTCAAGGTATGCCGGGTATGATGTAATTTCATAGTAAATATTAAACGCCGACCTTCCTGTGAGAGGGTTGGCGTTTTTGATTTCCGAAAGTAAGTATCAATCATAGACAACGAGCCCAAATAGAACTACAATAAGTCGTTGTAGAAAATTGAAATTATTTTTGGGCGTTTTGCCTAATATAGGTGTTTAGGAGAAAAATCATGTGGCGCTTTTTAAAGCGGTTGTTGATTGGAAAGCCTCTTAAGACATTGGAAGAGGGCTCACAACATTTGAGCCGAACCAAGGCCTTGGCTTTGCTTTCGTCTGATGCATTGTCATCAGTTGCGTATGGTACTGAGCAGATTACGACAGCGTTGATTGCTGCAAGTACGGTTGCGTTGTGGTTGCAAATCCCAATCGCCATTTTGGTGTTGGTATTGTTGACGGCCATTACGCTATCGTATCGCCAAATCATTCACGCCTACCCATCTGGTGGTGGTGCTTATGTCGTAACATCAACGAACTGGGGCCGTAACGCTGGGCTTGTCGCCGGTGGATCTTTGTTGGTTGACTACATGTTGACGGTTGCCGTATCTGTGGCGGCCGGAACAGAAGCCATTACGTCAGCAGTTCCTGCGCTTCACCCATACTCAGTAGGGATTGGGGTTGTTATCATCTTAATCTTGATGGGAATTAACCTGCGTGGTGTGCGTGAGTCAGCCGGGTTCCTGATGGTGCCGGTTTACTTGTTCATTGTGATGATTACTGGAATGGTCTTGTACGGGTTGTATAACATTGCGACTGGTCAAGTTGCCTTCCATGCTGCTGCAGCAATTGGTACGTCATCATCAAGTATCACAATCCTGTTGTTCTTGCGTGCGTTCTCAAGTGGTTCATCTTCATTGACTGGAGTTGAGGCCATTTCAAATGCCGTGCCGAACTTCAAGGAGCCAAAGCCACGTAATGCGGCAGCGACGCTATCAATCATGGCGTTGATTTTGGCCTTCTTCTTTGGTGGTATTACGTTCTTGTCATACTGGTACGGTATTCGACCAAATGACCACGTGACGGTGTTGGCCCAAATTGGTCAAACGATTTTCGGTCACGGCGTAATGTTCTACCTTTTGCAAATTGCAACGGCCTTGATTTTGGCGGTTGCTGCTAATACTGGTTTCTCAGCTTTCCCACAATTGGCCTTTAACTTGGCTAAGGATAAGTTCATGCCACACATTTACATGGACAAGGGAGATCGTCTGGGATACTCAAACGGTATTATGTCATTGGCCGTTGGTGCCATTGTGTTGCTTTTGATTTTTAACGGATCAACCGAAGCTTTGATTCCGCTTTATGCGGTCGGAGTTTTCGTGCCATTCACATTGTCACAATCAGGAATGATTATTCACTGGTTCCGTGAACGTGAAGGCTTCTGGTTGGGAAAGGCGTCAATCAACTTTGTTGGAGCGTTTATCTCATTTGCCTTGGTTATCATTTTGTTCTGGATGCACTTTAAGTCTGTCTGGCCATACTTGATTATCATGCCAGTTTTGCTTCGTATGTTCTGGACGATTAACCGCCACTACAAGGCGGTTGCTAAGCAATTGCGTGTGTTGTCTAAGGAACCAATCAAGCGTCATCACTACGATGGTTCTACGGTGATTGTGTTGGTCTCAAACTTGACTAAGGCAACGGCCGATGCGATTGATTATGCCCAATCAATGGGTGATCGCGTTTTGGCGATGCACGTCTCATTTGATTCGAACCCTGAAAAGGAGCACCGTTTGGGTGTTGAGTTCAAGCGCGAGTTCCCAGATGTGCGTTACGTGGACATCCACTCGTCATATCGTTCAATCACAGAGCCTTCATTGCGTTTCGTAGATGAAATTGCAAAGGGTGCGAAGGAACGTAACCACTCATTGACGATTTTGATTCCACAATTCGTGCCTCGTCACGGTTGGCAAAATGCGTTGCACAATCAAAACAGTTTGCGTTTGCGTACAGCCTTGGCTTCACGTGACGTAACTGTGTCAACATACTACTTCCACCTCAAGGAATAGTTGTTGTTGAAATAGATAGATGAATTAGCCTCAGTCGACTGCGTGTCGGCTGGGGCTTTTTTTCTGCAGCAAATAAGAATTGTGTCTAAATCAGTGGAAAACGTGTCGAAATTGGCAAAAAACGGGTGAAGGACAATAAACGCTGAAATAGTAGGCTTCGTTACGAGTTCAAACTGTGTCTAGACAGGGAATAATCGGGTGAAACAAACTGTGTCTATACGGGCGAAAATCGTGTCTAAATGGGTGAAAAACGGGTGAAAGAAAATAAACGCTGAAATGGCGGGTTTTCGCCGACGTTCAAATTGTGTCTAGATGAACGAAAATCGGGTGAAGTGTCATCGACCCGGTTGGAAACAAAATATAATAAACTGCTATCTTTGCGTGGTTGTGTTAATCTAGTGGAGGTAGCTTTCATTTAGGAAGCAATAATACGGAAAAGGGATAGAGATAATGGATTACACCGTTGATGATGTCCGTGAAGAATTAAAAAATATGCGTGCGCGTGTGCACCATGGTGAGTTGTTTGATTCACTTGGAACGGAAGTTGGTCGTTTGATTGACCAGTTTGATTACGACGCACCGACTGTTGTTGAGCAGCTTGATCCGATAACGGCGACTGCAATTCATGAAAAAGTGTCTGATTGGCAAAATGCGTTGATTGCGGGTCAACCGGTTGTCGTCACTGACCAAGAGTTGTTGGACGTGATGAGTGGGTTGCGCCAAACTGATCCTGAGTTGCGTGATAAGGGTGTCTTTTTCTTTATTAGCGATGCGTTGCAAGCGAATGTCTTTACCGATGCACAAATTGTGATGATGACGCGTTACTTATTACAAGATTCAGTGTTGTTCTCACACATTGATGAGGCTGATAATGACGGCATCTTCTTCCGCTCATTCGCGGTCTTCATTTTGTCGATGTTGAACTACGCAAATCGCAATAGTGAAGTAGAGCTGTTTAGCGACGATTTGCACGAAATGCTTATCGATAACTTGGCAACGTACATTGCGCTAGAACATGATACGCGCGGTTTTGTTGAAGGCAAGGGTTGGGCACATGCTTTCTTGCACATCGCAAACTTGTTGGATGAGCTGACGCATGACGATGCAGTGACACGCGCAGATAAGGTATTCTTGCTCACGGTTTTGATTGAACGCATCAAGCGTTTGGAAACACCGCTGGTCATGGGCGAGAATCGTCGTATCGATAGCTATATCGTAACATTGGTGAACTTGAATCCGTTGTATGAGCAATACTTCTTGAAGCAACTCAAGCAATGGCGCCAAGAAATGACGCGTCGCATGCAACCGGAAGTTGAAGCAGATTGGCACCGTATGTACAATCAACAACGCTTGCTACAAGGTTTGTTGCTACGCGAAAAATTACCCAAAGAAATTTATGATTATCTTAACGAAGCACGCAATTTCCTAGCGTAATCGGTCCGGTTTACAGTTTCGTGTTATACTTAGGGTTCTAAATTCAATCAGTTTGACAGGGAGAACGACATGTCAGAAAAGCTAAACATTGCGATGTTCTTTGGTGGTAACTCATCAGAACACGACGTCTCAAAGCGCTCTGCTCGTAACATTTACGATGCAATGGACAAGGAAAAGTACAACGTAACTGTTTTCTTGATTTCAAAGGATGGTTACATGATCAACGCCGCTGATTCAAAGCGTGTGTTTGATGGTGAAGATGAAGACACTGTGGTAGCTGCAGCGAAGTCAAAGATGGATTTGACGAACCCATTGGCACCAATTGCCGTTTTGGGTGAGATGGCTGAAATCGATTTGTTCTACCCAGTTGTTCACGGTAACTTGGGTGAAGATGGTACTTTGCAAGCGTTGTTCCGTTTGTTACAAAAGCCATATATTGGTGCTGGTACGGCTGCGTCAGCCATGTCATTCGACAAGGATTTGACGAAGCGTATCTTGAACCAAGCTGGCGTACGCAACACGAAGTACGTTTTGTTGACGGACCAAGATTACCAAAACTACACATACGAAGGTCTTGTAAAGGAACTTGGTACGGAAGTTTTGTTCGTTAAGGCTGCTAAGCAAGGTTCTTCAGTTGGTATTTCACGCGTAACGAACGCCGCAGAATTCGAGGCTGGTGTTAAGGACGCTTTGCAATACGACTACAAGGTATTGGTTGAAGCTGCTTTGAACAAGCCACGTGAGGTCTTCATCTCAATCTTGGGAAACGAGCAACCACGTGCATCACGTTTGGGTGGTATCGTATTGCCTGAACAAGACGTTTGGTACGACTACAACAACAAGTTCGTTGACGCCTCAGGAATGGTCTTTGAATTGCCAGTTGAGTTGGGGGATGACCTTGAAAAGGAAATCACTGACATGGCATTGACGGCCTACAAGGCATTGGGTCTTGTTGGTTTGACGCGTATGGACTTTATGATCGATGCTGATGGTACACCATACTTGGGTGAGCCAAACACGTTGCCTGGATTTACAAACATTTCTTTGTATCCACAAATGTGGGAAGTATCAGGCTTGAGCTACACGAACTTGATCGACGAAATCATTAACTATGGTTTGGCTGAATTTGAGCGTAACGCCAAGTTGTCATACGACTTCGTTTCATTGGGTGAAGAACACGTCGGTGAAAAGAAGTACAACGCTGAGCGCGCTAAGTAATAGATTTTAAAAACAATCAGCGATGGTTTCCGTTGCTGGTTGTTTTTTATTTGGGACCTAGTCGCCCCACTTTATAAACGACAGTATTTAGCGTATAATTTATAGTAAGACAAATTGTGAAAAGGACGAAAAATGACTGAATCATTTACACCAACTTGGATGATTGATGCAATCTACCGTTTGACGCCAGAACAACTTCAGGCACAAGGTATCAAGGCAGTTTTGACTGACTTGGATAACACGTTGATTGCTTGGAATAACCCTGACGGCACGACTGAATTGCATGACTGGCTTGAGCGAATGAATGAAGCTGGCATCCCAGTAATGATTGTTTCAAATAACTCAGCTGCACGTATTGCACGTGTTGCTGAGCCTTTGAATCTACCGTTTGTGTCACGTGCCCTAAAGCCGTTGACACGTGGCTTGAATGAAGCCGTAACAAAGCTTAATTTACAAAAGAACGAAGTCGTGATGGTCGGTGACCAATTGTTGACTGATATCTGGTCATCAAACAACCACGGCGTACGTAGCATTTTGGTTAAGCCTCTGATTGAGACTGACCAATGGAATACAAAGATTAACCGATTTTTTGAAAAGGGTGTTAAGAAGCAAATGCTAAAGGCGCACCCAGAACTACAATGGAGGACGACACTTGATTAGTGAAGCAGAAGTTCAAGGTTACTTGGCAGACGGATTGCGATGCATTGGATGTGGTGCGTTGATCCAAACTGAGCACAAGGGTGAATTGGGTTATGCCCCAATGTCAGCTTTGTTGAAGGGATTTGAAAACGAAGAAGTGTTGTGCCAACGCTGCTTCCGTTTGCGTCACTACAACGAAATCCAACCCGTTGATTTGACGGATGATGATTTCCGTTTGTTGTTGAACGAAATTTCAGCAACGGATTCATTGGTTGTTTACGTTATGGACGTGTTTGACTTCTCTGGTTCATTGATTCCAGGGTTGCACCGTTTTGTTGGAAATAACCCAGTTTTGCTAGTTGGTAACAAGGTTGACGTTTTGCCAAAGTCTTTGAAGCGTTCAAAGATTAAGGATTGGATGCGTCAACAAGCTAACATTGCTGGTTTGCGTCCGGTCGACGTGCAATTGACGTCAGGTAAGAGCGGCGATGATGTGCCAGCTTTGATGGACATGATTGAAAAGTACCGTGAAGGTCGTTCAGTTTATGTTGTTGGTGTTACCAATGTTGGTAAGTCAACGTTGATTAACCAAATCATCAAGGATGCAACGGGTGACAACAAGGATGTGATTACGACGTCACGTTTCCCAGGAACGACGTTGGATCGTATCGAGATTCCATTGGATGACGATACGTTTATCATTGATACACCAGGTATCATTCACCAAGACCAAATGGCGCACTACTTGACGCCAAAGGACTTGAAGTACGTTTCACCACAAAAGGAATTGAAGCCAAAGACTTACCAATTGAACCCACAACAAACGTTGTTCATGGGTGCGTTGGCTCGTTTTGACTTCATCCAAGGTGAGAAGGCTGGTATTACGGCATACTTCGAGAACAACTTGATGATTCACCGTACCAAGTTGGAAAAGGCAGACGAATTCTACAGCAAGCACGCTGGTGAATTGTTGTTGCCACCAACGACGGAGAACTTGGACATGTTGCCACCATTGCAACGTCACGAGTTCAAGGTAACAGAGAAGACAGATATCGTGATTGACGGTTTGGGCTGGATTACAGTTCCTGCCAACACGGTTGTAGCAGGCTGGGCTCCTGAAGGGGTTTCAGTATTAACACGAAGGGCAATGATTTAATATGATTTCACTACGCGGAAAGCAAAAGCGTTACTTGCGCGCATCAGCACATGACATGCGTCCATTGTTTAGCATTGGTAAGCAAGGATTGACACAAAACTGGTTGGATCAACTAGAAGATGCCATCAACAAGCGTGAGTTGTTCAAGGTTAATATCTTGGCAAACTCAGACGTTGAAGTTGAGTCTTTGAAGGAATTCATCGAAGAAAACACGGACATCCAAGTTGTACAAACAATTGGACACACGTTGGTGTTGTTTGGTGAATCAGCTGACAAGGAAAACCGTCACTACTCAGTGGCTGTACAAAAGATTTAATATCACTCTCGAAACGGGGGTTCGGGCATGATTAATACAATCGAAAAAACCGTCACGCAAGCGCAAGCTGAGCGTGCGTTTATCGGTGAAACAAAGAAAATTGGTATTTTGGGTGGCACGTTTAATCCGCCACATGTTGGCCACTTGGTCATCGCTGAACAAGTGGCAGATAAGCTCGGCTTGGATAAGGTATACTTCATGCCGAACGCGAAGCCACCACACGTGGATGTGAAGCAAGCAATTGATCCATTGCACCGTGCCAAGATGGTCCAAGCGGCCATTGCAGGTAATAGTCGCTTTGGCATTGAATTGCTTGAAGTACAACGCGGTGGTAAGAGCTATACCTACAACACAATGTTGCAACTAAAGGTGGAGCACCCAAATTACGAATACTATTTCATTATCGGTGGTGATGAAGTGGCTTACTTAAAGACGTGGTATCGCATTGATGACCTCCTTAAGTTGGTTCACTTCGTTGGTGTTAATCGCCCAGGACAACCACGAGTAACGGATTATCCTGTTGAATGGGTTGAGGTGCCAAACCTTGAAATTAGTTCGACGGATATTCGTAAGCGCATTGCTAATAAGCAAAGTGTGCGCTATCTGCTACCTGACATGGTAGCAACCTACATTGTAGAAAAAGGGTTATACATGGATGACAAACGAGATGATTTATCGGGGCCGTTACTATAACGGTTCTCGTAAAAGCTTAGTTGAAGCAGCCCAAGCAGCAATGTCAGAGTACCGTTTCCAACACGTGTTGCGTGTTGAAGAAATGGTTTTGGCCTTGGCTGAAAAGTGGGGTGTTGATGCAGAGAAAGCATCTGTGGCAGCCTTGACGCATGATTACGCCAAGGAACGCTCTGATGCAGATTTCTTGGCGAAGATTGCCGAAAAGCAATTGGATCCAGATTTGGTTAATTGGGGAAACAACGTTTGGCATGGTATCGTCGGCGCCGAAATGGTGAAGGATGAGCTAGGCATTGAAAACGAAGATATCCTGACAGCAATTCGTCAGCACACAACTGGTGCGCCATACATGACGACGCTGAGCCAAATTATCTACATGGCAGACTATATTGAGTCAGGTCGCGATTTCCCAGGTGTTGAAGAAGTTCGCACCTTGGCATTTGAAGACTTGGCAGCAAGTGTCGGGTGGCAAACGGGCCACACGCTTGCTTATTTAATTGAAAAGCAGGTTCCGGTTTATCCGGGCACGCTTTTGACATACAACGCATGGAGTGTGAAGTAATAATGGAAAGCAACGTAAACGAAATGTTGGAAGTGGCTGTTAAGGCTGCTGACCAAAAGCGCGCTGAAAACTTGGTCGCATTGGATATCCACGAGATTAGCTTGGTATCAGATGCTTACTTGATTTTGGATGCCCCAACGCAACGTCAAGTTTTGGCGATTGTTGATGAAATCGAAGACAAGATGGCTGAAGCTGGCTTTGAGTTGAAGCGTCACGAAGGTCGTCGCGAAGGTGAATGGGTCTTGATGGACTTTGGTGATTTGTTTGTGCACGTCTTTAAGGACGACATGCGCCAATTCTACAACTTGGAAAAGTTGTGGGGTGCTGCACCTGAAATTGACATTGACCAATGGATCGTTAAGGAAGAATTCTAATGAATTACCAAACTTTTGCGAAGCTGTATGACGACTTGTTTGACGAAGCAGCCTACGCAGATTGGTTCCAATACGCAACCAAGTTCATTAAGAACAAGGATGGTAAGCTATTGGAACTAGCCGGTGGTGCAGGACGCTTGGCAATTCAATTGAAGCAAGCCGGTTATGACGATATTTCAGTTTTAGACTTGTCTACTGAGATGTTGGCGCTAGCTGCGCAACACTCGCAAGAAGCCGAATTGGACTTGCCATTGATTGAAGGCGACATGCGTGAGTGGTCAGACTTTGATGAGCGTTTTGCAACGATTACATCATTTGCTGATTCATTTAATTACTTGGCTAATGAAGACGAAACATTGATGGCGTTCAAGCAAGTTGCTGAACACTTGGAAGATGGTGGTCAATTCTTGTTCGATGTGATTTCACCATGGCAAACGGACGTTTATTATCCTGGTTATATGTATAACTGGCATGATGATGAGACGGCGTTTATGTGGTCATCATATGGTGTTGAAGAACAACCACATACGGTGGAACATGAATTGACGTTCTTTGTTTATAACGAAGACATTGATGGCTTCCAACAATTGCAAGAAGTACACACTGAGCGCACATATTCTTTGGACACATACAAGCGTTTGTTGACTGAAGCTGGCTTTACAAACATTGAAGTGACGGCTGACTTTGGTCGATCAGAGGTGACTGATGAGTCACCACGCTGGTTCTTTAACGCGACGAAAGCGTAAAGCTTGGAGGATAACATGGAGGCAGTTGGGTTAGTAACTGAATATAATCCATTCCATAATGGACATGCCTACCATGTTGCCCAAGCAAAGGCGGTTACTGGTGCTGATACAGTTGTGGCGGTCATGAGTGGTAACTACGTGCAACGTGGGGTACCCGCCGTTTTTGATAAGTGGCGTCGCACAGAACTCGCTTTAGCTGGTGGGGTCGATATTGTTTTTGAACTGCCCTTTGCGTTTGCTGTACAACCCGCACATATTTTTGCGCGTGGTGCCGTGCAACTGCTAGCTGACGCTGGTGTTTCAAGTATCGTATTTGGTGCCGAGCATGCTGAGCTGGATTTCTTAGCGCTTGCGCAACAGGCCCGTGAACGATTGGCAGCAGATGACCATTTTTCTGCTGATTATTCACAAACCTATGCGACAGCTTTTAATGATGTTTTGGCAGAAGTTGTCGGATTCCGTTTGACGGATCCGAATGACATGCTTGGGTTTGCTTACGCTACGGCCGTTATTGAACTTGGTTTAGCGGATCAGATTCGCCTCCAACCAATTCAGCGCATCAAAGCTGGATATCATGATACGACGCTTTCAGATGATCACATCGCGAGTGCAACCGCGCTACGTGAGTTGATTAATCAGGAGGCACCAGCAGCTGAATTTGCTGACTATGTTTCGCAACCCGCAGCTGAGTTGTTAGCACAAGGTGCGCAAACGGCTGATTGGTCGGAAACGTGGTATGATGCGCTACGCTACAAGGTACTGACCACGCCGATTGACGAATTGGAAACCATTTATCAATTGACGGATGGGTTAGCTTACCGTCTTAAAGAAACCATTGAACGGGATATAACAGCTGACTACGAAACGTTTATGACGACGTTCAAGTCAAAGCGTTACACGCAGGCACGCCTGCAGCGCACATTGTTATACACCGTTTTGAACATAACGGATGCTGAGATGCAAACGGCGATGCAACAACCGTACTTGCGCATGTTAGGCGCAACGCCAGTTGGTCGTCGCTATTTGAAGCAACAACGTGAGTCATTCACGTTGCCGTTGATACATAAAGTTGAGAAAGATGACCTAACTGGCATCCTAATGCTTGATTACCGGGCTGGTCGCCTATATCAACAGTTCTCACGGACACGTCAGGACAAAGCGTCACCGTTAGACACGGGACGTATTCCAGTTTTTATAGAAAGAGGATAATCACATGAAGTGGCAATATGCTGAACTCCAAAAGTACAAGACGGAATCATTGCAATTCAGCGAGGTCGTTGATTTGAAGGAGCCTTTGTTGGCAACCTTTGGTGACGTTGTATTGGACGTTACCCCATTGACGGTGACTGGATTTGCGCAAGCTGATCGTGAAGACATCATTATTCACGCAAACGTGAAGGGTAAGTTGGTAACGCCATCAACGCGTTCATTGACGCCGGTTGAAATGGATGTTGATTTCGATATCGATGAAGTTTACTTGCAAAACGAAGAGCACGCTGATCGTTATGAAATCGAAGACTCAGTTATTTTAATTGAAGATGGGTTGATTGATTTTGATCAAGCGTTGATGGAATACGTTGCTTTGTCAGTGCCACTTCAAGTCTTGACGGAAGAAGAGAAGGACCAACCAATGCCTGAGGGTAAGGGCTGGGCTGTCATTTCTGAAGACGATTTTGAACAAAAGCAAGAAGAAGCACCAGCACAGGCGAATACACCTTTGGCTGGCTTGGCAGATTTGTTCAAGGACGAAGATTAAAAAATGAACGCTTACCGGCGCTGAACCGGTGGGCGTTTTTGCACATTTTGATGGGGAAGGAAAATTTGCATAATGGCTAAGCCGAAAGAAACACCAATGATGAAACAGTATAACGAAATCAAGGCGCAATACCCTGATGCGTTTTTGTTTTATCGCCTCGGTGATTTTTATGAATTGTTTAATGATGACGCGGTGTTAGGGTCACAACTATTGGAGTTGACGTTGACGCAACGTAATAAGAATTCTGCTGAACCAATTCCAATGGCGGGTGTGCCTCACCACGCCGCACAAAACTATATCGATATTCTGGTTGATAAGGGTTATAAGGTTGCCGTTGTTGAGCAGATGGAAAACCCAGCTGAAGCTGAGGGGATGGTTCGCCGTGAGGTTGTCCAACTGGTGACACCTGGAACACGCATGCGTAATACAGCGGATGCAGCCAAGGAAAACAACTACTTGGTCAGCTTATCAATGACGCCGGTTGGTGGTTTTGGATTGGCTTATGCGGACCTTTCAACTGGTGAAGTGAAGGCGACGTCAGTTTCAGCAACGAACGGTGTATTGAATGAAATCAGCCGTTTGGAGACGAAGGAAATTGTCACGAACGCCGAGTTGCCTGATGAATTGATGGCCAACCTCACGAGCCTAGGAATCTTGGTTTCAAAGCAAGAAGAAGGACCGGCTAATGCGGAAACGTCATATTTGACGCAACAATTGGAAGTGCCAGAACAAAAAGAAGCGGCTGATATTTTGTTGGCTTATTTGTTTACGACACAAAAGCGCTCGCTGGACCACTTGCAGATGGCAACGCCTTACGAAATCGCCCAATACCTCAAGCTAGACCGTAATTCACGTGCCAACTTGGAATTGACGGTTAACTTGCGTACGCAACAGCGTTCAGGAACGTTGTTGTGGTTGTTGGATAATACCAAGACGGCCATGGGTGGTCGTGCATTGAAGCAATGGTTGGAGCAACCGTTACTGGATCGCGAGACCATTGAGGCCCGCTATGACAAGATTGGTGAATTGTTGAAGGACTTCTTCTCACGCGCTGCTTTGCAAGAAACGTTGAAGTCAGTTTACGATTTGGAACGATTGGCTGGACGTGTCGCTTATGGTACGGCAAATGGTCGTGACTTGTTGCAATTACGTAATTCATTGCGCCAAGTACCAGATATTATGGTGACGCTTGGTGATTTAGATCCAGCTGTCTTTGGTGACTTGCTGCGTCGCATGGATCCGGTTTCAGATATCGAAATTTTGATTTCAAAGGCAATTGCCGAGGAACCACCAATTTCTGTTACTGATGGTGGTGTGATTCGCTCAGGATACAACAGCCGTTTGGATGAGTATCGTGATGTGATGAAGGGTGGTAAGAAGTGGCTAGCTGAGTTGGAAGCTAAAGAGCGTGAAGCGACTGGTATTAGTACATTAAAGATTGGTTTCAACAAGGTCTTTGGTTACTATATCGAAGTCACCAAGGCTAACATTGGTAAGCTTGACCCTGACCGTTACACGCGTAAGCAAACGTTGGCGAATGCGGAGCGTTTCATTACGCCTGAGTTGAAGGAACGTGAGCAAATTATTCTGGAAGCTGAAACGAAGTCGAGCGATTTGGAATACCAATTGTTCACGGAAGTGCGTGACCAAATTAAGGACAACATTGCGCGTATTCAAAAGCTGGCCGCAACGTTGGCTGAGTTAGACGTGTTGCAATCACTTGCTACGGTGGCTGAACAATATAAGTTCACGCGTCCGACATTGGTTGATAGCCAAAAGTTGGTTATTAAGGATGGTCGCCACCCTGTGGTTGAAAAGGTATTGGGTCACCAATCATACGTTGCCAACGACGTCTACATGGATGAAGACGAAACGATTATGTTGATTACGGGGCCGAACATGTCTGGTAAGTCAACGTACATGCGCCAACTAGCCTTGACGGTCGTGATGGCACAAATCGGGTCATATGTCCCTGCTAGTGAGGCGGAACTACCAATTTTCGACCAAATCTTTACTCGTATTGGAGCGGCTGACGATTTGATTTCGGGAAATTCAACATTCATGGTTGAAATGGCCGAAGCAAATACGGCTTTGCAAAATGCGACGAAGCGTTCATTGATTTTGTTTGATGAGTTGGGACGCGGAACGGCAACGTATGACGGTATGGCTTTGGCTCAAGCAATCATTGAGTACGTTCACAACAATACCAAGGCTAAGACGCTTTTCTCAACGCACTATCACGAATTGACGGCGTTGTCAGATGAGCTTGATCATTTGCGCAATGTCCACGTTGGTGCGACGGAAGAAAATGGTGAGTTGGTCTTTTCACACAAGGTTTTGACGGGTCCGGCTGACCAAAGTTACGGTATTAACGTGGCGAAGTTGGCTGGCTTGCCAGACTCATTGATTGCCCGTGCATCTGATATTTTGGCAAGCTTGGAAGCGCAAGATGTCACGATTTCAGAAACGTTAGTGCAACCGCAACCAGTGTCAGCTAAATTGGCTGAACCGGTAGCATTACCAGTCGCACCAGAACCGGAACCAGTTGTTGAAGAAGATACGCAACTTGACTTGTTTGCGTTGGAGCCAGCGGTTGACCCAGCCCTTCAAGCCATTTTGGATGAGATTAAGCAAACCAACATCGCAACGATGACGCCACTTGATGCGATGATGAAACTAAATGAGTGGCAAAAGCAAATGAAGTAATAAGAGGGCTGCGTTATGGCAGAAATTCATGAATTATCAGATATTTTAGCTAACCAAATTGCGGCCGGTGAGGTTATTGAACGACCTGCATCTGTTGTTAAAGAATTGGTTGAAAATGCAATTGATGCCAATAGTCATCAGATCGACGTGCTAGTTGAAGAAGCTGGTGTAAAGTCGATTCGCATTATTGACGACGGTGATGGTATTGAGGCTGACCAGGTGCAAAAGGCGTTCTTGCGCCACGCGACGTCTAAGATTACGTCACGTAATGATTTGTTCCGTGTCCACTCGTTGGGCTTCCGTGGTGAGGCTCTGCCATCAATTGCGTCAGTTGCGGATGTTGTTTTAGAAACGGCTACGGCTGAAGCACCACAAGGAACGCGCGTGCACTACAAGGGTGGCGAGTTACTTGAAGAAGTCGGAACGGGAGCACGTAAGGGAACTGACATTACCGTGTCAGAGCTGTTCTTTAATACGCCTGCGCGTTTGAAGTACTTGAAGTCACAATCAACTGAATTAGCACAGATTGTCGATGTGATTAACCGTTTGGCAATGAGTTATCCTGATATTTCATTCCGTCTATCACACAACGGCAACGAAGTAATGCGTACAGCAGGTAACGGCAATCTACAACAGGTCATTGCGTCTATTTACGGTGTACAACAAGCTCGTAAGATGTTGGCAATTCAGGCTGAGGACAACGACTTTGAATTAAATGGGTATATTTCATTGCCTGAATTGACGCGTGCAAATCGTTCATACATTTCAATTTTGATTAACGGACGTTATATCAAGAACTTTAACTTGAGTCGTGCGCTTGTTAAGGGGTATGGATCAAAGTTGATGGTCGGTCGTTTCCCAATTGCGGTTTTGCAAATCACGATGGATCCACTGTTGGTCGATGTGAATGTGCACCCGCAAAAACATGAAGTCCGTCTTTCTAAGGAAAGCCAGTTGATGGATTTGATTGAGCGCACAGTTAAGGAACGTTTTGCAAACCAGAATTTGATTCCAAATGCCTATGAAAACTATCTAGGCGAGGAGCAAAACGCAGCTGAAAATGACGAGGCGTTCTTGGCGCAACTAAACGAAGCGTCAAAGCCATATGTTAGCTCATATGCGCCGGATACACCTGCCAATCACCCAGCACCTATGTCGACGGCGGATTATGAAAAGTTGGCGGATAACTTCTCCGTTGATGATATCGCGCCGGTTGTGGTGCATAATGCGGATGAACTGGAAGGCACGGCGGTGAGTGAATTCGCTGAAAAGTATCAAGATGCCGATGCAGTTAACCCCTTTGATGAAGGGGGCGTGACGATGGCGGCTGAGCAAGAATCACTAGACTTGAAGGACGACACCATCACGGCTGTTGATGAACACGGTCAAAAGTTCCCAAAGCTCGATTATATTGGGCAAATGCACGGTACATTCTTGTTTGCCCAGTCTGAAGAAGGTTTGTACTTGATTGACCAACACGCTGCCCAAGAGCGCGTGAAGTATGAATACTACCGTGAGGAAATTGGTAAGGTCGGCATGGAAATGCAGAAGTTGCTAGTGCCAATCGTATTGGAATACCCTAAGATTGATATCTTGAAGATTCAATCCCACGAAGCAGAGTTGGCTAAGGTTGGCTTGCATTTGGAGCCGTTTGGGGATGACGCGGTGATTGTCCGTGAACACCCAGGCTGGTTTGAGAAGGGGCAAGAAGAAGATACGATTCGTGAAATGGTTGATTGGATTTTGCGTGATGGTAATTTGACGACGGCCCAATTCCGTGAGCGTACCGCCATTATGATGGCCTGCAAGCGTTCAATCAAGGCTAACTGGTCAATGAATGACTTTGAGGCCAAGGGCTTGATTGATCAATTGTCACACTCAGAAAACCCATACAACTGCCCACACGGACGCCCAGTCTTGGTCACGTTCTCAACGTTGGACATGCAAAAGATGTTTAAGCGTATTCAAGATTCACACGAATCATGGATTGAATATGATAACCACCCCTTTTAATTTGAAAGTGTTTCGTATTCGCAATATACTTGTATCAACAAATACGAAATGACAGATTTTAAAAGAGGTAGATTATCATGAAGGCTCGTGTATTTTACGCTACAATTACTGGTAACAATGAAGATGTTGCGGACGTTATCATCGACACGTTTGAATCAGAAGGTGTTGAAGTTACGAAGGAAGATATCTCAATGATTGACCCACACGACATTTCAGCTGATGAGACTGATATCGTGGTGGTTGTACCTTACACGTTTGATAAGGGAACGGTTCCTGATGAGTCATTGGACTTCTTTGAGGACTTGGAAGACGCTGATTTGACGGGTATTGTCTACGGTGTTTCAGGTTCTGGTGATGACTTCTACGGTAAGGACTTTGCCGTTGCTATCGACAAGTTCGAAGCACAATTTGAGAAGTCAGGTGCTACTAAGGGTGCCGATGGTGTTAAGGTTAACTTGAGCCCAGATGTCGAAGCAACTGAAGAGTTGCAAGCATTTACGAAGGCTTTGATTGAAAAGGCTAACGCATAATAAACATGATGATTAAAACCGGCAGTTGTTTCGTTACAGCTGCCGGTTTTAATATTTGACTTCGCGGGCAAGATTTGCTTCTTTAGACTTCAGAAACAAATCACAATTCAGCCATATATGACTTGTATGATATTTCTAAATTAGAGATAGTCATATGGGGGAAACATTATGGCAGATTACTCAGCAATGTCGACTGGTGTCGGAAAGTTGAACTATTCATTTTCAACATCAACAGCCGCCGAGTTTGGCGTAAAGGTAGAAAATGCAAGTGGTCGTCCGAACCACTACCGTGAAGCACAAATCAAGCGTATTCGTGATCGTGTGGCAACTAAGCCGGACATCACGTTCGCGCGTTTGCGTGCCGATTTGAATTTGGAAACAGCTGATTTGCGTCAACTTGCACGTGAAGCTGGCGTTGAATTACGATAATTAACTAAAGAATCCGATGTTTCGTTATCTGAAACATCGGATTCTTTCTTTATTTCTGAACGATAATCAGTGAACCGAAACAAATAATCCCATTTTTACGAACAATAGAGTATAATAAGAACTATCTTAAAGAAAACATCGTCAATGTACGGTTATTGGGGGGCTATTAATGGCTAACTTTACATCAATGTCAACAGGGGTCGGACAATTGAACTATACCTTTGCAACGTCTGCAGCATCAGAGTTTAGCGTGACGGTTGAAAACGAAAGTGCCCACAAGAGTGAGTATCGTGAGCGCCAAATCAAGCGTATTCAAGATCGTGTCGCCAACAAACCGGGAATTTCATTTGGGCGACTACGTTCGGATTTGCATTTGGAATCTTCTGAATTGCGACAACTAGCGCGTGAAGCGGGCGTAACGTTGCAATAACTAAATCAAATAAAGTTAAAAAAAGATTGGCATCTCGCAGAAGCCAATCTTTTTGTTCGTTTAGAAGTAATTTGCCACTGATTAACTTGTCCGCAATCACTTTTGGCACTAGAATAGAATGACTAAACATTTGAGGAGGACGCCTAATGGGAAAGCTAATACGGCGCGTTGTGCCGGCGGTCTTGGTAGGGGGCGTCGTAGCAGGTGGTTATTACGGATATCAAGAAAATACGTTAAATATCCGGGGCACCATTCAACGAGAAGAATTGAAGCAACGGGTTAAGGTGTCAAATGAGAAAATCACGCAACCTGAACGACAAGCCATTGTTGACCGGGTGATGAAGGAAACACACCGCGATGAGGGACTACATAAGCAAGGGTTCGTTAGCATGCCGCTACTAGGCATTTTGCAACCAATTTTCGATAATGCATACAGTGAAGTTGGTCTGGATGCCGGCGCGAACTATGCTAATCGCACGGTAGATGATCCGGATGGTGACCAGGTTCCCGTCATGGGGCAAGGCAATTACGGCTTGGCCAGCCACAATTTTAATGATGGTAAAACTGGATTTTCTGCCTTACAGGAGCGCCTGAATCAGGATGCCCCTTACCTTGTTGATGGTCAGTTGAAGGGCAGTGATTGGTTGAATGGTCAGCCAATCTATATGGCCAATCGATCAGGCATTTATGAATATAAGGTTACGGGCCAAATTCTGGTTAACAAAGGTGATACTGACGTATTGCGTCAAACACAATCGCCACAATTAACCATTATTAGTTGCTTATTCCCAAGTACGCAATACCGTATTATTACGAAGGCATCTTTGGACAAGAAGTGGGAATGGCATAATGCACCAGACAAGGTTGTCCACTATTTCGACCTAACCGTGCAAAAGACAAATGCCCACGCGTCATGGTTTAACCCTGGCGAAGAGGAAGGCGTTAACTAATCGTTGCGTCAATAGTTAAGGGTTTCATTTTTCTAGTTTTCGAGTATAATAAGTTAAGAATAAAGCGTTGACGAAGATAAGTCGTTGAACAAGATTGTTTTTAGAGAGTTTGCCATTGGTGGGAGGCAAATAACGGTCGTTGAACGGTACTACTTCCAAGCGAACTGGTGAACCAGTTCCGTTTCCCGCGTTAAGGGACGATGAGGTGAGGGGGAACCCTCTCGAATTCGGGTGGTACCGCGTGCAAACGTCCCGTTACGACAAGTATAATTGTTGTAACGGGACGTTTTTGTTTTTCGCGCGTCAAGTCGCACGCAGATTAAATAGGAGATTACACAATATGGCAGATGTAAAGATTACATTCCCAGACGGTGCTGTGAAGGAATTCCCAGCTGGCGTAACGCCTTTGGAAATTGCTAACGGTATTTCAAAGTCATTGGCTAAGAAGTCTGTTTCAGGTAAGTTGAACGGTCACTACGTTGGTATGAACGATGGCATTCAAGAAGATGGTGCCTTTTCATTGATTACCAAGGATGATGCAGAAGGATTGCAATTGTTGCGTCACTCTGTTTCTCACTTGTTGGCACAAGCTTTGAACCGTTTGTACCCAGACCAAATTCACTACGGTGTTGGTCCAGCCATCGATAATGGTTTCTACTACGATACTGATAAGGTTGAGGGTAGCCAAATTTCAGCTGAGCAATTCCCTGAGATTGAAAAGATGATGAAGCAAATTGCTTCAGAAAACTTGCCAATCGTTTCTCGTGAGATTACGCGCGACGAAGCTTTGGAGATGTTCAAGAACGATCCATACAAGATTGAATTGATTAACGATTTGCCAGCCGATGAGCACATCTCAATCGCTGTGCAAGGTGAGCACGTTGAATTGGATCGTGGTGGTTTGGTACCATCAACGAACTGGATTAAGCACTTTAAGTTGACGTCAGTTGCTGGTGCTTACTGGCGTGGAAAGTCTTCAAACCCAATGTTGCAACGTATCTACGGAACGGCATTCTGGACGGCTGAAGACTTGGATGCTGAAATGAAGCGTCGTGAAGAAGCTAAGGAACGTGACCACCGTAAGATTGGTGCAGAGCAAGACTTGTTCTTCACGTCTCAAGAAGTTGGTGCTGGTTTGGCTGTTTGGATGCCAAACGGTGCTGCAATCCGTCGTACGTTGGAGCGTTACATTGTTGACCGCGAAGTGCAAGACGGTTACCAACACGTTTACACGCCAATCATGTCAAACTTGAACTTGTACAAGCAATCAGGTCACTGGGATCACTACCGCGATGACATGTTCCCACCTATGGACATGGGTGATGGCGAGTTCTTGGAATTGCGTCCAATGAACTGCCCATCTCACATCATGGTGTTCAAGCACAAGCCACGTTCATACCGTGAGTTGCCATTCCGAATTGCTGAATTGGGAATGATGCACCGTTACGAGAAGTCAGGTGCTTTGACTGGTTTGTCACGTGTTCGTGAAATGACGTTGAACGACGGTCACACGTTCGTTATGCCAGACCAAATCGAAGACGAGTTCAAGAAGATTTTGGGCTTGATGATCGATGTTTACGCTGACTTTGATATCACGGATTACCGTTTCCGTTTGTCATACCGTGACCCTGAAAACACGGAAAAGTACTACGATGACGATGACATGTGGGACAAGGCTCAAACGATGTTGAAGAAGGCCATGGACGACATGGAGTTGGATTACTTCGAAGCTGAAGGTGAAGCTGCGTTCTACGGACCAAAGTTGGACGTTCAAATCAAGACTGCTTTGGGTGGAGAAGAGACGTTGTCTACGATCCAATTGGACTTCTTGTTGCCTGAGCGTTTCGACGTTACTTACGTTGGACCAGATGGTGAATTGCACCGTCCAGTTATGATCCACCGTGGAATTATTTCTACGATGGAGCGCTTCACGGCTTACTTGACTGAAATGTACAAGGGTGCGTTCCCAACTTGGTTGGCACCACACCAAGTACGTATCATTCCTGTTAACCGCGATGCCCACGGTAAGTTCGCTAAGGACTTGGCTGATCGTTTGATCAAGCAAGGTATCCGTGCCGAATACGAAGATCGCAACGAAAAGTTGGGTTACTTGATTCGCGATGCCCAAACGTCTAAGGTTCCTTACACGTTGGTTATCGGTGATGAAGAAGTTAACAACAACACGGTTACGATTCGTCGCTTCGGTTCAACGGACACGAAGTCAAAGTCTGTTGATGCCTTTGAAGCAGAGTTGATGTCAGATATTGCACGTCACTCACGCGCAATGGAGACATTGGAAAAGGCCGTTAAGGGATAATAATTAACGATTAAAGACCTGATGTTGGGGAATTCCTGACATCAGGTCTTTTAGTTTGTGGTGTGTGTCGACGCGTTGCGTCGAGGCATGAGGGCTGGGGACTATCTCCGACAAAGTTCAAACGGGGGCAACCGAATGGCGCGGACGCCATTCAGCGGGGCAAATAATTCCCCCTAATTCTTCAAATCCTGAGTGGACTTGTCTGAATAGCGCCGGCCATGCGGCATGTTGCCCTCATTTGAACGCTCCGATAGCCCCCAGCCCTCATGCCGGCAGCCGAGTAATACTCTGATTGTTCGATAATCATCCACCGAAAAACTGCAGGGTGAACAGTTTATCCATCTATTTCCCAGTGGATGATAATCTTAGACAGAATAATACAGCTTGGCTGCTGGCATGGGATTTGTTTGGGGTGGTGGTGCGGATCTCCTGCGATATTAGCCGGTGACCAAGCAAGGACAGGAGCACCAATTGTCACTTAGCAGCAGTGGATTTCAAGCCGGCAGGCGCTGAAACACGCTGAGGCTTAGTGAGAATGGGACTCCGTTGCCACCAGCTTATATTGTAGGACGGAGCACCGCCTCCCCAACCAAATCCCATGCTTCGGCGCGATAGCGACGACACTAACCACCAACTAACTAACTAAACCTCAAACAAAAAAAGACTTTCTGAGTTGAATTGGTATAGAAATTGGTCTATAATTGGTCTATACCAAAGATAAATAAAAACACAGAACGCATTTTTTAAGGGGAAATAAAATGAAGATTCTACAAGTTAAAGATCAACAAGCTGGTGGCCGCGCAGGATACGATGTCTTTGCAGAGGCTGTTAAGAATGGCGCACACGTTTTTGGATTGGCAACTGGTTCAACGCCAATCTCAATTTATGATGAGTTGAAGGCTAGCGACTTGGACTTCTCAGATAAGATTTCAATCAACTTGGATGAGTACAAGGGCTTGCCTGGTACGCACGAGCAAAGCTACCGTTACTTCATGAACGAGCACTTGTTCAATGCTAAGCCATTCAAGGAGAGCTATGTCCCTGACGGTATGGCGGATGCTGAAACTGAGACGAAGCGTTACGAAGGTATCATTGACGCAAACCCAATCGATCTACAAATCTTGGGATTGGGTCAAAACGGTCACATCGGGTTCAACGAGCCTGGTACGCCATTCGATTCTTTGACGCACGAAGTGACGCTAACTGAGTCAACAATCGAAGCAAATGCGCGTTTCTTTGAGCACGAAGACGAAGTGCCTCGCTACGCCTACTCAATGGGAATCGGTAGCATCATGAAGGCTAAGGAAATTTTGTTGGTTGCTTACGGGGCAGCGAAGGCTGATGCTGTGGCAGCGATGATCGAAGGACCAGTTACGGAAGACATGCCTGCAAGTATCTTGCAAAAGCATGCAAATGTCACAGTTATTATCGATGAGGCAGCTGGTGCAAAGTTGACCAATCGTGAAGAAATTGTGCCGTTTGTGTAGGAAATCCGACTAATAGGAGAATAGGCGGGGGCATTGGTTGCAAACGTATACATGGGGTGTTATATTAATACTCGTAAAGCAGAGATGCTTTACACAACCAATTCTCTTTCTCTCTCTTAGCCGCTGTAACTTGCCAGTTATAGCGGCATTCTCTTTTTATAGGTATGTATTTTGCATACATTTTTAAAAATTCACTAAGACCGCTTAGTAATTTCGCACAAAAAGCTGTGTATTTTGCGATGCATAGCGTATACTAATCAGGTAATAATTAATAAAGAGGTATTATCACATGGCTTCAAAGACAGAATTGATCGACTTGGTTGCAGCACAAACTGAATTGCCAAAGTCAGAAACTGCTAAGACAGTTAACGCATTGTTGGACGTTATCAAGAACGAACTTGCTAAGGGCGAGAAGGTTGCTTTGGTAGGCTTCGGAACTTTCGAAGTTCGCGAGCGTGCAGCACGTAAGGGTCGCAACCCACAAACTGGTGCAGAAATTGAAATTGCAGCCGCAAAGGCACCTGCCTTCAAGGCTGGTAAGGACTTCAAGGAAGCCGTTAACAAGTAATCATTAGATTGCATAAATTAAACGCCGTACGATTTTGTGTCATACGGCGTTTTTTTGTGCCCAAATTTCCACTAACAATTCGAAAGACATGAAAATTTATGTTTGCTTTTAGCCCCCGTGAAGTATCGCCTAAGCTTGGACTCATATTATAAGCCTTGTCAAAAAATAGATGGAGGATAGCGATATGACAGATCGTTATGAACAAAAGAAGCAACGACCTTGGTTGCAGTACGTCACGCTTGGCATTGCCACGTTAGCAATGGCGTTTAGTGCTATTGCAGCGTTTCATCCGTTTGGTTTAGGTGAAACAAGTCGACCAAATATGACCCAGCAAACTGGGGGCTTTGGTGGTAATGGTGGTCCGATGGGCGGTTATGGTAACCAATCACAGTCAAATTCAATCGATGATGCTGCAGCAAGTAGCGCAACGACACAATGATAGGAGCGACAAGTAACATGAATTTCGTAAAACGAGCAGGTATCACATTGTGGGCGCGAAAAGGGCGCTCGGTCTTGTTAGTCCTCACATCAACGGTTATTTTAGCGTTTGTGATGGCTGGTTTGATTGTGCAAAACGCGGCCCTAAAAGCAGCCACGAATGCCGCTAATTCAGTTGGATCAACAGTAACGTTGTCGGCTAACCGAGAGAAAATGTTTGAGCAGATGAAGGTGGCGCAATCATCCAAATCTTCTTCTAGTGACTCGTCATCTTCAGACACAACGACGTCGATTACGATGCCAACGGCAACGATTTCAGAGGTTAAGAAGATTGCGGCGCTTTCAAACGTCGCCTCATACAACATCACGAATAGTGCCTCAGTAAACGCCTCAAGTTTTAAGGCGATTACAACCACATCAACGAATACGCCGATGGGTGGTGGTGATCGTGGTGGCATGATGGGTAATCAAAATTCAGGTGACATTCAAATCAATGGTGTGACGTCAACCACGTCAACGGCTTCATTTTCTGATGGCACAGCCAAAATCGTATCAGGTCGTGGCATTAAGACGAGTGACCAAAACACCAATAATGTTGTGATTGCAAATGAATTGGCCACGGCTAACAACATTAAGGTTGGCGATACGTTGACTGTTAAGACAACGGATGATGCGGCGACTGAAAAGACCGTTAAGGTTGTCGGCATTTACAAGTTGAAGACAACGACCGACGGATTCCAACGGGAAGATCCGGCTAACACAATTTATGGATCATTCACATTGGCTAATGATATTAATGGTACGCCAGATCAAGCATCAAACGTGACGTTCACGATGGCTGAACCTGCTAAAACAACAGCGTTTGTGAAGCAAGCCAAGAAGTTGATTGATACGTCAGAACTTACTTTGACGTCTGATGCAAGTCAATACAAGACGGTGGCTGCAAGTATGAAGAACGTGGCAGCATTTGCCTCTAAGATTGTTTGGATTGTGTCAATTGCCGGTGTCTTGATTCTTGGTTTGATTATTATTTTGATTACCCGCGAGCGACGCCGTGAAATTGGTATCTTGGTATCAATTGGTGAGTCTAAGCCAAAGGTTGTTGCCCAATTGTTCACGGAAATGCTGGTTATTTTGGCAATTGCGCTAGGTATTGCAACAGCAGCCGGTAATAGTGTTTCTGGCTTAGTTGGTAAGCAACTTGTACAACAACAAACGACCCAACAAATGCAATCAGCGCGTGGTGGCATGCCAGGTGGTGGCCAAAACGGGCAACAAGGTGGTGCGCCATCAGGCAAGCCTAGTGGCGGCATGGGCGGTGGCCCAATGATGGGTGGCGGTGCAGCTGCTAAAAATGAACAGTTGGATGTCGCAATGACGCCGGCAGCAATTGCAGAATTGGGCGGCGTTGCGTTCTTGATTGCGGTGCTTTCGGTATCAGGGGCCGCCTTTAGTATCTTGCGTATGCGACCAAAGCAAATTTTGCAAGCCGATTAGTGAGGAATAATAATGACGCTAGAAATTAAAAATTTAACGCATTGGTATACAACGGCGGACAATGCGTTGTACAAGGATGTTAATCTGACCTTCGAAAGTGGCAAGTTTTATGCCATCGTCGGTGAATCAGGATCTGGTAAGACAACGTTGCTTTCATTTTTGGCAGGGCTAGATGTCCCACGTGAAGGCGATATCCTAGTGGACGGTGTTTCAATCAAGAAGATTGGCCTAACCGCTTTTCGACAGAAGTACGTCTCAACGATTTTTCAGTCATACAATCTATTGACGACGATGACAGCGTTTCAAAATGTCCAAACGGCATTGGCCATTACGAAGTCAAAGCACGCAAATGATAAGACGTATATCTTGGAACAATTGGCCCGCGTCGGGATCGACGAAGAGAAGGCACAAAAGAATGTGCAACGTTTGTCTGGTGGTGAACAACAACGTGTCGCAATTGTCCGCGCTTTGTTAGTGGATGCGCCGATTGTGGCTGCCGATGAAGCGACGGGAAATTTGGATCACGAAAATTCAGAAAAGATTGTTGCGCTCTTTGCTGAACTAGCCCACGAATTTGGCAAGACGGTTATCTTGATTACCCACGATCGTGAAGTAGCCAAGCAGGCCGATGAACAGCTTTTGTTGAAGGACCATGTCTTTACGCCAATTACAGATTAAGTTAAGAACAGGCCGAGGAAAACAAACCTCGGCCTGTTTTATGCTACACTAATCGTTAGATATCAATGAAAAGCGAGAAATATGATGCAATTAACTGGAAATGATTTTATTGCAGCGATTAAGGATGAACAGTATGAGGTGAAGTCGTTTACCGCGGCAGACCAAGCAACTGTTAATTTGGACGATTTGTTTACATATGCTGAAAAGGCGTTGGCAGATAACAAGCTTTTCAGTGCAGAATTGCTTATTAGTGGGGATGAGCCAATTAGCTTGCGTTTGGAAACCGGTCTGATTAATTTGCCAATTCGCTACACAAATGCGATTAGCAAGATTGTGATTAATGATCCGGAAACTGATGTGACCCTTTACATGATTGTGGAACACCCATTAGTGACAAAGTCTGGCCTACGTATTGAAACGGCAGCAACTGTCGCGGCGTTTTTGGATGATCCAGAAACGGTAGAAGCAAAAATTGCTGCCTTCTTTGATAAGGAACTGACTGCAATTAACGAGGCAATTGAAGAGCAAAAGAACGCACCGGCTGAAGAGGCAGAGGACGGCGAGTAGCGTTTTAGGTTTGGGTTTTGAGATGAGGTAGAGTATATATGGCACGAAGGAAGCGGATGAGTCGTAACAAGCGATTGGCAATCGTGTTGACGATTATTATTTTGTTGGTGTTGATTGCACCACAAGTTATTCGTTACTATATGAATGTGGCTGATGCTAATGCGGCAGCTAAGCAAGAGAAAGCATATATTGCTAAAGTCGGTAAGCAACAGGCTGCCATGGGTGCAACTGATGCTGATAAGTTACCGGTCACATCGCATTGGGATTTGAATACTGATGGTGAGATGAAGGTCGTTGTGTCGTCTAAGGCAATGAGTGAAACAGATGGTCAAGCGTTGGTTTGGGTAAACAAGGCGGCTGAAGTTTGGAATAAGGCATTAGGGGTCGACTTTATTAAAGTCACGTCAACTAAGGCTAACCAACACGAGAATGTTGATCGTAACGTCTGGCCAGATGATGCGGATTATCAATTGTTGATTGGCTACAAAGATATTACGGATGATCTTGGTAAGACGGATACAACTGTTTTGGCAACGACCACTGAAGCCGGTAATACGATGTGGATTTCAAAGCAAGCTGCCAAAGTGTGGTTAGCTAAGACGATTCAACGTGAAGACTATCTGTCTGGTGCCGTATACGGGCCGGTAACATCAAGGGACATTGAGGACTTGCACAACCAGGAAGCTGAGCATACAATTATCCACGAGTTCGGTCACGCGTTGGCTTTGAAACACCAAGGGCAAGCAAATGATTTGATGTCCCCAATGGTTGGTATTAACGACTTCAGTAAGCCGAATAAAACAGAAATTATGCAAGTTAAAACGATTCGTTATCTTGCGATGAACCCTAACTTGATGAGTGAGGGTTCATATAATACTGTTTTCCGAAAGTATTATCAGCAACTTAACGGGCAAGATTTGCCACAAAACTTGGTTGTCTTGAATGACAGTCATGAATAACGAAAACTAGATGTAGGAGTGGTTCCATGAATCATAATATTTTGTCAGCACACAAGGTGATTGGCACAATTGTTGGTACGATTGTCTTTGTGGTGCTGTTTAAATATATTGCCTGGCCTTCAGGCGTTGCACATACAGATATCACGTTGGCGCCAGCTTGGTTGGCGTTGATGTCAGCTATTTTTGGCCCAATTGCTGGGTTCATTGTGGCATTCATTGGACATTCGTTGACTGACCTGTCATCGGCAAGCTTGGATTCAGTTTGGTGGACTTGGGCAATTGCCGACGGTATGTTTGGCTTCTTTATGGGGCTGGCAACGACACGTATTGGTATTTTCATCGGTGAATTGACATCACGTAAGCTGGTGTTATTCAACATTTGGCAACTGATTGCGAATGCTGTCGTTTTGTTGGTTATTGCACCGCTTGGTGATCACTGGATTTATGGGACGATGCTTGGTAAGGCGTACGCTCAAGCTGGGATGGCAATGCTAGCGAATACATTGGTCATTGCGATTCTAGGAACGTTGTTTATTAAGTTGTACCACACGTGGTTTGTTAAGTAGTGGGCACCCTTTATTCATTATTGATTTTGGGTAATGATTTTCTGAATTTAAAGTATATTAAAACGGTTGAACCCTTATTTTTAAAGGGCTCAGCCGTTTTTTGCTTGGACTGGTTCATGGTTTAACGGCATAGATTGTGGTAAAATTTATGCATTGATAATGAATAAAAGTGAGGTGCACCATGGGAAAGTTAATTGACGGCAAGCAAATTGCCAAGGACTTACGTGCAGCCGTTGCGCGTCAAACTGAAAAGTTGGTGACGCAAGGGATTACACCGGGGTTGGCTGTTATTTTGGTTGGGGATGACCCAGCTAGTGAGATTTACGTTCGCAATAAGGAACGTGCAGCTGGTAAGGTCGGTGTGAATGCACAGACAATTAAGTACCCAACAGATGCTTCAGAAGCAGAGGTGCTAGCCAAAATCGCTGAATTGAATGCTGACGATAGCGTTGACGCTATCTTGGTGCAAAGCCCAGTGCCATCACAAATTGATGAACACAAGGTGCAAGAAGCTATCGACCCACGTAAGGATGTTGATGGGTTCCACCCAGAAAACATCGGTCGTTTGTATGCTAACCGTGAAGGCTACTATCCAGTTGCCAACACACCACGCGGTATCATGACGATGCTACAGCACGAAGGTGTTGATGTGGCGGGTAAGCACGTGGTTGTGATTGGCCGTTCAATTTTGGTTGGCCGTCCAATGGCTGCCTTGCTACAAGGTGCCAATGCAACCGTTTCACTATTGCACCGTTACACGCCAGCATCGTTGACGGAATTGCTTGTGAGCGAGGCTGATATTGTCATTGTTGCAACTGGTGTTCCTGGCCTGATTAAGGGATCAGAATTGAAGGCAGGAGCGGTGGTTATTGATGTTGGTATTAACCGCCTTGAAGATGGTTCACTAGTAGGGGATGTCGATTTTGAATCAGCTGAACCAGTTGCTAGTTTGATTACGCCGGTCCCTGGTGGTGTCGGACCAATGACAATTGCAACGTTGCTACAAACGACGGTTGAACTTGCCGCACAACACCACGGGGTTGCATTGGAGGACCCATGGCAGACTATTTAACAGTGTCGGCGTTGACGTCGTACTTAAAGCGTAAATTCACAGCCGATCCCTATCTAAAAGAGGTCTATGTGACGGGTGAAATTTCCAATTATCGCCAACGTCCTGGGCATCAATATTTTTCACTGAAAGATGATGGTGCCGTTTTGAACGCAACGATGTTCAAGTTCGCTTTCCAAAAGTTACAGTTCAAGTTGGAACCGGGAATGAAGGTGAACGCTGTCGGACACATGGATTTGTATGCGCCGAACGGTTCGTATAGTTTGATTATTGATAAGCTGGAACCGGACGGGGTCGGCGCGTTGTATCAGGCCTACGAGCAATTGAAAGCGAAATTGGCTGAGGAAGGGTTGTTTAATCAACTGCAACGTCCAATCCCACGCTTTCCAAAGAAAATTGCGGTTATCACATCACCAAGTGGTGCGGTCATCCGTGACATTATGACAACAGTGCAACGACGTTATCCAATTGCAGAAATCGTCCTCTATCCGGCGGTTGTGCAAGGAGATGGCGCTGTACCATCACTAACTGCCCAGATGACGGCGGTTGCTGAAGCGGGCGACTACGACGTTTTGATTATGGGACGTGGTGGTGGATCGATCGAGGATTTGTGGGCGTTTAATGAGGAAGCAGTCGCACGGCAAATGCTGACGATGCCGATGCCAATTATCAGCTCGGTTGGTCACGAAACGGATACGACGATTGCTGATTTCATTGCGGATCAACGCGCGGCCACGCCAACAGCTGCTGCCGAATTGGCCACGCCAGTTCCATTAGCAGACTTGTGGTTAGGCATTCAGCAAATGCAACAACGGTTGGTTAACCAAATGCAACGACAAGTCGTTAATTCACAAGAACGGTTGCAACGGTTGCAAAACAGTTATGTTTTGACACAACCGGCTCGCCTCTATGAGGGGTACTTACAACGTTTAGACATTGCGCAGCAACGACTCCAACAATCCGTTGTGACTTTGGTAACGCAACGACGTCACCAATTTGATTTGATTGCACCACGTTTAACAAATGCCATGACCCGTCAAACTGAAAATGCCGAACAACGAGTCGGTAAAGCCGTTGCAGGGTTGCAATTAGTTAGCCCGCTGGCCATTTTGGCTCGTGGCTATAGCGTTGTTGAACAGGATGGCCATATCCTAAATTCGGTGGCGGATGTGACATTGCAAGAAGATGTTCTGATTCGATTGGCAGATGGTCAAGTGACAGCGACGGTAACGAAGAAAGAAGAAACAGAATAATGGCAGAAAAAACATTTGAAGAAAACTTGGCAACGCTGGAACAAATCGTTGCCCGCTTGGAAAAGGGCGATGTGCCTTTGGAAGAAGCGTTGAAGGAGTTTGAGACTGGCGTAAAGTTAAGTCAAGAACTACAAAAGACACTACAAACGGCTGAACAAAGCTTGGCAAAGATTGTTAATGCGGATGGTTCAACCTCAGATTTTAATCCCGAGGCGTAGTATGAATTTAACAGAGTTTGCCAGTGAAGTTGTCCCAAAGATTGAAGAGACTTTGGCAACCGAATTGAAGCAAAGCACAACGGAAAAGACACTGCGTGATGCCATGACTTATGCCGTAATGGCTGGTGGTAAGCGATTGCGTCCGTTGTTGACATTGGCGGTGGCACAATCTTACGGTATGGGTGTACCGGGGTTGGTCCGTGCTGCAAGTGCATTGGAGTTAATCCACACGTACAGCTTAATTCATGATGACTTGCCTGCAATGGATAATGACGATATGCGCCGTGGCAAGCCAACGACTCACCGACAATTTGGCGAGGATGTGGCGATTTTGGCAGGGGATGCTTTGCAACCGTTGGCTTATCAATGGCTAGCTAGTGACCCGCTATTAACAACACCACAAAAGGCGGAGCTAACCCTACAATTAGCTTTGGCATCAGGTGCCAACGGTATGGTGGCTGGCCAAGTGATGGATATGGCAGCGACGAATGCTGATACGATTACGCTCGATCAAGCGAAGGCCATTCACTATCGCAAGACCAGTGCGTTGATTGCATATGCCGCTATTGCTGGTGGTATCATGGCTCATGCATCAGAAGCAGTCAAAGAACAACTTTGGAACTTCGGCATGGCCTATGGACTTGCTTTCCAGATTAAGGATGATTTGGATGATCTTGGTCAGGACGATGATGAGGACAAGCAAGCATATCCAACGTTGCTTGGTGTACAAGGCGCGGTTGATGCATTGCGTGAGCAAGTTAACCTTGCTAATCAGGCATTGCAAAAGTTTGGTGAATTGACAGGTAACGACATTACACTGTTGGTATCATTTTTGGATTACTTTAACGAGACATTGGAGAAATAATGGCGATTGAGAAAGAACGAGTAGACGTTTTGGCTGTTCAACAAGGGTTATTTACCTCACGTGAACAAGCCAAGCGAGCAATTATGGCTGGTGAAATCTTGGGAGAAAACGAGCAACGCATGGATAAGGCGGGCGAGAAGATTCCGGTAACGACTGAGCTACACTTGAAGGGCGCACCAATGCCATATGTATCACGCGGTGGCTTTAAGCTTGAGAAGGCCTTGGATGTGTTTGATATCTCAGTTGATGGCAAGACGGTCTTGGATATTGGGTCATCAACAGGTGGCTTTACCGATGTGTCATTGCAAAACGGGGCTAAGTTGGTTTACGCACTGGATGTGGGAACAAACCAATTGGCTTGGAAATTGCGTTCAGATGACCGTGTCGTGGTGATGGAAAACACCAACTTCCGTTATTCAGAATTGCAAGATTTCACGCAAGGACAACCTGAAGTGGCAACGATTGATGTGTCATTCATTTCATTGAACTTGATTTTGCCACCACTCTCAAAGATTTTGACGCCAGGTGGTTCAGTGGCAACGTTGATTAAGCCACAATTTGAGGCTGGTCGTGAAGCAATTGGGAAGCACGGCATCGTTAAGGATGCTGCAACACACCTAGCAGTTATTGATAAAGTGGCTGGCTATGCAAAGGCAGCTGGTTTCAGTATTGTCGGGTTGGACTATTCACCAATCAAGGGTGGTTCAGGAAACATTGAGTTCTTGGCGCACTTGGTTCTTGATGGTGGTGATAGTACGATGTCTGAAGCTGAACGTGAAGCCGTAGTGGCTGGTGCACACGCACAATTGAATGCACGTCGTGAGGAAAAGACGGATGAGACGAAGTAAGCAAGAACGTCAACAAGCCATTAAGACGTTGATTAGCAACGAGCAAATTCAACGCCAAGAAGACTTGGTACGTAAATTGAATGAAGCTGGTTGGGAAGTTACGCAAGCAACAATCTCACGTGATATTACGGAAATGCAATTAGTGAAGGTACCGCTACCTACTGGTGGCTTTGCCTACGCTGTTATGTCAGGGGCGGATTACTTTGGTCAGTTGGGTCGCATTTTGCAAGAGACGACGACCGATGTCGCAACGCAAGGTAACATGATTATGATCAAAGTAGCACCTGGTACTGGTCCAGCTCTGAAGACGGCCTTAGAAGAAGCTAATTTGCCAGAAGTCTTTGGACTGATTGGTGACGATGCCGGTGTTTTGGTAATTTTGCGTGAGGGTGAGCTTGCAAAGGACTTTGCAAATAAGTTGACGGCGCAAGCTTAGTTAACGGAAGAGGAGCAGGCTATGCTACAAGAATTATCAATTCAAAATTTTGCGATTATTCCAAAGCTCAACATTAGCTTCCAACCGGGGATGACGGTTTTGACTGGTGAAACCGGTGCTGGAAAGTCAATTATTATTGATGCCGTTGGTCTATTAACCGGCGGTCGTGGTTCACAAGATTTCATTCGTGAGGGTGCTGATAAAGCGGTCTTGCAGGGTTTAATTGATGTGGAGCCGGGCCAACCGATTACACAATTACTTGATGAGTTGGGAATCCCGCTAGAAGATAACCAATTATTAATTCATCGTGAATTGCATAAAAGTGGTCGTAATGTCATTCGTGTTAACGGTAGTTTAGTCAATGCGACGACACTTAAGGAAATTGGTCAGCACCTGGTTGATATTCATGGCCAGAACGAACACCAAGAGTTGATGCAAGTTGAGCGCCATTTATCATTGCTGGATGAGTATGGGAAGAAGACCATTGGACCGGTACTAGAGAAGTATCGTGCAGCGTACGATACCTATCGTAGTCTGGAAAGTGCATTCCATAAGCGTCAGGCTGACGAACAAGCGTGGGCGCAACGTCTTGATATGCTGAGTTTTCAGAGCAAGGAATTGGCGGATGCTAGTTTGGTTGAAGGCGAAGAAGAGATGTTGGAAGCTGAGTATCAAGAACTCACCAACTTCCAAGACGTTTTGGCAGCCCTTTCTAAGGCGCATGAAGCGTTGGACGGCGATTGGGATAACAACGGTCTAGAGACCATTTCTACTGCTATGAGCGCGATGGAAGATATCGAGGAGTTGTCACCTAAGTATGCAACGTTAACTGAGGCAGTACGCGGTGCGTATTACGAACTGCAGGAAGCAGCGTCTGAAATTTTGTCAGTACGGGATGGTTTGGAATTTGATGAAGAACGCCTACGCGAAGTGGATGATCGTTTGAACTTGATTCGCTCATTGGAACGTAAGTACGGCGCAACCATTACCGACGTATTGGCACACCAAGCGAAAGTTGATGCTGAATTGGCTGAAATGGGTGGTGGCGAACAATCAGCAGCTGAACTAGCTGAGCAAGTTGAAGTCGCTGAGCAAAAGGCCCGTACACTAGCTGAGAAACTTCATGAGCTACGACTTAAGGCAGCCAAGCAGCTAGCGACGAAGATTCATGAACAATTAAGTGATTTGTACATGGAGAAGGCAGTTTTCTCAGCGCACATCACAGAACTGAAAGAACTTAATGCCACAGGATTAGACGCAGTTGAATTTTATATTCAAACAAACCCGGGTGAAGGTGCTAAGCCGTTGGTTAAAATCGCCTCTGGTGGTGAGCTTTCGAGAATGATGCTCGCGATGAAGACGATCTTTTCACGCGAACAAGGTATTACGTCAATTATTTTTGATGAGGTTGATACCGGGGTGTCTGGCCGTGTTGCGCAAGCCATTGCTGAAAAGATTGCAGTGATTGGCCGTTATTCACAAGTATTAACAATTACGCACTTACCACAAGTAGCGGCAGTCGCTGATAACCATTACTTTATTGAAAAGCAAGTGGTTGGTGATCGTACTGAGACAAGTATTCACACACTTTCAGAGGATGAACGTGTTAACGAAGTTGCCAGAATGTTGTCTGGGGATGAATTAACCGATGCAGCCAAAGAAAATGCCCGTGATTTGATTCAACGAGCGGTTGCTAAGCGAAGTGAATAGAACCATTAACCAGGACTTTTGGGTCCTGGTTTTTTTAAACGCAAAACTTGCATGCTGACATAAAGTGTCTAGAATAAAGATACGATTATTTTGAGAGTGAGGGTGATGATATGCCGATAGTAGTGGGTAAATTAACACCACAACAAATTGCGCCATTTGGACAACTGCTAAATATGTATGCTGATGCAGCTGAGGCTCGTGACAGATACAATGCGACAAGCGCTGATGCACAGGGCTTGTTATTTGTGACAGATGATGATGCGATTGAAGCTGCGGTGGTTTATCGTGAGCAAGATGGTGATGTGACACTAATTAGTGCTCTGGGTTGGAAAGCGATCGACCGTTTGGCGTTGTTTGAACAATTAATCACCTATTTTAGTAAGCAACGCGTGAAATCACTAACCATAAAGGTAGCGCCAAATCAGACAAATAGCCCATTGTTGGCTGGCTTTAACCGGGTGGCTGAGTTAACGTATCGGCATGATTTTGCATATCCAGTTGCCTTGGTACTTGGTGGTGGTGGGGCACACGGTGCATTTGAAGCGGGTGTATTCGATGTGCTAAAAGCACGCGGTATTGTGCCACAAGAGGTGTTGGGTGTTTCGGTAGGGTCAATCAATGCCATGTCATTTATGCATTTGAATAGTGATATCTCACACCATACTTGGGACACGCTGACGACGGATGTTGTGTATGAGGTGGATGAAGTCGGTGTTTCTAGAACTGACTTTACGAAGACAATCGCGACGCACTTAGTTGGTCGACACTATTTCAACAAAGAATCATTACGCGAATTGATTTATCCGGTTGTTGTCCATGAGTTAGCGACACCAAGGTTAGCAGAAATGACGCTGGTAGCCACGGAGTTCCCGTTGCTAAAGGCCACACCGTATAGTGTGACGGATGAAACCACAGCTGACGAATTGACCGATTGGATTCTAGCATCGAGTGCGTTTTACCCAGTTGTGTCCCCAGTGATGATTAACGGGAAGCAATACATCGATGGTGGCTATTCGAATAATTTGCCAATTAATCTTGCAGCTGATCATGGTGCAAAGGAAATTTATGCGGTATCAATTATGGATGGGGTCCCTGAAAACTGGGATCGCCCAGAGGATGCAGTGGTTCACTTCATTCGAACGCCGTGGCAGTTCGGACCATTGCTAGATTTTTTCCCTGACTTGAGTGCCACCTATGTGCGTCTTGGTGAAATCAGAACGCGCCAAGTGCTTGGTGAACTGGGTGGTTACTATTTCGCTTTGCCAGTTGATGTTAATTTTAGTTGGTTGGGTGGTAGTCAGTTAGTGAAGTGGTTGGCGACTGACCCTGTGACAGCACCGATTGCGGCGCTTTTGACGGATCTACCAGTTTGGTTGGCCTGGCAGCAATGGATTCGTCGCGATGCTGATCCGGAACAAAAGGAGACGGCAGCTGGTCAAGGACTGGCGACGATTGAACGTTTAGCAAGACTATTAGATGTTGATAAGCTAGTCGAGTATGATTTAACGACCTTTATTGAGGCCATTGTTACGGCTGGTAAAGAAAAACGTGATATGCAATGCCGACTGGCACGATTAGTCGAACGTATATGTTGGCTAATTTGGATGTTGTCCTAAGTGCCGTGTTGTTCTTGTTGTCTAAGTCGGAAAAAACGAGTAGAATATAAAATTGATTAGCTAGAGAAAAAGATAGGAGTAAGAGTACCATGAAGCGTGGCGTATTGATCGTACTATCGGGTCCGTCAGGTGTTGGTAAAGGGACTGTGCGAAAGGCGTTGTTTGAAGAGACGGACATCGACTTTCAATATTCAATCTCAATGACCACACGACACCCCCGAGCAGGTGAAGTAGACGGAGAGGATTATTTCTTCGTAACTCGTGAAGAGTTTGAGGCAGAAATCGCCAACGACGGTATGTTAGAGTACGCCGAGTATGTGGGAAACTACTACGGTACGCCAAAGAGCTTTATTGAAAAGACTTTGGCAGCCGGTCGCGACGTCCTACTGGAAATCGATGTTCAAGGTGCTTTGCAAGTGAAGGAAAAGATGCCAGAAGGTGCATACATCTTCTTGACGCCACCTGATCTTGGTGCATTGAAGGAACGTTTGATCGGTCGCGGTACCGAAGCGATGGAAGTTATCGACCGTCGTGTCTCTGCTGCAACTGCTGAAATTCGTATGATGGCTAATTATGATTATGCTGTCGTTAATGACGAAGTGCCTTTGGCGGTTGACCGTATTAAGGATATTATCAAGGTTGAACGTTTGCGCGTTAACCGTGTGTTGCCAGAATATATTGCAATGATTGAGGAGCTAGAATCATGATTTTATACCCATCAGTTGATAAGTTGTTGGAACGTGTTGACTCACGTTACAAGTTGATTGCCTTGGGAGCTAAGCGCGCCCACGAATTGGAGCAAGGCGCATTGCCAACGTTGGCACACTTTGATTCAGTTAAGCCAATCGGCCAAGCTTTTGAAGAAATCGAAGCCGGTAACGTTGTTATCGACGAAGAAGCTACTAAGTTGGAAGCCGAGCACTTGGCTGACTAATTATAGTTAAAAAGACCATCCACAAGTTGGATGGTCTTTTTTTCACATACAGGTACAAAAAAAGCCGCGAAACCAATCGCGACTTTTTAGAATTATTGATCCATTTGCTTTTGCTTCTTGCTGATAATTGATTGGCGAACTGCACTGATGATAGCAGGCAAGGCCGTTACCACCAAGATACCAATAATAACCAATGAGAAGTGTTCGCTAACAAATGGGATACCGCCGAAGTAGTAACCGGCTTCAACGGCGACAACGACCCAAATTGTTGCAGCGATGACTTCAAGCATCAAGAAGTTCTTGTACTTGAAACCTGAAATAGCAGCTGTAAATGGCACCAAAGTACGAATGATTGGCAAGAAACGACCCAAAATAACGGCCATCTTACCGTGCTTAACGAAGAAATCATTTGCTTCCGCCAAGTGCTCGTCCTTAATGAAGCGACCAAGTAGTGGGTGCTTAACTAACTTCAAGCCAACCGTGCGACCCAAGAAGAAGTTCAGTGAGTCACCAGATACAGCGGCAATCCAGAACATGATCATGAGTACCCAGTGGTTAAGGATACTACCATGCAAAGCTGAAATTGATCCGGCTGCAAATAATAGTGAATCTCCAGGAAGGAATGGGAAGATAACCGATCCCGTTTCAATGAAGATGACAGCGAAAAGCGCGACGTATGACCAAATGCCCCATGCGTTAACCAGATTGTTCAAATGAACATCAAGGTGCAGGAACAAATCGATAATGTGCATCATAATATTTGTTTACTCCCAGTAATCTGTTTGAATGTCTGTTGACAACTAGATTCTAGTTTACCATGTTTTTGGGGCAGTGTGAGTGGCCTTAATGTTTATGTTATAATACAAGCAGTGAATTTTAAGATTTAGAGGAGAATGAAGATATGGCATTGCCACAATTTGATTTGGCTGCAGTAGAAGGCCCAGTTGCTGTTTTGGAAACAACAAAGGGTACGGTTAAGATTCAATTATTCCCAGCCCAAGCGCCAAAGACGGTAGAGAATTTTGTTGGATTGATTGAAAAGGGTTACTACGATGGTATTATCTTCCACCGTGTCATTAGTGATTTCATGATTCAAGGTGGTGACCCTACTGGAACTGGTATGGGTGGTGAGTCACTTTGGGGTGATTCTTTTGAAGATGAATTCTCAGATGAAGTCTTTAACTTGCGTGGTGCCTTGTCTATGGCGAATGCTGGTCCAAACACAAACGGTTCACAATTCTTTATTGTGCAAGCTTCACGTGTACCAGCGAACATGTTGCGTCAACTAAAGGGGCTTGTACCTGATGAAGTTGTATCAGCATACGGTGAGCAAGGTGGTACACCATGGCTAGACAAGCGCCACACTGTATTCGGTCACGTTATCGAAGGTATGGATGTTGTTGACGACATGGCTAAGGTTCGTGTTAACTACGCAGACAAGCCACTTGAAGATATCAAGATTATCAAGGCAACAATTGCATAAGGTTGTCACTCGGGGTAAACCCGAGATACATATAATAAGAAAAACTAATTGGAGGAGGTTATTATGGCTTATCATATTGGTGAGATTGTGCAAGGAACCGTAACTGGCATTCAACCATACGGTGCTTTTGTACAACTCGATGATCACACGCAGGGATTAATACATATTTCGGAGTGTCGCTCGGCATTTATTCGACACGTTGGGGATGAATTGCACGTTGGTCAGGTGATTGACGTCATGATTCTAGATATCGACCAGTACAATGAGAAGATTTCATTGTCACGTCGTAGTGTATTAGATGCTAATCAAAAGGTTAGAACGGACCGTGAAAATCAACGTGTCGATAATTGGCACCATCATTATTGGACTAATCAGCATTTAAATATCGGGTTCGAAACGATTGCTGATAATCGTGATGATATGATTGCGGAAGCATTGCAACGTTTGAACGCACACGTTCACTAATTAAAGGGGGATGGCATTATGTCATTAATCGCAGGAACAGTTGTCTTTACTCGAAATGATCAATCATACTTCTTGGTCACAGATGAAGTCCCAACGCCACGCTTCTATACTGTTAAGATGCACAAGCATGACGGAGACACCGCGTTGGGATCGTTGCTAACGGGGATGAAGGATGAACTTGGTTTTGATATTGATAACCTTCGCTTAGGAGAGTTAGCAGCTTGGCACGGTCAAGGGCTTGAAACAGCAGAAGACTTGATTTCATTGTATACATTCGAACCAGTCGATGCCGCACGCTTCAATATGGATCGACTAGGCATGCTAGGTTTGCAGTTTATGAATGCGAAGGATGCCGCTGATCTACTTCGAAATGTCGACATGACCGGTGTTGCACGATTGGATTAAATTGGGGCTTGCATTTGTTATAGATGTTCGGTATTATATTCAAGTTGAGTTTTTCAAACGAATCTAATTCGAATGCAAAACGATGCAAAATGAATTGAAATTGATTGTTGACAATCATAAATCAATTCGATATGATATATAAGTTGCTTGCGACGGAAAATATGTTCAAACTGTGAATGAGTTGTTTAAACAATTTGAAATAAGTTGTTGACATCCGCTTCATGAGTTGGTAAGATATAAAACGTTGCTGATGAGCAACTCCGAGATAGTTCTTTGAAAACTGAATATCGTTTCGATGAAACAAATGTGTAGGGTCATCAAGCTAAGCTTGATGCAAAAACATTTGCGAAGTCAATTCGCTAGTAAATTCGTTTAACTTCTGTTAAACAACAAAAATTGAGTTATACTCAAACTTCAAATTGAGAGTTTGATCCTGGCTCAGGATGAACGCTGGCGGCGTGCCTAATACATGCAAGTCGAACGCTTTGTGGTTCAACTGATTTGAAGAGCTTGCTCAGATATGACGATGGACATTGCAAAGAGTGGCGAACGGGTGAGTAACACGTGGGAAACCTACCTCTTAGCAGGGGATAACATTTGGAAACAGATGCTAATACCGTATAACAATGACAACCGCATGGTTGTTATTTAAAAGATGGTTCTGCTATCACTAAGAGATGGTCCCGCGGTGCATTAGCTAGTTGGTAAGGTAATGGCTTACCAAGGCGATGATGCATAGCCGAGTTGAGAGACTGATCGGCCACAATGGGACTGAGACACGGCCCATACTCCTACGGGAGGCAGCAGTAGGGAATCTTCCACAATGGGCGAAAGCCTGATGGAGCAACGCCGCGTGTGTGATGAAGGGTTTCGGCTCGTAAAACACTGTTGTAAGAGAAGAATGACATTGAGAGTAACTGTTCAATGTGTGACGGTATCTTACCAGAAAGGAACGGCTAAATACGTGCCAGCAGCCGCGGTAATACGTATGTTCCAAGCGTTATCCGGATTTATTGGGCGTAAAGCGAGCGCAGACGGTTATTTAAGTCTGAAGTGAAAGCCCTCAGCTCAACTGAGGAATTGCTTTGGAAACTGGATGACTTGAGTGCAGTAGAGGAAAGTGGAACTCCATGTGTAGCGGTGAAATGCGTAGATATATGGAAGAACACCAGTGGCGAAGGCGGCTTTCTGGACTGTAACTGACGTTGAGGCTCGAAAGTGTGGGTAGCAAACAGGATTAGATACCCTGGTAGTCCACACCGTAAACGATGA